>JAEEGJ010004094.1_pt1 | contig 51268 bp, 36 predicted proteins | sample 8958761 | NCBI WGS metagenome assembly JAEEGJ01 (sample SAMN16246546, study PRJNA631951) | gut metagenome | biome: gut microbiome; feature: rumen; material: RS-attached | host: Bos | place: Iran: Karaj | collected 2018-10
GTGAACGTGATGCCTGCCGACATCGAAGGCAAGTACCCGTTCGAGCTTTCCGGTGGCCAGATGCAGCGTATGCTCTTGGCCCGTATCTTCGCGCTCCGCCCGAAGGTGCTGATTGCCGACGAAGCTACCTCCATGGTGGACGCCTGCGTGCGTGCAAACATCCTCGATTACCTCCGCAAGTTGAAAGACGAGCTGAAGATGACCGTGGTGTTCGTGACCCACGATATCGGCCTTGCGAACTACGTTAGCGACCGTATCTTCATCATGCACGACGGCAAGATCGTGAACCAGGGTACTCCGGCAGAAGTGCTCGACAACACGACCGAACCGCACACGCTCCGCCTGCTCGACGATATCCCGGAAGTCCACAAGACCGAATGGATCAAGAACAGCCACCGTTCTAAGAAGTAATAGACGGATGTCATCCTGAGCGGACCCTGGAGCGTAGCGATAGGGGAAGCCGAAGGATCCAGGCAATTAAGAAAACCCGACTCGCTTGAGCCGGGTTTCTTTTTGTTTGGGGAGATGTTTTCATTTGAAAACGGGAAATGCCCTTGAAACGGTTCCGGTGCCTGGTATTTTTAGGTATATTCTGGGTATGAGTGTATACAAGAATTTGTCTGATGTGCGCGTGGCCGCTGTTGCCGCGCTTTCGTTGTCTGCAGTTTCTGCCTTCGCGGGCCCTCTCGTGAACCAGCTCGGGTATTACCCCGATGCCGAGAAGACGGTCGTGTATCCGGGTAACGACGCGAGTGGCCTCGAGGTGCGCGACATGAACGGGAAGACGGTGCTTAAGCTGGATGCCCCGATGGTCTACGAATGGGATTACAGCGGCGAGGAAGTGCAGACCTTCGACATTTCTGCCATCAAGACTCCGGGAACCTACCGCCTGTTCCGTGCCGGCGCCTACGTGGGCAACCCGATTGCGGTCGGGAAGGGCGTCTACGGTGACCTCGTGAAGGCCGCCCTCAAGTGGTTTTACTACCAGCGTGCAAGCATGCCCCTGTTGCCGCAGTATGCGGGCAAGTGGGCGCGCGCCGCGGGCCACATGGATGACAAGGTGATTGTTTACGGGAGCGATGCGGCGACGGCGAAGACGTTTGCCGAGGCGACCGGCGCGAAGAATGTGGCGAAGAACCCGAAGGCGGCCGTATTCAATTCCGCACGCGGCTGGTACGATGCGGGCGACTACGGCAAGTACATCGTGAACTCGGGCATTACCGTATGGACCCTGCTCGAGATATACGAGAACTTCCCGAAGTATGCGGATTCGCTCTCCTGGAATATCCCGCGGGAATTCGGCAAGCTCCCGCTGCTGCTGGAAGAGGTGCGCTACAACCTGGACTGGATGCTTACCATGCAAGACAAGGACGGCGGCGTGTACCACAAGGTATCTACGCTCAAGTTCTGCGGGAGCGTGCAGCCCGAGGACGATACGGCCCCGCGCTATGCGATTATCAAGAACGTGACCGCGTCGCTCGACTTTGCGGGCGTGATGGCGCAGGCGAGCGTGGTGTACCGCAAGTTCGACAAGGCGTATGCCGACAAGATGCTCAAGGCTGCGGAAAGCGCATACGCCTGGGCGAAGAAGAACCCGAAGGCGTTCTACAAGCAACCTTCCGACGTGAACACGGGTAGCTATGCGCCCGGTAACGAGGACGGCAAGGATGAGTTCCGCTGGGCCGCTGCCGAACTTTACCGCGCGAAGGCTGTTGCGGGCGCGAAGGCGGACAAGGCTGCCGCCGGTTACCTGAAAGACTTGAAGGGCAACGCATTTTCGCCGAATGGAGCCTGGTGGGGCGACATGAACATGATTGCTGCGTTCCGCGTGGCGCTCGATTCCGCATTGTTCGACAAGGACGTGGTTGCCGCTGCGAAGAAGACCGTGATGAACGAGGCGAACAACCTGCGTGCCGTGGGCGACACGAGCGCCTACCGCCTGCCCGCATTCCCATGGAGCTGGAACTGGGGCTCTAACAGCGCGATGGCGAACAACGGCATGGTGCTGGTGCATGCCTACCTGCTGACGGGCGACAAGACCTACCTGGATGGCGCGCAGCAGTGCCTCGACTACCTGCTGGGCAAGAACCCGATGGACATTACCTACGTGACAGGATTCGGCTACAGGAGCCCGCGCAACCCGCACCATCGCCCGAGCGAATCGGACTTTGTGGACGACCCCGTGCCGGGAATGCTCGTGGGTGGCCCGCACTTGGGTAAGCAGGATATCAACCTGGATGGCAAGGAGCCTTGGAAGTGCCCGAACTATGCCGCCGCCGACAAGCCTGCGCTTGCCTACATTGACAACCGCTGCAGCTATGCGACGAACGAGGTGGCCATCAACTGGAACGCGCCGCTCGCATACCTCGCCGCAGCACTCGAGGCGATTTACAGTAAGTAAATTGCGCTGCATTGTCCTAGATGCGTGGCATCCGGGACCCTGATGCGAAAAAAAGATATATATTACGGATATGGCTTGATGCCGTATCCGTTTTTTAGTGAGGAGGAAATACTATGAAATGGATTACTTTGATTGGTTTGGCGGTGTTATTGCAGGTGCCTGCCTTTGCTGCTGGGCTCGTGAAACAGTCTATCGATACGACCGACGCGATGGCGACGCTTGACAATTTCGACCGCGGATTCTATACACCGCAGGTGCTGCACCTCAAGCCCTCGGGTGGCAAGCCGATTGAAAAACCTTGGAGCAAACTATTGCACTTGCGTGCGGAGATTTCGGAATTCAGCAGCAATGCCTGGCTCGGGATTGATACGACGGGCGGAAAGCGGGATACGACGCGCGGCGTGAGCCAGGACTTGACCGAAGATGCGCTGAACGTATTGCAGCAGACATTCGACAACATTCGTGAAAATGGTACACATGCTATTGTACGCATCTGTTACGACCCGTGGTATAACGGTCGCAGTAACGTGACTCCGGATCATAAGTGGGTGATGCGTCATGTGGAGCAGTTGGCACCGGTGCTCTCGAAGAATACCGATGTAATCGTGGCGCTAGAGATGGGCATGCATGGTGCCTATGGCGAGATGCACAGCGACACGAATATTACATACGACCGCGTGGCCGAGGCGACGAACCTGATGCTTCGTAGCACACCACCCGAACTGAAAATCCTTACGCGCACGGGAAACTACTCGGCGAAGGTGCTTGGCTTTGACAACTGGGGTAAGGATTTCTATGTCGGCGGCGAGAAGTTCGAAGAAATCGCGAAGGCGAAGGGTGACACCATGTACCGCGTGGGAATGTTCAACGACGGTTATCTGGGAACGCAGTACGATTACGGCACCTGGGGCGCCGACTGCAATACTTCTATTTGCCGTGAAGAGGGCGTTGCCTGGCTCGAGAAGTACGGCATCAACACGCCTTACGGTGGCGAAGCGCTTACGACGGCAGAGAATTACCAGGTCATCAACACGCCGGAATTCCTCGCGTACGAGGGCTTCCGTACGCATACGAGTTACCTGAATATCCAGTGGAACAACAACCTGATTGACAGCTGGAAAAAGACGCCCTTCACGCAGAAGGATTTCGACTACGACCCGGCACGTGTCGATTCGCTTTCGGGTTTCAAGTACATCAACGATCACCTGGGCTACCGCTTTGTGTTGCGCGAATCTTGGCTGAGCGATACGGTGGGTGCCGACGGTGATTTCAAGGCGAAACTGCGCATCCAGAACGTGGGATTCGGAAACCTGACATGGAACGCTCCGGTAAGGCTTGCCGTTTTGACGGACTTGGAAGGAACTGGTTTGTTGATGTGCCCGATGCCCACGTATTACGACTTGCCGGACATCGATTCCCGCGATATCCATAGCCGTACCATATCGATTGCGGGCGGCGATACCGTGATGACGTTTGACGGGAATAACGAACTTGAAATTGCTGTCAAGATAAAAGGGAACGATAAGACACGTTACCAGGTGTATCTGAAGATTGGCGAAGTTGAATTTGCAAACCGCGTACCTTCGGGTATAGGTTCTTGTGGTGGAGAGCAACCTGCCGTTTATTTAGGTAAGATTTATTTCGATGAAAGCGTGAAGACGGCGGTTATCCCACGTGTGCTTCCTTCAGACAATGTACAAAAGCAAAACGCCCCCTTTGTTCAGAGGAAACGCAACAGCGTGATTATCCGTAATGGCGAGAAGCGCTATAGAATGAACGGTGCGAAGGCCCGCTGACGTACGAGCCCTCCCTTGTCTCATTACTTACCGATAGCTTCGAGAATCAGTCCGGTAGTCAGGAGTTCCGGCAGTACGACCTGCCTGCTCTTGTCGCCCTTCGGGTAAATCGCATACGCGGGCACGCCCGACTTTCCCATGCTGTAGAGCAGTTCGTTCACTTCGGGCGTTTCGCGGGTCCAGTCGGCCTTCATGCGTATGACTCCCGCGCTGTCCATGGCCTTCCGGAAATCCTCCTGGTCGAGCACTGCGGCTTCGTTCGCCTTGCAGGTAAGGCACCAGTCGGCGGTCGCGTCTATGAAGATGGTCCTGCCGGCCTTCGCAAACTCGGCGACAAGTTCCGGGGAGTAGCGGTACCACCCGCCTTCGAGCACCTGCTGGGCCATGCGGGCATTGAACCGCTCCTCCAGAATCTTTCCGTATTGCGGCGCGGCGAAGGCGAACCAGCCGCCGGCAAGGATGACGATGGCGACCGCAAATGCGCCCGCTTCGCGCGCGAACGCGACTCCCGGAGGGGCGAACTTCCCGATGATGAAACTGAACACTCCGCTCACGAGGACAAGGCCCAGGAAGAGTGCTACGCCCATGTCGCCTGCCTGCTGGTTTACGATCCACAGGAGCCATGCGACAGTCGCGAGTAGCAGCACGCCCATCGCCTTCTGGAGCGTGACCATCCACTTACCCGGTTTCGGGAATACCTTCAGCACGGCGGGGAAGGCGCACACCACCAGGTAGGGGAGCGCAAGCCCGAGGCCTGCGGCGGTAAAGAACAAAAAGAGTACGGGTGTCGATGCGGTAAACGCGAAGCCCATCGCAGTCCCGAGGAAAGGTGCCGAGCACGGCGTGCTCAGGAGCACGAGCAGAGCCCCGGTGAAGAACGCTCCGATAAGCCCCGCCTTGTGGCCCGCGGCATCCATCTTTGTGGTGGCTGATCCCGGGAGCCAGACTTCAAACACCCCGAGGAAACTCATCGCGAATGCGGTAAGGATGACGACCATGAAGGCAATAAACCCTGCGCTCTGGAACTGCATGCCCCAGCCCGCTGCGCCGCCGCCGGCCTTGATGGCGGCTACGATTCCGGCGAGTGTCCAGAAGCTTGCGAGGATGCCTGCGGTCGTGGAAATCCCGAGGGCGACAAGCCTGCTTCGGGACTGCCCCGCCTGCTTGATGAGGCTGAACAGCTTGAGCGAGAGTACCGGCAGCACGCACGGCATGAGGTTCAGGATTATACCGCCGACGAACGCGAAGAACAGCAGGAGCGCCACGGCGGCGGCACCTTCCTTACTGGCAAAGCCGCCCTGATCTGTAGAGCCGTCACTGCCCGCGGCACCGTTTAACGCCCGAGCGTCTCCCGCGGCTCCGTTTAATTCCGGCGCCCCGTTGCCTTCATCGTTTTTTTTTAAAGTGTTTAAACCGCCCGCCTTGTTGCCGATGCGGATATCCACGCTTGCGGGGGCAAGGCAGATGGAATTGTCGCATGCCTGGTAGTGGAAGGTGGCGTTGGCGGTGAGGCTGTCGTAGCCGTCCGCCACGGCCTTCACGGGAATCTTGATCTGGAAGTGTCCCTTGAACACGAGGTTCTCGAATTCGAGTACTTCGTTGTATTCCTTGATGGGTTCGGGCCACTTGGGCTCGCCGAACTCGATTCCTCGTGCGGCAATTTCGATGGACGAGGGCTTCAGGAATTCGTCGGCGGCGACATTTGCGTTTACGTGCCAGTTTTCGGGAACTACGATGTCGACGGTGACTTCGGACTTGCTAGAAAGCTTGCCTGCGGAGAACGCCATAGACGCCTCCGGAGGCTCCATCGCGTTCATGTTGAACTCTTGAGCCTGCGTTTTGGTAACAACTGTTGACAAAACCCATAAAAAGATGGCAAAAAAGCAACAACTCGGTGCATAATTTTTTTTTGCCTTGAAAAACGCCATGATATTCATAAATTTTCTGCTTTCAGTTATGGGATTGGTCAAATGGTTAATCACTCACAAGAAAAAATAGAATTTCGTGACACCGTAGAACAGCTCTGGAAGCGTCATTCGGAACAAATCTACACCTTATGCGAGCAAAAGTGTGCCACTGCAGAAGATGCGAGGGACCTTTTCCAGACGGTAGCGCTCAAGTTTTGCGAAAATCTGCAGAATCTCATGAATCGCGCCGACATCATGCCCTGGATTATCACGGTCGTGAAGAACTCGTACTTGGACGAGGCTTTGGAACGGAACCGGATGAAGACCATGACATCGGTTTGTGAGGATACTCCGGAGTACATGCCGTTTAGCGAGGAGAATGCGGCGTTCTACTCGCGACCGGCGACGGTGGAGCAGAAGATGTTCCTCTTCAAGACGCTTGGCCTCTTGAATCCGCTTGAACGCATGCTCCTGGAGATGCGGTATCTCGGAGGTTTCTCGGTCCATGAACTGAGCTGCATCTTGGGCCTGTCCGAGAATGCCGTTCGGAAAAGACGCCTCCATGCGTTCAAAAAACTTCGCAGATTTTACAGGGAAAACGACATCTTGACAAAAATTGCGGAATAAACGGTGCTATCGCTTTTCTTGCCCGCGATAAATTCGTAATTTTGTACTGTGAAGAAGTTTCTTTCAATAGTAGCCCTTGTAGGGAGCCTAGTTTCCGCCTTTGCCAATGATGATTGGCAGGATTTCTCGGTGCCGTTCCCTATTAGGGATATTGCCCGCAATGGTGATGACCTGGTGCTTGCGACCGATGGTGGCATACGGTTTAAGGGGCCGGATATCGATGTGGTCTATACATCAGAGTCGGGGCTTGAAACGTCTGCCTTTTATGTGGTCATCGAGGCGAACGGCAAGTTGTATGCCATTTCGGAAAATGGTCTTGTCGCTCGTTACGAGGGAACAAAGTGGAAGGTTGTTAACCGGTCCTATCTCTCGCGTAATTCCCGTGTGATTCCCAGTAAGGCGGTGTCCGCAAGCAAGTATATTGCCATCTTGTTTGAAGATGGCCTGGCTTTTTTCGATACGGAATCCGGTACCTCGTTACTTCATGTGAATCAGGTGGGCAACGTTTCCCTGTCCGTATATCCTCCGGAGGATATTGCCATCCGCAATGATTCCCTGTTCGTTTCTACCATTCACGGTGTATATGCCCGTAAGATGGACTGGTCCGACCTGTCTCGAGATTTCCGACTGGTAGACCCTGCATCCTGGGCTCTTGTAGATACCGACATCTTTATGAAGGATTCCCTGCATATTTACGCTGATGGCAAGGAATTCACGGATTCTGTTCTCTTTAAGGAAGGGAAAAGCCGTATAAAGTGGATCTCGGAAGGGAAAAACTATACGTACCTGGTTGGTGATGATGCCATATTCTGGAACAAGAAAGGTACGTTGATGGATGTCACGAAGTATCTTGGCTACACGCTGGGCTCCGTTTACGAGATACAGATGATTCCGGGAGGCGGTATCGTTGCCGTGTCGCCGGAAGGATTCGGTGCTATAAGTAAGGGTACATACTGGTCTGACATACTGGAATTCTTCTTTGGGTACGGTAGCTATTCGGAAGCCTTTAGCAAGCGCATGAAAGTCATGTCTGTTCTAGACGATGATATGATGCTGTATCATGTTTGGGGTCAGGGAATGCGGCTCATGAAGGGGTTGGGTACATTGGCCCATCGCTATATAGCGCCTTCGGATGGAACCTGCATGGACCAGTATTTTGATAATTTCACGGTTGCCGCGGGAACGACGGTGGCGCCTGACAAGTCTGGCTTTTTGGCGGCGACGGCAAATAGTGGTGGAAAGTATAGCCTAATCTACATTACCAAGGACGGTGATATTAGCTGTGCTACTGCAGTGGGCAGTTCGCCTTTTGCGGGCCCTCTTGTGGCAAAACAGGAGGGGTCGGACTGGATTGTCTACGTTTCTTCCCGTACGACATCCGAGGCATTTTCGGCGGGTGCGCTGGATGTGTTCCGTTTCCCTTCCCCTTCGGCAAATGGTGGGCGAATCGTCGATGTCAAGGTGAAAACATTGCCGAACATAGAGAAAAGGACTCCGCTCGATCTTGCGCTTGACGAAAAGCACAATGTCCTTTGGATGGCCTCGATGACGGATGTCAGTTACATGGAACTGGATAGCGATACGATACGCAAGCCGAATTCCACAAATGGCCTTTCGGGTGCGGAGTTTTCTGCGATAGATGTTGACCCGCATGGCAATGTTTGGCTGGGGTCGACAAACCAGGGCGCGTATCGCCTGCAACGCAAGAATGAATCGTTTGATACTTTGTTGGTAACTCACTATACGACCAAGGACGGGTTGCTGTCAAATGGAGTACATGATCTTGCCATAGACAATGCGTTTGGAATGATATGGTTTGGCCACGAAATCGGAGTATCCCGTTATAGGAAAAGCGACTTGCGTGAGGCCAGTAAGTTCATGACGGATTCTGCGGGTGCATCTGTGATTGGGTATCCGATTCCGTTCCGTATAGGGCAGCATGCTCGTTTTACCATAGACCACATTGCGGAAAATGCGCGAGTTGACATCTACAATCGAGGCGGTTCGCTAATACGCTCTTTCTCCGGTAGTGAGGTTGCTGGCGGAAAGGTTGAGTGGGATGGGTTTGGCAAGAACGGCAGGCTTGTTGCTCCGGGCGTGTACTATTATGTCGTAAGGACCTCGTCTAAAAAGGAACGGGGAAAGTTTATCGTGATCCACTGACGGAGATCTTATGGGAAAGGCTCTCTTGAATTTATCTATAGCCGGCCTGCTGATGTTTATTGCCCTATGCCTTTATGCATGTGCGGGAGAACGTCAGGGGCTCGTATGTTCCGAAATTCAGTACCGGCTCGATACGCAGACGTATTCCCCGGACCAGCGCGCCTATATGGAAAATGAACTTCGCGAATGTCGCGAAGAGGAAGCGAAAAAACGTGGTGCCGATGCTCAGTCCAGGCAAGGCATTTATGAACGTTATGCGGCGACTCAGGCGGACACTGCTTCTGCAGATTCTACGAAGGGTGATATCTCCGTTTCTGAGGCCTTGAAGGACTCCTCGGGCCAGGAAACGATAAGTATCTATGACCGCTACAAGATGGTCGATTCTACTAATGCGGATGCATCTTCCGCTGTTCGCGATGATGCTGCGCAGGTTGCCCCAGACACATCCGCTGCCGAGGCGGGCAGTTTCCAGTAAGGCGGTCTTGTAGATGGCGCGCATCCAGACGCTTGCGGGGGAGTGGTTCGAGCCGGAGCTGCCGAACCGTTTATTGAAAATCGCGGGCGATATCCGTGATGCGGGTGGCCGTGCCTTCCTGGTAGGCGGTTGGGTTCGCGATGCCCTCCTGGGTAAGCCCTGCCGCGACTACGATATCGAAGTCTACGACATGGCGCAAGACGCGCTTGTGCCGATTCTCTCGAAGTATGGCCGCACGAACCTGGTCGGGAAGGCGTTCGGTGTGATTCACCTTGCCATGAAGGGGCTGTCGCTCGATTTCTCGTTCCCGCGCACCGAGAGCAAGGTGGGGTACGGGCATCGCGGCTTCGTGGTGCATACCGACGAGAAGTTGTCCTTCAAGGAGGCTGCACTCCGGCGCGACTTTACCATCAATGCGATGGGCATGGAACTGCCGGACTTGACTCTCTGTGACCCGTATGGCGGCATTGATGACCTCAAGAAGCACACGTTGCGCCACGTGGGCCCGGCCTTTGCGGAAGATTCCCTGCGTATATTGCGCGGGGTGCAATTTGCTAGCCGCTTCGGGTGCACGCTCGCTCCCGAGACGGTGGAGCTCTGCCGCACGCTCTCGCTTGACGACCTGAGCGTGGAGCGCCTTTTCGAGGAATTCAAGAAGTGGCTCTTGAAACCGGGCAAGCCTTCTCTCGGGCTCCGCGCCTTCCGGGATATAAAGCTTGATGAATATTTCCCGGAAATTCGCCCGTTTGAGGGCTCCTGGGAAACGCTCGGAACGATTCTTGACAATATGGCGGAACTGCGTGACGCATGTACTGCCGGCGGGCAGTCCAGTGCAGGCCTGTGCGAACTCTCCGAGGCGCAGGCGATGGAATTCGCGTTTGCCGCCCTCCTGTGCGGCAGTGTGGAAACTTCCCTCAAGTTCCTGGAACGCATCACGAACGAGGTTCACCTGCTGAAGGTTGTTCCCCCGCTTTTGACGGCATACCGGGAACTAGATACAGCCATTGTAAGTGATGCTCCGGCGCTTCGTCGCCTTGCGGTAAAACTCGGTGGCCTCAAGTTACTCGGCCTGCTTGTAAAATGTACTCCGCGCACATTCTTTACCCGCGATAAACTTGAAGCAGCCGATAGCGAAAGCTTTGCCGATGTCCTCTGGAATGCTGCCGCTGGCCTTGATTTGCTCGAGGCAGCCCCGCAGGCCTACCTTACGGGCAAGATGCTCATGGACCTGGGAGTTAAACCCGGTAAGCAGATGGGCGAGATTATTAAGCAGAGTTTTGAACTCCAGCTCGACGGTGAAATCAAGAACGCTGACGAAGCCGTGGCCTGGGCGAGATCCGCTATTTCCACCTAAATAGGCCCGTAATGCCTGCGGGCACGCAGAAGACAATCATCGGAATCTGGATTATCTCTACCGGCAGGAATGCGAGCATCTTGCGCTTGGCGTGCAGTTTCCACGACGCGATCATCAGGAATACGAAATCCACGATGATTTTCGGGGCGATGCTGAATGCACACCACTGCCATGGGCAATCCAGGAATGCAACGCACCAGGGACTCACGAACATCCAGATATAGTAGGTGTAGATGAGCGTGAGTAGCAAGATGTACGCCTTGCTCTCGTAGTTGGTGCCGTTGCTGCTCCAGCGGGCGCGCTGGTTGAATAACTGCTTCCAGGTGTGCACCGGTGCAGTCTCTATCACGGCATCCTTGTCCAGGTTATAGCAGACCTTGGTTCCTGGGATTTTCATCATCTTGTGGATGAGCATGTCGTCGTCGCCGCTCGAGAGGTTGATGAGGTCGCCGAAGCCGCCCACCTCGAAGAACAGATCCTTCTTGTAGGCAAGGCATGCGGCACTTGCGACAATCGGGTGCCCCCAGCTGAAACCGGCGGCTTCCATTGCGGTGTAGCCGAGCGTCTCGAGTTTCTGGTAAAGGTGCGGCATGGTGCGGCTGCCGTTATTCTGCTTCGGACCCTGCACGATGCAGATGCCGTCCACAAAACGGCCCGCCATTGCGGTAATCCAGCTCTTGCGTGGGATGCAGTCGGCATCCATCGTGAGGAGCACCTCGTTCTTTGCAATCTTGAACGCACTTTCGAGTGCGCGTTTCTTGGGGCTGGCGATTACGGGCAAGTCCTGCGGCAGCGACAGCACGCGGAACTTCGGGTGCGTCGCGGCGAACTTCTCGAGAATCTCTTTCGTGGAATCCGTAGAGCGGTCGTCCACGCAGATGACTTCCCATTCGCCCGCATAGTCCTGCACGGCGAGGGCCTCGAGCGTGCGCTGCGCGAATTCCTCCTCGTTCCTCATCGGTACGACCACAGTTACGCTCGGGGTGGCCTTCGGGCCCCTATAGCGGTGCGTGCGGATAACCCCTATTATGAAGAATAGGAAGAGGAGCACGTAGAGTGCGGTGAGGCATGCGATGATTATACCGCCCATGTGCGCAAATGTAGAAAAAACTATCTTTAGCGCCATGATTCACCCATCCGCATTTGTTAGCCCGCAGGCAAAAGTCCACGAAACGGCCATCATCGGCCCGTGGTGCCTCGTAGATGATGGTGCGGAGATTGGGGAAAATGTTGTTCTCGAGTCCCGTGTGCATGTGTATGGCGGGGTGTTCATCGGCAAGAATACTCATATTTACGATGGCGCCATCCTCGGCGCTCCTCCGCAGGATTTAAAGTATGCAGGCGAACCGACCCGCCTCAGCATAGGCGAGAACTGCACCATCCGCGAGTACTGTACGCTCAATCGTGGAACAGTCCAAGGTGGTGGATGTACACGCATTGCAGACAAAGTATTAGTCATGGCGTATTCGCATATTGCACACGATTGCGATATCCGTGAAGGTGTCGTCATCGCGAACGGCTGCCAGATTGGCGGCCACGTGCGCATCGGTGAGTACGCGACGCTCGGGGGTGTTACCGGAATCCAGCAGCACAACCAGGTGGGCGCCTATGCCTTCGTGGGCGGCACGCACAAGGTGGACCGCGATGTACCCCCGTGTACCAAGGCCTGCGGGAGCCCTATCCGTTACGGCGGGCTCAATCTGCATGCACTCCGCCTGCATCCGGACCTGTTCCCCGAAGAGCGTGTCGAAGCACTCTCCCGTGCCTACCGTGAACTCTACCGCAGCGGCCGCCCTGTGGCCGAGGTAATCGAGGAATTGAAAAAAGGCCCGGAACCTCTGTTCCAAGCCTTTTTCGATGAGCACTGGGGCGGTTCTCTCGTCCGTCCGTAGCCCCTAAAGACCAAATGCGTTCGGGAATCCTTCCAGCCAGGTACCGGCGCTCTTGTCGTAGGCTTCGAACCCGCCGACGCCTACAAGTCCCCAGTAATGCCACGATATGCCATACTGTTCAGCGACTGCTATGACCGCTTTTGCCCATTTGGCCTTTGCGGCATTGGTCGGAGGATTAGTGCCTTCCGCGCAGGAATGCGTGTTGGCGGATTCGCCGCCGGAAACACCGAACTCACCCATATTGAGTGGAACGTACTGGCCGGCAGTTACATCCGGATACAGTTTCTTGATTGTGGCGATGTAGTTCTTGAAGTCTGTGGCTGCAGTCATGGCGTAGGCGGCATCTCCCTGGCAGGCATAGCTGTGACCCTGGTGGGTGAATTCGTAGGGCTCGTAGTAGTGTCCGCTATAGATGATGTTTCCGTCTGCCGGCAACTCCAGCGAGGTGATTTCTGCGAACTTGGCGGACTGCTTGGATTCGAACATGATGGTTTTTCCGGGGGAGACCGCGCGTATGGCGTTGTAGCCCACCATCATGACGTCGTTCAGGCGTTCAGCAGTGTTCGTTGTCGGTTCGTTCAAGATGTCGTAAACAAGCATGTCGTCCGGGATGTTCGCGGCTTCGAAGGCCGTTGCCACCTGTGTCCATATGCTTGCGAAATGTTCTTTCTCAAACTCGAAGAGGTCCGGGTTAGTCCTGGAGTGGTTGGCCGCGAACATTAGCTCGTGATACCAGTGGAAACTGACGACCACGGCGAGGCCCGCATTGATGGCCAACTTGACATCTTCTAATACGCCTGCCAGGCGGTCCGGGTTGACGGCGTGGGTCACGGGGTCGGAATTGTGCTGCCAGCGGACGGGAATACGGACGGAATTGAATCCGGTCTGTTTGATCAGTGTAAAGTATTCGTCCTTGATGGGGTTGCTCCAACCGTTATCAAGCCCGTCGTTACAGGTAAAGTTGTAGCGTTCTGCAGGGAGATTCCCGAAGAAAAGCTGGTCGGAGTTGCCTAGCGTAATTTTTTTCTCTACGCCATTGATGGTGTAGACAAAGTCGTCGCCCTTTCCTAGGGTTCCGCAGCCCCAGTAGGAATTGGCATCCCATGCATTGCCCAAGTTGATGCCCTTTCCGAGGCGTGCGTTCATGGCACGGCCCTTGGAGTAGTCCACCTTGGCGTGGGTTGTCGATCCGCTGGATGTCGGTTCATCATCGGCCTTGGTCAGGCCACCGCCATCGGAGGAGCAGCTGGCCAGGAAAAATGCTGCGGTAATCGGGGCTAGGTATTTGAAAAACTTCATAGAAAACCGTCCGGTTGCTGTTTACATAGACAATTTAAACATATTTAAGGCTAAAAATTGCTTTTTTTTTAATAATTCGGTTACTTGGGTAAACGTGTGATTTTCCTCAAAAAGACGAAAAATCGGGATTTTGTGTACATTTTGCCCCATTTGGGTACATCTGTAAACCCATTTTGGATTTTTTCGTAAAACAAGCCCCTAAAAACAAGTTATATTGTTGCCATTGAATTTGGAGATCTTGTATCTTATGAAATCACATCTGCAGACCATCATCTGGAAGTGCGCCGTGGGCTCACTCCTTCTTGCGTCTTTCTCCTTTGCTTCTTTCAGCGATTACAGGGATAGGGACAATTCCCGCTTCGTCACGCGCGAGGCCAAACCCTTCCGTCCGGACAAGGACGTGGTAAGCGTCGTTATGCGCGAGGCTATTCCCCGTGGCGGTGGATACACCTACCAGTACCCGCGTGAGAACCCCGAGCCGGTCCTCACCGACAAGTATGCCATGGAAGGTGCACTTTCCATGGAAATCGAGCTTATTGCCAGCGACTATTCCGGCGTGGCTATCTGTATTGCCGGTTCTGTGGACTTGACCCCGTACTTGGAAGAAGGCGTCCTCGAGTTCTGGATCAAGGGTGACAAGGGTGGTGAAAACGCCCTGTTCGTGCTCGTCGATGACGGCGTGAAGAGCAACGGCGAATCCCTGCAGGTTAAGCTCCGCTCCAAGAGCCTTGGTGAAATTACCACGGAATGGAAACATTTCAGCATCCCGCTCAAGCTGTTCGGCATGACCGGTGTGTACTGGGATGCGAAGAATACGCGTGAAGTCATGCTCCCGTTCGCTTGGTCGAACTTCAAGGGTTTCCGTCTTGAAGTCCGTAAGGACGAGAACGAGGCCTTCAAGGTCTGGATTGACGATATCGTAATCAAGAAGCAGGGCAAGGCCTACGAAGGTCCGTCCAACTACCCGTTCCGCAACGCAATTTAAGAGGTCCCCATGCGCAAATTACCGTTACTCTTTACGACTTTGCTTTGCTCTTCTCTTGCCTTTGCCCAGGAGGATGACTCCCCCTACGCAAGCGCACCTGAAACAGAGGCTGTGGAAGAATCCGCCGAGGCAGCCTACGCTGAACTTGATGCAGCGACTGCCGAAGAACCCGCTCCTGCCGAAGAGGCTGCACCTGCCGAGGAAAGCGCCCCGGTTGAAGAGGCTGCTGCCGAACCTGCTGCTGAGGAGCCCGCTGCTGAACCTGCTGCCGCTGCCGAACCTGCACCCGAGGAAGCCCCCAAGAAGGAATTCGCTTCCGCTGCCCCTGTGACCGGTCCTGCTCCCGTGGTTGCCGCTCCGGCGACGCTCTCTGCGGACGAACAACTGAATACGGCCGAGAACAACCTGGATGGAATTGCCGAAAGCCTGGAATCCACCATGATGGGCAAGGATGACGCACCCCTCGCGGTTTCGGGTTTCATGGCATTCCGCCTCAAGAACTTCAGTTATCCCGACGCCTCTGAGTACTTGGCTTCCGATAAGGCGCGCCTTGCGGTCGACGCTATCTTCAAGGCGAACGTCGTGGCCATGCCGAACTCCTACATGACCCTTTGGACGAACTTCACTTTCCCGTTCGACCTCTCGGGCCTGTTCGTCAACAATCTGGGCACTCACCCGACGGACGTGCCTACTTCTAACGAACGCGTGCTGTTCGACCACTCTACCGACTACTACTCATCCACGATCGATGAAGAAATGAACTTCGGTGTCGACATCCGTGCGGGCGTCTTTGGCGCCTATGTTACGGCGGGCGGCGTTATCTGGGCGAACTCTTCTCCCCTTACCATGTGGGAACGCGAAACCATGCCCCGCTTTGCCTGGGTGTATGAAACCTTCGAAGACGAAAAGACTGTGAGCACCTACTACAAGGAGAAGGTGTTCAAGCCGGTGAAGGAAGGCGGCCGTGCCTTCTGGACCAACCGCTCCTTCGGTGGTGTGTTCGTGAGCGCCTACCAGTTGCCTTTCGACATGACTGCCCAGGCCATGGTGGCCCAGCCGTCCGATATGGACGTGGGTACCCGCGATGGTCTGCGTATGTACGGTGGCCAGCCGGGTGAACTCGAAATGGCCGGTGACTATGACCTGCGCGGCGCCGTGTACCACGGACGCCTGGCCAAGAACAAGATTGCGGACAACCTCTCGGTTGGCCTTAACTACATGGGCATCGTGTTTGATGAAGCGCTTGTCTACGAATCCGAATTTTACAGCCAGTACAACGCTTTGAGTGCAGACCCCACTATTATGAACACGCACGTTGCCTCTATTGATTTCAAGGGCAACATCACTCCGAAGTTCTACTTGATGGCCGATGTGGCCTTGAGCATGACCGACTCGCTCAAGTACTACAAGGCTGACGGCGCCAAGCACGGTTCCGGCTACGAGAAGAGCTCCTACGAAGCCGAATGGAGCACTCCGCAGGTCGGTGTGTACGTGAAGGCCCAGAGCAAGTACCTTGAAGGCTGGCCGATGACCCTCGAAGCCATCTTCCTCCCGAAGGACTTCTACTCTCCGTTCTCCATGAGCAACCCCTCTCGTTTCCTCGCATGGCGCAAGGATGAATTCGCGCTCAACTCCGGTTCTATGCGTTATGCCCCCAATATGGCGGGTATCAACCTGAAGATCGAACCTGAATTCAACCGCGGTCATCTCGACATCCAGTACGGCTTGCATAGCCAGATTGAAGACGGTGACGATGTGCTTCTCTTTAACTACCGCCTGAATGGCCGTAATCTGTGGGAATCCACGAACTCCTGGACCAAGCACAAGCCTATCTTCTGGGCTGACTCGGGTAACGCCCGTAACAATGGGTATGTGGAACGTGCCGGTGTGCTTACTCCGGGTACGGGCCTCAAGATGAACCGTCAGCAGGGTGGCCTCCGTGGCGGTACCTGGGAAATGTGGGAAACCTTCGTTGCCTATGAAAATGCCGAGCAGATCCAGGATAGCGTGGTTCCGAGCCACACCAAGTGGTCCAGCTACCTCTCCCTTGCGGGTGGCTACGATATCGGTCACTGGTTCGGTACCGACAAGAACATCGTGATGAGCGGCTATGCCTCTATTTCCGGTGTGTCCAAGACGATTGCCCCGATTGCTTACAGCGAATCCCAGAGCGACATGCTCCTGTGGAGTTTCTACGGACAGCTTGAACCTGCGATTGCGCTTACCCCGACGTTCCACCTTGTGGGTATCCTCGGCCTCGAAACGTTCCGTTCCGAATACGGCTACCTTATCGACTATGTAGATAACGTGATTGCTAAGCCGACAGCGAAGGCTCCGACGCATTACAACGATGTGTCCACGACCTTCTTCCGCAAGGCCCCGATTAACTACCTCGAAACGGCGCTTGGCCTGGGCTTCGACTGGAACTTTGCCGACCGTGCGGGCATCCATGTCCGTTACAAGTGGGCGACCCACTCCGACGAAACAGTGCCTGATAATGACTGGACCGGTCATTATATCTACGCTGAAACTAAAGTATGGTTCTAATGGAGGCGCGATAAGAGTATGATTTTCAATAAAAGTGCTTCGAAAATGATGACTAGAACTTTGACAGCCCTTGCGCTTTCGACCGGTGTCGCCGCAGCATCTGTAGCCGACAACCAGGAACTGATTGCGAGCAAGGTTGATTCTGCTAATGCCCATCGCGGCTTGGAAGTGACTGGCGCCGTCCGTGGTGTCGCACAGGCATCTTACTTTAATACCGATCAGGATAAGTACGGCGTCGCAACGATGCCCGATACCGAAAGGGACGAGTTCGTGAATGCCGACTTCAACTTCGGCTTCCGTCCGTGGGAAAGCGTCCGTGCGAACGCAATGTTGCGCCTCTATGCGGGTATGCAGGATTACTTCGCCTCCGCCGCAAAGATTATCGAGGTCCCGTGGCTCAACGTTGAAGGCCAGATTGGCAACAACTTCCATTGGGTTGTGGGTGATTTCCGTCAGCAGTACTCCCCGCTCACGTTGTTCGCCCCGGATGTCGACATCATGTACGAACCGCAGGTGTTCGCCCGCAAGCGCCACATGGCCGAAAAGCAGCAACTGCTCGAGGGCAACCAGCGTAACCTCCAGGGTGCAAACCTGCAGTTCCGCATGGACTTGAACGATGTGTTTGGCCAGGTGCGTGCCGAAGGTATCTTTGCACGAATCAATCGTGCGCAGATGCTTGACCTTTCCGGTGCGGAAGGCAACATCCTCCCGAACGATTCTCTGCCGGGTGCAACGCAGGCCGCCAATACCGACAAGTTCCTCTTGGCAGGCAACTTGGAACTCCTTCCGCTGAAGAAGAACGCCTACTTGGGCGGTACCATGATGTACATCTTCGACAACGAGGACAACTTCTCCTACACCTACCGCTACTTTGATGATGGTGGCCAGGTGACGATTATTCCTGACCCCGAACAACTTGGCTTGTCCTTCAACAATCCGTATGAACTCCAGCCGCAAAAGACGTTTATCCTCGCTGGCCGCGTGGGTGGCGATGTTGCGGGCATGATGAACAACAAGAACATCATCTTGGATGCTACGGCAGAAATCGCCTTGTCTACGGATCAGGTCGTTTCGACGGGAATCGTCGTTACGACAGCTGATGACCCTGCTGCTGTTCCTGGGCCTGATGAGGACCTGGATGGAGCTCCGGATGCCTACTATAAGTTTGACGAAAAGAAGGAAGACAAGGGAGGCATGGCCCTCAATGCGAACCTCAATGCCGGTTACAAGACCGAATCCTGGGGAGTGCGCTTGGTGGGCGACGTGATCTTCAATGACAGCCTTTGGTTCAACAACTTGGCTCAGTCTCCCAAGTTCTTTGCGCAGCGCGTGCAGAACTCCGACTACGATGGCAACACGGTCAAGTATAGTGTGAACTCTCCGCTCTACACGACGTTTGATGCCCTCTACAACTTTGCCCCGAAGTTTGCCCCGGTTCCTATAACCATGCGTACGGACGACATCGGCTTCAAGAAGCAGCCCGAGAGCTACAACATTGCCCCGTACAACAAGAACTCCTGGACGGGTAATGTATATTCCAAGGCTCAGATTGCTCTCCTGAATGCGATGGCTGACCCGGCAATCCAAATGATTCTCCCCAACGGCATGGCGACCGCTAACCGCGAGGGTGGCCGCGCCACGTTGATTGCGAATGTGGGTGACTGGTTCGAGGCTCAGGGCCTGTTCGGTATCTACACGCAGGTTTCTCCGCTCTTCGGATTCACCGATATTTCCTACATGGAATACGGTGGCGGCCTCAAGGCTGATATCTTCAAGGTGCTTGGATTCAAGAAACCGCTTGAGATTTCTGGATCGTACAGGCATTCCGAACGCACCATGGATTACGACCCGACGATTCTTGGCTTTGATGGTACCGTAAAGAGCGGCACCGCGGAATTCAAGACGGACTTCATCAACGCTGGGCTCTACGTGCAGTACCTGCCGCGCCTGGGTGTTACCGCTGGTTTCCAGATGGTGACGATGGAACTGAATGACTTGCAGCAGGCTCAGAGCATGGCCGATTACCTCGGTATAGCAAGCATCGCTCCGATGGTCAAGGGTACGCAGATGCAGTGGATGGTCGGTCTCGACTACACGCTCGACAAGAATGCCTGGCTCTCGCTGAACTTCGGCATGATTACGGTCGAGAACACCTACAATACCGGCCTGGGTACTGCTGATGATGCTGTGAACCTGCCTCTTTATGCAAGTGACGTGAAGGGCGAGGCTGGGTGGCCGGCGGAGTTCACCAGCAAGTTCTCACAAACTATTGTTGAAGCCTCCATTAACGTGGAATTTTAATGGGAGGGAATGAAAATGATGAATACTAAAAAGACCTCGATCATTTTTGCATCTGCCTTGATGTTCTCTGCCGTGGCTGCATTCGCTGAAGGCGACTCTGCAACCGTCGAAAAGCAGTCTTCCTTCTTGCAGAAATTGGATTCGCTGAACAAGTCCATTCTCGGACTTCGTGTGGGCGGAACGGCCAAGGCTGGGGCGCTCACTTCCATGGCTTCTTCGGACCAGTTCTCGGATATGTCCCCGACTCAGGAAAACCAGGCCTATACCGATGTGAACCTCAAGTTCCTCGCACAGCCTTCTTCCGAAACCCGTCTCGATGTGCAGCTCCGCTTGCACAAGGACTGGCAGAGCGGCGTTGACGAGAATAACAACCCCGTGATTGGCCACTGGTTCAGCTATGATGGCAATATCCTGAACAACCATGTGGATTTTAACTTGGGCTACATGCGTGTCGGTTACTCTCCGCTCACCATCAACACCCCGCAGGTGGAAATCCTCCAGGAACCTGAAATCTTTGCGCAGAACCGTGTCGATGCCCTTGCTGCCCGCAACCTTGACACTACGTCCCGTCGCCTGATGCAGGGCCTGAACGCCGCCTACCATAGCGGTGCCGTGGGTGCAGTCGACAACATCTATGCGCAGATGACTGGCGCCCGTATGCGTAACGCCGCAAAGAAGAATGACCAGGTGTTCTTCGACTTTGACTGGTCTGACCGTTATGCCTACGGTCTCCGTGGCGGTCTTGAACTTTTTGGTGCGAATGTCGGTGCGAACTTCGTTGGTGCCTTTGACCGTCGTCTTTCCGCCCGTTCTCGCGATATTGGCCTGAAGGATACCATTCATTACGAAAATAACGAAGTCCTTTCTGTGGAACTCGGATTCGATTCCAAGAAGATGCTGCCGTCCCTGCCGGTTGTGTTCGGCTTTAATGCTGAATACGCAATGTCCTGGTGGGATGTCGATGCGGAATTCTTGCAGAAGAACCCCTCTGTTATTTCGCAGATTGTGGAAGAGACTTCCTTCCCGGATGGTGCTGGTACGAAGACGGTCGTTTATGTGGCATCGACGGTGGATGTCAATGCTTCTGAAAATGTAACGATTGACGAAGCCGACGCTGATGGTTCTGCCCTGTTCGTGCAGGCCTTTGCCAAGGGGTCGTTCTCCAAGTTCAATTTCGACTTCAAGGGATTGTACCTCATGAACGATGAGAAGTTCTGGTCGGAACTTGCTTCCTCCCCGAACTACCTCGGTAACGGAATCATCTTCAATGCGAACGCCATGTACGGCGATGTTGACCAGGCTCTCGTATCGAGCTTCGCCTCGGGTAACCTCGAGAACCTCTACTTTATGGTCTACAATACCGACCTCCTGACTGCGTCGACCCTTATGAGTTCTGGACAGGCGACGGTGCTTTCGAGTGATTACTCTGTGTCGCCGAACATGTACTACCGCCTCTACAACAACTACAAGTTGGCGCATTTCTACCGCAATGGTTTTGATGCGAACACCATGAAGATGCTGGAAGTTGCGCAGGCAGTCTTCATGATGGATCCGTCCGTGAACCTTGCGATGCCCCTTGGCCTTGCTACGCCGAACCGCAAGGGATTTGCGGTATCTCTCGATGCGGACTGGGACGATGCGATTACGCTGAATGGCCGATTCTCCCAGTATAGCGAGCAGGAAGGCGACAACAAGTACACGACAATCGGTGCCGGCCTCGGCGTAGATATTGGCCGTCTTGTTCCGTCCCTTGGCCGTAAGCTGGTGCTTCAGGGATCCTTCGAGAAGACGACCGAGGATTCCTACCTCAAGCGTTCCGCCCAGCGTATTGTCGGTGGCTTGACTGCCGATATCTGGGGTCCGATCGCCTTGCAGGCCGGTGTGCAGATGCTGAACAAGAAGTTTGAAGGCGATGCGTTTGGCACCGGCATTGCAGGGCTTCCGGTTGGAATGTCCTTTGTGCAGGCTGTTGACGAAATGCTCATCCTCGCAGGTCCGAAGGTTCGCATTGCTCCGCAGTCCTTTGTCACGGTTCGTTACGGCATGCTCAAGAACAGTGTCGATTACCAGGGCCTGACAGCCGATGCTTCTGGATACGAGAAGAAAGAACTTTCTATTGACAAGAACCTTATCACCGCCGAAGTGACGGTCAATTTCTAGTGAGGTCTTAAATGAAGAATGTGAAGATTTCTCTTTTAGCCGCTGGCGCCTTAATGGCCATTGTGGCGTGTTCCTCCTTGGAAGTGGACAACCCGACTTCGGAAAACTTTCCGAAGGATTGGTCGGCTGCGGAATTTATTAAGGCTAACCCGGATCTGCGCGCTTTGCAGATTAGGGACAAGGTAACCTACATGAATACCCTTTCGGGTGCCGAGAAGGATGATGACGCCTTCATTGCCAATGAGGAAGTCGTAAAGGCCCTCATGATTAAGCATGGCGGTATGACCGAAGCTGATTTTGATATTAGTGTCCATGGTGCCTATATCAAGAAATTCAACATCTATGGTGTTGAGAATGAATCGGCCATCTTTGATACGCTTACGCTTGATACGGCTACTATTGAAAGGCAGTACATTGTCTATGGCGCAATTGAAGGTCGTCCGTACCGTTTCTGCAAGGATACCGACGTGAACCTTGTGCCAAAGTGCGAAACCACGCAGGCGGATGAATCTCCGAATGTTGGCTTTGCAGAACACATCTACTGCGCAAAGGACGCCGCCGTCTACTGCCTTGATTGCGAGCCCGAAACTAGTGAATGCCCGGACAATTTCGTTGCGCCGGAAGAAAGTTCCAGTTCTGCTGCCGCACCGGAATCCTCCGAAGCCGCAGGCGAAGAATCCAGCTCGAGCGAAGGCGGCGAAACAGCCGATTCCAGCTCTAGCGAGGGTGGCGAAAATCCCGAATCTAGCGATGCTTCTGCCGACAGTTCCAGCAGCGAAGAAGCAACCGCGGAAAGTTCAAGTTCTGCTGAATAAAAGGTGGGAAATATCATGAATCTCAAGCTTATTGTAACGACAGTCGCGGTTGCGTGCGTGGCAATGTCCCAGGCCGCTGCCGACAAGGTGATTGGCTATTTCCCGTACTGGAGCCAGTATTCCCAGTTCTACCCGAAGGATATCCGCTACAACACGGTGACCCACATCCACTATTCGTCCCTTATGCCGGGTGAAGACGGCTCGCTTGCCTTCCCGGACGAGAACGATGCGCCCAACTACGATTCCCTCGCGGTTATGTGCGCGGCGAACAACGTGAATCTCGTGGTTTCCGTTGGCGGCATGGAAGCCGAAGGTAACCTGAAGGCCATTGCCTCTTCCGATGAACTCCTCCCGAAGTTCGTCTCGAACGTGAAGGAATGGGTGGATAGCCACAATGCAAAGGGTGTGGAACTCGACTGGCAGAACCTCACTGCGGATGATGCCGGCGACTACGCCAAGATGGTGAATGCCCTCGTGGACGCCTTCTCCGGCTCTATCGTGGCTTCTACCATGTACCCCTATGTGGCGATGGAACCCTACACTGCCGAAGTGATGAACAAGCTCAGCTACGTGAACGTGTTCATGCCCGACCAGATGAACGAGGACAACTCCTCGCTCGTTCCGAACCAGGGCGGAAAGTTCATTGCTGAAACCCTCGAGAAGGCTGCCGGTGCGGGAATCCAGAAGGATCTCCTGAACCCGGTCGTGTACTTCTACGGCAAGTCCTTCCTCGGTGCTACGGGTTTCGGTTCTTCGCACAACGGTACGGGTAGCGGTAACGAAGGTTACCTGCCGTACAAGGAACTCATGGGCAAGTTCGATACTCCGGACTACAAGGTCAGTTTCGATTCTGACTCCCAGTCCGAAATTGCCGTGAGCAAGGAAGAAGCCATCGTGTTCATGGGTATTCCTTCCGTGAAGGCGGTTGCCGAGAACGTGAAGAGCGAAGGCTACTCCGGCGTGGCCGTTTACGACCTCTCGCAGGACCACCACGAACCGATCGTTTCCATCCTGGTGACGATTGGCCTGGAACTCCGCCCGGAAGTGAACTACAAGCCCGCGAAGAAGAAGTAAGTCTCGCAACTAGAATGTTTTAAGAGGCTCCCTTCGGGGAGCCTTTTTTTATATTAAGCAGCGAAGCATGATGAACAAGAGAATTCTTTTTACTGCTGTATCGGCCTTTGTATTGGTTGAGATGCTTGTTGCCGATTGTATCACCTTGGGCTGGGGGCTGCTCTTGTTCAAGTTTTTCGGCGTGACCTTCATGACGGGTATTTGGCTTGCCGTGGTCAAGGTTGCCGCGAATAAACTGAAGCAGTCGTTCTTCATGCCCGAACTGCAAGAGATTTCGTGCAAGCCTGGGTTCCTTACGGAGTACGTGCTATATTATGTGCTTATTTTATATGCGGTCGCGTTTGTTGCCTGCAGCGTCTTTTGTGTTGTTCAGGATGGTAATTTTCACGAGACTGTTGTGGGTGTGAACATGGCGGGAACTTGGATAGAAGGTCTCTTCGTGTATGCCTGTGCGAAGGCAATCAAGCGTTGGAAAACAACCGGCAATAAGCATGAACTCTTATTCCCATGGCCAGTAAAGTAGTTTGTTTGCTACGAGCGGACCTTCACACACTCACACTATCACTTGGTTCCGGTGTTCGCTTTGTGAAGATCCGTCTCTCCGCAAAAAAAACAAGAGGGGACTCCGGTAAGGACAGGCTTATCGCGGGAACGTTCTAGACGTTGGTACTGCGTAGTCTTCGCGGCTGTTAGTCGCATCGGCCTTCCGCGAATAGCGGGTCTTCATTAAACGGCGGGGAGATGCTTGTTTGCTACGAGCGGACCTTCACACACTCACACTATCACTTCGTTCCGGTGTTCGCTTTGTGAAGATCCGTCTCTCCGCAAAAAACAAGAGAGGGCTCCGGTAAGGGCATGCTTATTGCGGGAACGTTCTAGACGCTTGTACTGCGAAGGCCTCGTGTGTGAGCCACAAGCGCCTCGTATTAACGAGGCGTGGTGGCGAGAGTGAGCGCATGCCGGAGTATAAAAACCAGAGTGTAGCGCGAACGGTCGCATCAGTTAGTCGCATCGGCCTTTGGCGAATCGCGGGGCACAAGTACATATACAAAAAGCCCCGGGCGAGCCCGGGGCTTAAATGCTTTAGCGTAAAGGAGTCTAGCTTATTTCTTTTCGAGGAGGAAGTTCTGGATATTGCTTCCCTGCCTTACGCGGACGATGTACTTGCCCGCACTGATGCCGCTCATCGGGACCACGTTGGTGCCGGCACCGAGCATCACCTTCTTGGTGTATTCCACATTGCCGAGGGCCGTGAAGACTTCGACCATAGCGAGGCCCGCGTTCGGAGTGCTCAGCAGCATTCCGTCGTTGCTAAACTTGGCCTTGAAGGCTGCATGCGGCTTCTGCACCATAATCGGGGTGTTGCCGCCGTTACCGACGGTGATGATGATTGTCGAGTCGACTGCGGCCCTATCCGCGGTTTCCGGAGCAGTGGCCCTGATGGTCACCGTGGCATCCTGGTCAGCGGAAATGAGGAACCCTTCGCTGTTGACCACGTAGATAGATGTCGGCTGCCCGTCAAAGGTGTAGGTAATCGGAGACTTACCATAGTATGTCTCGGTCGCGAACACACCTGCAACAACTGCGCCCTTGTCGACGGTCATCGACTTGAAATTGTCTCCCAGTTTGTCGCCTGTCTTGGTGTAATTGATGGTAATGGTGTCGTTGAAGGCGATGTACCCGCCAGCTGCAGCCGGAGCTGTCGCCACAATCTTTGCTGTGCCGAGGGTCCCCGAGAATTCAAACATCTGTACGGTGCTGCCCTTTACCTGGCCGAAGCATCCGGCAGTGTTGGAGCATGTTGCCTTCTTGACTTTTACGATGTCGGTATTGAGGGAAGTGAACGTAAGTGTGGAACCCTGGTCTGTTGTTCCGGTGGTGCTGGCAATCACTTCTTTTTTGCCATCGTTATCCAGGTCCTTGATGGTCTTGCTCTTGGTGCAAGATCCGCTAGTAAAGCAATTGAAGTCCACAAACCCGCTGACGGTCTGCTTGGGCTCAGCCGTAACGATTATAATGGACTGAGAGCCGTCGTTGCCGGTCATGAGGACAAAACCTGCGTTCTTGACGGCGCCTGTGGACGTGACGACAGATTCGTCGCTTGAGGTGTAGGTGCAGCCCGACTTCAGCGAACTTGCAACGCTGCCTGCGGTTTCCTTGACGGTGGTTGCAGAGAAGGAGCAACTGCCGCTCTTAAGTGTCGCCGTGAATTGGCCTGCCCAGTCCGTGGCGTTCTTGGTGAGGTAGCTCTTTACAAAGTTTCCGGAATTGGTGTAGCTTGCGCTGGCGAGTTCGGACTGCTTGGTGAGCGCTTGGTCGCCGGCAAACATGGCGGAACCTTCATCGGAAGCGTTTCCGATTTTGGTCACCTTCTGGCGCAGGCTCCAGTTGCAGTTACTGATCTTGTTCTGCTCCATGAAGTTCGTCCATTCGGACGATGCGCTCGTGTTGGCATCGCTCTTGCCGTCAGCGGTAGTGGTACCCCATTCGGTAATGAACACGGCGTTGCCGCCATTCTTACAGGAGGTCACGGCTCCACCGTATTGGCCGACGGAGTGCGTACCTGCATAGAAGTGGAACACGTATCCCACATTCTTCTTGTCAACGCCTCCGCACTGGCCCATCTGGGACCAGTTAGGCGTACCCACAAGGGCGAGGTTGTCGGAATTGGCACGGATGCCGCCGATAACGTCGTTGGCGTAGCTCTTGATGGAACCCCAATCATTGAAACTGCCGGCAGGTTCGTTGAACACTTCCCAGATGATGTTCGGGACGCCCTTGTACTTTGCGGCCATTTCACTGAAGAAAGACTTCGCCTTGGCCTTTTCGTTGCTTTCGTAGGCGCGGTGACTGTGCCAGTCGATAATGATGTAGATGTCGTTCTCGATGGCGGCTTCGACCATCTGGTCAATCTTACCCGTCTGCGTGTCTGGGTTGTCGTAGTAGGAATACTTTGCGTCGAGCGCGTTGGACGTACCTCCGTCGCTATCGTAGTACCGGACACCCATGGCATAGCGGAACACGTCAATTTTCAGGTTGTCGACGGCCCACTTAATGACTTCCTTGTTGTAGTACTGGATACCGGTAGCATCAGACCAGAACATGCTCATGCCGCGGAGCATGGCTTCCTTGCCGCTTTTCTGGCCCACAATCTTGCCTCCGTTTGTCGTGAGGACGCCGTGAACCTGTACCGGGCCCACGCGGAGGGGCTTGGCCGTTGACGCGGCTGCATTGGCTTCTACCGCCCCGAGGAGGAGCGCGCCTGCTGCAATCGCCTTTATCGATTTGCTGAATATCGTCATAAAAGACTCCTTTTACGCTAAAAGATAATTTATATATCTCTGCTTATAATGTAAAATGTCACTTTCCTTGTTTACTTTCGTATCCTAATCGTTTGAATGTTGGAGCCATCCTTGACCTTCACGGTGTAGATACCGGCGTTGGGGGCCAACTGATCAATGGACATGCTGCCGTCCGTTACTGCAAGTTTCTGTTTGTTTACGTTTTTACCCTGCATATCGTAAACATAAATTTGTGAACCGCTCCTGAATCCGGCAAATTCGACCATGGAACCCGCCTGGTGGAGCCCCGCCACACTAAGTACCTTTTTCTGGGGTATGGAGGTTAGCCCCTGGAGGGCTGCGATGGATTCCCCTGCCGCATTGAGCACGCTTAGGCTTGTGAGTTCAAATTCACCGTAGCCGCCCTTGCTCATCTTTGCCTCGAGTTTGATGCCGCGGACCGCCTTGAGTACGTCGGCGGCACCCCAGGGGTATGCCCAGTCGGGGGTGGTGAGTTCTGTGAAGTCGCCGTAATTGTCCGTTGCGAGGCTGATAGTCACGTCCTGGAAATCCTCGGAGGGGTGGAACAGGTATCCCGGCTCGCCGCCTTCCTCGTCGGCGTCGAGGGTTGCCTGGTTGAGTATTGCAAGACGGATGACGCCCTGGGTGCGGATACGCAGCTTGATGAACGCCGCCTCGGAGAAGTCGAGGTTGCTTTCGTCTTCCTTGAACGAGAGCGCGACGCCCGCGAAGGGGTACTTGAGGTCGGCGGTCGCATCATAGGTGGGCTCGGGTGCAATATACATGGATGCCGCCACGCGGTTGCCGTTTGCCGTCTGGTAGATTGCGGAACTGCCGGAATCGGGCTGCATCTTGGTGACTCCGAACTTGTCGCTATAGGCGCCCCATTTCCAGAAGCCGGCGGCGAACGTGTTGGGGTTTGTGGGCAGGAGCGTGCCATTCGGGGCCTTCACCTGGCGAGCGAGCAACGGGTTGGGCGTAAACGGGGTGTAGCCGGTCATGTTGTAGAAGTTCGGCATGTTGCCCGTCATGAGCAGCAGGTAGAGAATATTGAGGGTGGCAGGGTAGTACTTTTCGCCTTTCGAGGCATCGGGCTTTATGCGGCCTTCAGTGTTGATGAGAGTTTCGTACAAGGTTTCCATGAAGTAGCCGGGATCGGATGCAGATGCCATTGCGAGGCCGAGCCCGCCTGAGAACGAGGAGGATACGAACCCGCGGCCTGTGGGCATGGTGCCGTCGAGTTTGTAGCCGGCACCGATGTAGGTGGCGTGTTCGTACGAAGCCTGCTTGAGCCAGGGGATAATCTTGTCGTTTACGGACTTGGCGCCGGTGTCACCGTACCAGTAGTAGGCCCAGGCCATACGCCATGGAGTGCGGCAGGCGTCATCGAAGAACCCGATGCCATTGGTGATGGCTGCGTTGCCCTGGACCGCCTTGTGGCTGTTCCAGTCGCACCAGTCGGGCACAAGGCCGGTCTTGGAATCCTGGCACTGGCTCACGTCGCTGAGGGTCTTCTTGATGGCGGTGTCCCAGAAGGTGTCGTTCGTGACTTCCTTGAACAGGTGGAAAGCGCCTACTGCCGCATAGCTCGGGTTGAAGTAGTTGTTCCAGTTGCTGCCGGGCTTCACGCTCCCATCGCTAGTCATGTCGTTGCTCTTGATCCAGTTGATGAGACTCTTGGCGTCGGAAAGGTAGCTGGCGTCGCCCCACTGCTTCGATGCCATCACGAGCGCTACGGCTGCATCGAATTCTGCGTCACTGGCGCTGCCGTCATCGGCTTTACCCTTGTTGTTGTCTATGTGCCATTTCATGCCACTGGCTCCGCCAGATATGGCGTATTTTTTCCAGTAGGCCCAGAGCTTGTTGAATTCGCTCTGGTAATCGCCCTGGGAGCCCGACATGTAGACCATGATGAGCATGCCGTAGGCAATGCCTTCGGATACGGACATCTCGGTACTGTCGTTAGGGCTGATGATGCGTGCGGTGCCATCGCCCATGTCCTTGTACCAGCAGTTTTTCCAGGTGTCGAAGTGGGCCTTGATTGCGCTCGGGGTGGCGAACTGCACCGTGTTTCCCTGGGGGTAGACTTGGTTCTGCGGGAACGGGAAGGCTGGCGCGGCAAGGGCCGTGCCAGAGAATAGTGCGGCTATCGCAAACACTGCTAAAATACGTAACTTCATATACATACACTCCCGAGAATTCAGTTTTTCACTATAAAAGATACCCTATATATATGACATTTCTAGTAAATTTCTTTTTACAGTGATGCAGGTCGCACTAAAGTCGGACTTCGGATGCCGGTTCGGGGTGTAACGTCCCTTTTTTTTACCATTCATCGCCGGTTTATGAGCAAAAGTGTGATGAAACGAACTTTTTTTCGGAAAAAGCTTCTTTTTTTGTTTCGGGGTGTTGCCTATTCGGAAAAAAAAGATATATTTGCATTAAACCATGTCCCCTCACGGGGGCGTTCACAATTAAAAAAGAGAGAGATACTATGAACAAGAAAATGACACTTGCAGCCGTTGCTGGCGCTGCAGCCATGGCTTTTGCCCAGGGTGCAGTCAACCCGACATTCCTCTGGAATGGCGCGGAAGATACCGAAGGTAGGGTTGAAACTGGTTCCACCGACTCGACCTCCGGTTATTGGTACGAATACACTGACGAAAACGACAAGGGTACGTCCAAGTTCACTTGGCCTGCCGATGTCGAAGAAAACGCCTATGGTAACTTCTATGGTCCGCTCGTTGAAGCTTACGGCGGCATCAAGGGTTCCATTTCCCTCGGTGAAGGTTGTGAATATCCGTATTCCGGTGTTGGCTTCAACATTTGGAGCGAAAAGCAGGAAGGTGTTGACATTAGCGCTTGGCAGGGCATCTGCTTGGCCTACACGTCTTCGCTCGGTTTCGGCATCGAACTCGGTGTTGCTAACGAAGCTACCGTGACTAAGTACAACAACTACAAGGCTACCGTGCCGAAGGTTGCTGCTGCTACTACGACCGACTTCCCGTGGACCAAGTTCAAGCAGGCCTCCGGTTGGGGCGTTACTGTTGACCAGTCTGTCGTGCTTGCTTCCACTGCAGCCATCAAGCTGAAGTTCGAAGGCGAGGCCGGCACTTCTGGTGACTTCTTCATCCAGCAGATCGGTTCTCTTGGCAAGTGCGGTACTGTCGGCATCAAGTCTGCTGCCGTTGCCGGTTCTGCCAAGGCTATGCTTTCTGGCCGCACCATCACGTTCTCTGGCTTCACTTCCGCCAAGGCTGAAGTGATCAACCTCCAGGGCCAGGTTGTGAAGTCTGCTACCGTCAGCTCCGCTATGGACCTCTCTAGCCTCGACGCCGGTGTCTACATGCTCCGCGTTGCTGGCAAGAGCGTGAAGCTCACTCAGAAGATTGTTCTCGAATAATCGACTGAACTGAAAATTTAAAAAGCCCCGGATGAAAGTCCGGGGCTTTTTGTTTCAGCAAAAGGTGATATGGTTCACAGAAATGGCCTATTGTGTGGGCTTCGGGCTTTTTTTTTGGTTATTTTGTAGATAAAAGACAAATACTAAAGTATATTATAGGTTAATCAGAGAGGTTTTTAATGAAACGCAAATGGCTTTTATCTGCGCTCGCTGCTAGTGCTTTCATGTTGTTCTCGGCTTGCGGTGATGAACCTGCTTCGTCGGCTCCGGTAACGCCCGGTGGCGGTACCCCTATCCCGGCATCTTCTGCCGATATTGGCGGTGGCCAGCCGGTTACGCCTGTGACCCAGAGTTACGGTATTCTGCCCACTACGGCAAATGCCACGGTTGCCTTGAACTGGGCTGCCCTCTGGAAGGCGACCTACTACAGGACGTATTCCCAGGAGGCTGCGCTTTATCCGAATGCGGCCCTTGACTGGGCAGTAATCTTTGGAAATTACGTCGCTTCTGGCCTAGAGCCGGCCCGTATCATATGGGATACCCAGAATGACTCCTATTGCGTTATTGAAGAGAGCCATGACAGTTACAAGAAGCGTGGATGCACCGTATCGGAAGCGATCGGTTATTCCATGCTGATTTCGTTCTTTCTTAATGATTTTACGGCATTCAATTCCTTGTGGACCTACAACAAGGGCTACCGCGACTATATGGAGTCTAACCTGATGCCGTGGAAGGTGGGTACGTACTCGTACGAATCGACACTTTCCCCGTCAAACTCTTCCTCGGCGGCGGATGCCGACCTGGATATCGCAACGGCCCTGATTCTTGCCTACTATTCGACCGGGAATCAGATGTACCTAGATGACGCCATCCTGATTGCTACGGCCATCTGGGAAAAGGAAATTAGCCCGAAGCACATGATTTATTCTGGCAATACGGCAACATGGACAAAGGAAACGAGTGCTTTCAACCTGAGCTATTTCTCCCCGATTGCGCTTAAGCTGTTTGCCCTGGTGGACAAGGCTCACGATTGGACGGACGTGCTCAATACGATGTACACCTACATGCAGGCTGTGCAGGCGAAGGGCCCGGGCCTGATTCCGGACTGGACCGATGTGAACGGAAGCCCGATTGACCCGAAGAACGGATCTGCGGGCAGCACTTATTGGAGATTCTTCCACGAGGCTGTTCGCGTGCCTTGGCGTATCGCATGGGACTACTACTGGACGCAGGATGCGCGAGCCCAGCAGGTGCTTACCGGTATGAATAACTTCATTACGGCGAAGACAGGAGGCAATCCGGCAATGCTTTCTTCGGAGGCCGGTATGCATATCTATTCTGCCGTTACGGGTATGCCTGACAGTACGCTCAAGAAGGAAAACCTGCAGCCTCATTTCCATGGGGCTTGGTGCCTGACGGGTATGGGCGGAAACCAGGCCTGGCTTGATGCTTGCACGGCTGATTTCAATACCAAGACGATAAGTGGATTCAGCTATTTCCCGCATATCCTGATGACGATGTACGGCGAACTCCTGAATGGCTTGTTCGTGAAGCCTGCGACTCTCCCGTTGTAGGTCGCGGATGCTGAAATTAGACGGCTACCCCTCGGGGTGGCCGTTTTTTAATTGATGATGGATAATTGATGATGGAAGGTGCGGGGGGTGGGATGTTTTTGTATATGGAATCTGCTTCGCAGATGCATATTGGGCGCCTCGGTCATGGACAAGCGAGCTTGTCCATAACTCTCGGCTTTTTGTATATTGCAAGGCATGGAAAACGATTCTCTGAATGCGGAAAATGTTGCGGAATTAGATTCGGGTGCGGAAGGCGCACTGGATTTGGGTGCATCTTTAGACTCGGGTGAGGTTGCGCCGGCGATGCCGACGCCCGAACAGCTCGGAATTTCGATTACGGCGGGGCCGGCGGACGGTATGCCCGCGATTACGGTAGGCGATACGTTTGAGTTCCCGGTGACGGTCAGCTGGAGCGTGCAGGGCAGCGCCTTGCTGGTGGTGCCTGCAGGCTCGGTGAATGCGAAGGGGCTTACCCAGGTGGCCATGTCGCAGGAATCGGCGCGGTCCGTCAAGGACGGCAAGGAAATCGCCTCGATTACCTTTACCTACAAGATTGCGGCGCAGGATACGGGAAACCTGCATATTCCGGCACTGCGCTTCGAGATCCCCACGCAGATGGGGCAGCCGCTTGACCTGCGGAGCGAGAGCGTGGATATCCGTGTGAATGAGCCGTTCAACCCGCTGCCGATTGCGGTGGGTGCCGTGGTGGCCGTTTGCGTGCTCTTGGCGGGCCTCTGGCGTGCGAAACGCCGTGCCGCGGCACGGGCGGCGGCTACGGCCAAGAACGCCGCCCAGGAGGCCCTGCGTGAGCGCATGACGGTATTGAAACAGCGCGTGAACGTGGCTGACAGCCGCGAATGGCTCCTGGAACTGGAAGGCGTCGTGAAGGAGTTCGTTTTCGAGAAGTTCGGTAATGATGCCGTTTCGGGCAAGGACGGCGCCGCGGGCACTCCAAGTGCCGCCTCGGTGAACCTGGACGCCCTCGTGAAGGATGGCAAGCTCGAAGGCTGGGAATCGATTGTAGAGGAGTTCGCGCACGCCCGCTACGGTGGCGGAAAGCGAGACGGATTCGAGAATCGCGAGACCTGGAAGGCCGCAATGCGGCTCATGGGCATCGAGGAATAGACTCTAGGAAAAGCGGGCGTGCTTTTCTATCTTTGGGGCCGCTATGCTATTTTCGGAACTTCCCCTTGCAAATCCCCTGCAGCGTGCCGTGCGCGCCGTGGGTTACGAGACACCGACCCCGATTCAGGAGCGCTCCATCCCGAGCCTGCTGGAGGGCCGTGACCTGCTGGGAATCGCCCAGACGGGTACCGGGAAGACGGCTGCGTTTGCGCTGCCGATACTGCAGCGCCTGCTCGATTCCGGAAAGTTCCGTGCGCCCAAGACCTGCCGTGCATTGATATTGCTGCCGACCCGCGAACTCGCGATACAGGTGGAGGAATGCTTCAAACAGTACGCGCAGTTTACCGCGATTTCTACGGCGTGCATCTTTGGCGGGGTGAACGATGCCTCGCAGAAGAGGAACCTTGTGCGCGGCGTGGACGTGCTGGTGGCGACTCCGGGAAGGCTGCTCGACTTGATTGGCCAGAAGGCGGTATCCCTGAAGGCGCTTGAATTCTTTGTGCTGGACGAGGCTGACCGCATGCTCGACATGGGGTTCATTCACGATATCCGCAAGGTGGTGGCATTGCTCCCGCAGGTACGCCAGAACCTGTTCTTTAGCGCGACTATGCCCGATGACATCACGAAGCTTGCGGCGACGATTTTGCGGCCAGACCCGGTGCGTGTGGAAGTTGCCCCGCAGAGCACCCCGATAGAGCGCATCCATCAGGAACTCTACCGCATCGACAAGCGCCGTAAGGGAGCATTGTTGAAGGAACTCCTGCTTGCCCACCCCGAGATGAAGAAGGTGCTCGTTTTCAGCCGCACCAAGCACGGTGCCGACAAGATTACGCGCGTCTTGGAGAAGGCGGGAATCAAGTGTGCGGCGATTCACGGGAACAAGAGTCAGAACCGCAGGCAGGAAGCCCTCGGGAATTTCAAGAGTGAAAAGATCCGCGTGCTCGTGGCGACAGACATTGCCGCTCGCGGGATTGACGTGGACGATGTTTCGCACGTGTTCAACTACGACTTGCCTGATGTGCCCGAGACGTTCGTGCACCGCATTGGCCGCACTGCGCGTGCGGGCAAGGACGGTATTGCGATTTCTTTCTGCTCGCCCGATGAGGAGCAGGACCTGCGTGCCATCGAGAAGTTGACCCGCATCAGGATTCCGGAAGGCGACCAGGCGATATACGATAAGCTGCCGCCCCCGCAGAAGGAGACCGCCGAGAGCATGATGCGCAATTCACGCGGTCGCATGAACCGCAGCGAAGCGCAGGCCCGTGCGGAAAAGTCCCGCGAGAAGCAGACGCAGAAGCAGGGCCAAAAGCCTGCCCAAAATTCTGCGCAGAAACCTGCCGGCGACAAGAAGCGTCTTGAAAAGCAACTGCGCGAAGGTGGTGCAGGAGTGCAACCTGCTGGCGGAATGTCGCAGGGTGGCAAACCGCATGGCGAACAAACTAATAACAGCCAGAATGGTGACGCTCGCAGGCGCCATCGCCGCAATAGGCCCGGTAGCCGTGCCCGCAGGCGTATGCGCGAGAACGGCGGCGCCGTTTAAAGACCCCAATAAACGCAACGACGTTTAATAACTGCGATAAACGTGCGGGCGGTTATTCCACCACGCTGTAGGTGCGGCTGCGCCCGCCCTTCTTGCTTGCGGCGACAAGCCCCTTTTCTATCAGGCTCTGAATCTCGCGCAGTGCGGTGTCGTGGCTTGTCCCGAAAAGGGCGGCGACATCCTTTGCCGTAAACTCCCTGGGGATTGTACCCGCGATTGCGGCTTCGAGTAGCGCTTGCTCGCGTTCGCCCGTAGGCGTGCCCGAATGCCTTGCCTGGAAGCGGAAGCGCCTGAGACCTGCCTCAAGCATGGATTCACTTGTCTGTACTGCTTCCCTTATCTGGTCCAGGAACCAGAGTATCCATTCCGTAATGTCTCCGTTCCCGCACTGTGTCCTATTAATAATGCTGAGGTACTCGTCGCGGTTCTTTAGTATCTGCGTGTTCAGTGCGTAAATCAGGTGCGTGGAGTTGCGGCCCCTGCAGAGTTGCAGCGTGGTGATGGCTCGGGCGAGCCTTCCGTTGCCTTCGTGGAAGGGGCGGAGGGTCAAGAACCAGAAGTGTGCTATGGCGGCCTTGATCATACCGTCCATGGGTGTGTTCTCGAACCAGTTCAGGAAGTTTTCCATTTCGCCGTGGAGCCTTTCGGGCCCGGGTCCGGTGAACTGGATGTTGCCTACGGTGACTGTGCTCCCGGTATCGCGCATTCCCCTTGTGCGGGCGTATCCCTGGTGCCAGCTTTCGAGGCGCTCAAGCGTGAGCGGGTTTGCGGAGTTCGCCACTGCACCCAGGTAGTTCCTGATGTGTACTTCGTTCCCCTGCGCCTTGAGCAGGACCTCTGCGAGCACGGCTTCTGAATCGAGGGCGTGCGAGTCTATCGCGAAGTTTGCAGCGATGTCCTCGGCGATAATCCTGTTTTCGAATTCGCGGCTGCCGCAGATGTCGTAGATGCCGGCGAGTTTCCCCTCTGCGAATCGCGCCCTGCCGAGTGCGTCGAGCACCTTCTTGGAATCGAAGCGGAAATGCGTCCAGTCGGGGAATTGGTAGATGTACAGCATAGCGATAATATAACTTATTGACGCAGATTGTGCGTAAAAAAAGATGCTATATTTTGCAAAAAGTTTCCTGTGCCCTGAAAAGCTCTTGCAGGCGGCCCAGCCGGGCAGTTTGCAAGGAGAGAACCCCGTGAAAGCCGGGGGCGGTCGCGCCGCTGTAAGGGAGGACGAAACCGGCATGAACCAATGTGCGATGAGTCGCATGTGAAGGAGCCGGGAGTAGGTTGATCCCCGAGCCAGAAGAACTGCGGGAAGCGCTGTGTTGAGGAACGATGCGAACGACGTCATTCTGCAAAGCCGCTGTGTATGCGGTGTTTTTGTGCTGTGCTTGGGCCGGTGCCTACGCGCAGGTTTCGCAATCTTCCAAGGATGTCGCTATCGATGAAAACGCCCCCGCGCAGGACCTGGGCGTGTCGGAGGTCGAGGGTGACGATTACATGCCGACGCGCGATGCGGGCTATACCGAGATAGAGTCTTCTGCCTGGGAGGGCAAGGCGCTTACCGCTGCGGATTTGCTTTCGTCGCTCCCCGGCATACAGGCGTACAAGCAAGGCGGCATGGGCAGTTTCCAGACGGTTTCGATTCGTGGGATTGCGGCGCGGAATATCCTGGTCTGCGTAGATGGTGTACCGCTGAACGATGCGAGCGGCGGTGCGGTAAACCTTGCCTCCATTGACTTGAACCAGATGGAAAAGGTCGAGATCTACAAGGGGAATGTTCCGGCGAAGTTCGGCGTTTCGGGCCTTGGTGGCGCGGTGAACTTTGTGACGCGGAATGCGATTAGGAAGGGTGGCCGTGCGCTGGTGGCCTACGGGAACCACAATACGTGGGAAGGTGCCTTCCAGGTAGCGGCCCCGGTGACGGACAGCATCATGTTTGCCTCCTCGTTTGCGGCGAGGCATTCCGACAACGATTACGAATACACGAACCGGAACGGCACGCAGTATAACACCGATGACGACTACACCTCAACTCGCGAGAATGCGCAGTACACGGACGTGTCGGGTAACGTGCAGTTCCGTATGCTGCATGCGAACGGGTACTTCTCTACTTTGTCTGTGACTGCTTCACGGTACGAGGGCGGTAACCCCGGAAAGGAGGACGAGCAGACCAAGGTGGCGAAGTTTGTGGGCGAATCCGCATTGATCCGCTACGGCATGGAATCGAAGGGCTATTTTGACGATGCGCTGTATTTTAATGCGGGAATCTCTGCAAGGTTCGACAAGAACCTTTCCAGCACGTACTACCCGCTGGACCACGTGGGTTATGGGAACAAGAACTTTATCGACTACGGTGCGGCGACATACAAGCTTGTGCCCGAGGTTTCTGCGGAATGGACGCCCGTGGAACGCTTCAGGGCCGAGGCCCGCATTGCGGGGGAGTGGGAACGTGCGGAGGCGCGGGGCAATTCGAAGGACTGGGCGCTGGACCGTTTTTCGTTCTTGACATCGGGTAACCTGTATTACCAGATTTTCAAGTATGGCGGTATCGGTACCGAGGGCTCGCTGCAGTTGCTCAAGGATAACCTGGACGATGGCGTGTTTGTACAGCCTTCGGGTTCGCACTTCTTGGAAGAGGCGAGTGAACGCGATGCTACCTTGTCTGGAAGGGTGTATTCGCGCCTGGGTGCGGCGGAATCCCCGCTGACGGGCGAGATTTCGATAGGGCGCTTTTACCAGCAGCCCGCCCTGATGGAACTTTACGGTACTTTCCCGGGAGCGCTCTCGAATCCGGATTTGAAGCGCGAGAAGGCTACTCGCTTCGAGGCTTCGGGACTGTTCAAGTTCCCGGGGAACCGTACGACCCTGCGGGCGGCCTACTTTGAGTCGCATATCGAGGACGGAATTTGCTGGGTGATTATGGTGGAACTCCTGCGGGCGGAAAATATCGCGCGTTCGCTGGTACGCGGCGCGGAGTTTGAACTGAATAGCAGCCCTACGAAGTTTATGGACGTTGTGCTGCGTGCGACCTTCCAGAAGACGAAGGACCGCTCGAACGGCAGTTACGAGGGGAACATGCTCCCCGGCGAGCCGGAGCAGTCGTATTATGCCGGCGCGACGTTCCACCTGCCGCTGCATTTCGACTTTTCGTGGGTGTCGGAATGGCGTAGCGTGATGTACAGCGACCGTGCCAATCGCATGGAACAGCCTGCGGTAGCGACACACCGTGCAGACCTTGCATATAGCCCGTTCGAAAAGACCCGCCTCGCGTTATCGGTGGCGAACATTACCGACGAGAAGTACAGGAATTTCTACACGCCGTTCCCCATGCCGGGGCGCGAATACAAGTTCACTATCATACAGGGGTTCTAGCCCCCGCGCTCAATAGCGTAAAGCCAGAAAAGGAAAAAACATGAAACAGATGAAAACTGAATCTATCGTAAAGCAGTCCCTCGTGGCGTTTGCCCTTGCGGGACTTACGTTCGGTGTCGTTGCCTGTGGTGATGACTCCAGCTCCAGCGCCCCTGCCGAAGAACCTGCGGTGGAAACCTCCCTGACGGGTGTCGTGTTCGGTTCTGACTACACGACGGGTGAACTCCGCTGGATTGACAAGGACGGCAAGATTTCCAAGAAGTCGCTTGAGTTCTACCAGGATAGCAAGGTGATGGCCAATGGCGGTGACCTCTACGTGCTTGAACGCATGGGTGCCGACAACATTTCGAAGGTGGACCCCGACAAGTTGGAATCCGATGGCAAGGATGCCGTGGTATGGCAGATTGCTCTCGACGGTGGTGCAAACCCGGTTGACATGGCCTTTGACAAGGATAATGCCTGGGTCGCCCTGCAGAATGCCGACTCCCTCGTGAAGATTTCTACCAAGGACGGCAAGATTTCGAAGTCCATCAAGGTGGGCAAGTTTGCTTACGAAGGCGAAACGTCTCCGTACGTGGCCGATGTCGAAGTCAAGGATGGCAAGCTCTACGTGCTGATGCAGCGTTACACGATGGACGAAAACTGGGTGAGCACCTATCCGGCTGGCCTCCTCGCTATCTACGATGCCTCTACGGGCGATTTCAAGGATACCGTGCAGCTGAAGGCGAAGAACCCGACGGCCATGGCTTTCCTCGATGGTGAACTCTATGTGGCTAGCCTCGGCGAATACAATGATTCCCACGGTACCGATGCCGACGACAAGCGCGGTATCGAGAAGGTGAACGTGAAGGACGGCAAGTCTGAATTTGTCGTTACCGGCGAAAAGCTCGGTGGTGGCGTGTACTCCTTTGCCGCCGATGACGGTGTTGCCTACGTTGGCGCCTACAAGGCCTGGGGCGATGTTCCGCTGATGAAGGTTGTTATCAAGGACAAGAAGGTCGAGGCTGTCAAGGGCATTGCCGATGCCGAAGGCTCTATTGCCGTGAATGACGGCGTGGTGCTCGTCGGTGACCGCAGCATGGGTGCCGAGAAGGTGTTCAAGGTTGTGGACGGCGAGGCCGAAGCCCTCGAAGGTCCGGAAGGCATGCTTGCCCCGTATAGCGTCGTGCTGTTCTAGTTGATGGCGCATAGCTTGTGATGTTGCCCCCGGCTTTTGTCGGGGGTACTTTTTTATTTATAAATTTCACCACATGCAGAAAGTCGATACATGGTATAAGGCCGAGGGCTATTGCCTCACGGAAGAATTTGAACTTGCAAGTTACCTGCTCTTTGAGGCGGGAGTGGCGACGCTCGAGGAACTGGACCCCAAGGCGGAAGGCCGTACGGACTTCTGCTTCTATACCGGTGACAAGGCCGAGCGCGACCGCATTGTGTCGGAGTTCCCGCAGTACCATTTTACGCTGAGCGACGAGCCCGCGAAGGATTGGGACAAGTGGTGGCGTGACCGCGCGCAGCCCGTGTCCGTTTCCCCGAGGCTGTGGGTGCGCCCGCCCTGGGTGGAGTTTACGCCCGATAATCCCGATGCCGTCGTGCTTGAACTCGAGGCGAAGACTGCGTTCGGTACCGGAGAGCACGATACTACGAGCAGTTGTGCCACCCTCATGGAAAACATCGACTTTACGGGAAAGACGGTGCTCGACATCGGTACGGGAACGGGAATCCTCGCGATGTTTGCCCGCCGCCTTGGCGCGAAACTTGCGATAGGTACCGAGATTGACCCGCTCACGATTCCCTGCATTGCGGAAAACTTCGAGCGCAACGGTTTTGGCGAGAGCGACTGCATCCTCGGATTCCTGGATGCCTTCCGGGATGGCGCGAAGTTTGACGTTATCCTTTGCAACATGATCCGGAGTGAACTCTGGCCCCTGCGCGACGATATCGAGGACCTGCTTGCACCGGGCGGGGAACTCATTATCTCGGGACAGCTCCTGACAGAAAAGGATTATATCCTCAAGTGGTTCGAGGAAGCCGGCTTCACCGTAAAGCAAGAAAGAATCAGTACAGAGTGGTGGAGTGTGCTTGCACAATCCTAACCCTGTGTATTCTTAGCTCCGCACATTCTTGAAAAGAAAAGCCTCCGACAATGTCGGAGGCTTGTTGGTGTGGAATGAGGAGTCAGTTATTTGGTAATGTTTATCGGGCGTGCCTCGTGGTAGCTTCCGGTGGAAACCTTCACGATGTAGGTGCCTGCGGGCATCCCACTCAAGTCGAAGGTATGCATGTGCGTTCCGGCGCGTTGCAATCCGGTGACTTCCTGGTCAATCAGTGCCCCGAATCCGGTAAACAGGCTCACCTTCACGTTGTCGTTTTGCGGGAGCGTGTATTGAACTTGAAGTTGCCCGCGACGGAACGCGACGCTCATGTGCGAGGGAACATCGTTCAGGCCGTACATCAGTGCGGTAGTTGACTCGCCGTTGCCTTCCTCGTTCGTGATGGTCACCGCCACCTTGAAGAGGACCGTCTTCCCGTTGTATGCAAGCCCCTGCGTAAAGCTGTACTTGTCGCCGTTAGAGACTCGGTTCGGGTAGTGCCCGATGGAAAGCGTTCCGCTGGCCAGATTCGCCTCGCTGAACACGTAGGCGTTCTCGCCCCATTCCACGACATTGCCGTTTTTCCCGAACCAGTGACCGGGTTCATTCGCGGTGGATTGCGTGACGGTGTTGCCACCCGCTTCTTGCGCGAAGAAGGTTGCCTGCGAGAGCGTTGCTGCGGTGAGCCCGAGTTTGCTAGCCACCTCGCTAACATCGAACTTTGCCGTAACGGATGCGTAGTTGTCGTCTATCGGGAGCGTCACTGCGATGTTGTATGTGGTTGCGCCATCTGCGACGATTTTTGCGGAACTGCTCGATACCGGCGCGATGCTGCTCGAACTCGTGGGCTTCTCGCTACTGGAAGAAACAGGCGTCTTGCTGCTGGACGAAGAAACCGCAACGCTACTGCTCGATGCAACGGGCGCGTCGCCGATTTCGGGCCACTTGTAGTCGAGCTTGAAGTCGTTGTAGTATTTCGTATTCGCGTCGCCTGCGCCGTTGATTCCTTCCTCGGGCTTGAGGCGGTAATCGTAGTGGTAGGTGCGCATGTCGGGATTTTTCGAGTAGTTGTAGTCGGTATTCACGACGATGGCGAACGCCATCTTGCTGCCGCCCGTGGTGCTCGGGGTCTTGTCAATCTTGAGGATTGCGGTCTCGTTGCCCTTCACGGGTGCGCTGTAGACGGGCGTGCCGTCCGTGGCGCGGTAGGCGAGCACCAGTCGCATGTTGTCGTTCGTGGAGTGCGAACCGTTCGGGTAGAGCGTCATGCTGATCTGCGTCGCGCCGTCCTTGAGCTTGAGCGGGATTACGTTCGAGCCCGACCATCCCGGAGTCAAATCCTGGTTCGGAACCCAGTCGCCGTTGCTAACGGTGACGCTCTGGTACGGAGTCATTTTCCAGGTGTAGCTGTACTTGCCGTTGTCCCAGTAGTCCTGTTCCCAGTAGGTGTTGCTTCCAAAATTCTGGTTCAGCAGGTTCTTGATTTCGTTGGACCACTTTTTCATGTCGAGCATCGCGAGCCTAGCGCGGAATTCCGTGATGAGCCTGCGCACGCCCTCGTCACCGAGGCCGATATCGAGCCCGTAGGTTTCGAGCAGGTAGGTCGTCTTGCCGTAGGCGTGGCCGTACACCCAGCGTACAGAGCCCGTGCCGAGCCATGTGCCCATGAATGTGGGGAATATGTTGCTGTACTGTGCTCCGCCCAAAAGCGAACGCTGGTTCTTGCCGGTGACGCCCTGAGCGCCGGGGCCGCCGAAGGTGCCGTCGATGAGCCAACCCGAGTAGCATTCGATGGGCATGAAGGGCGCAATCACCGTTGCCGCGTTCAAGAATCCCATGCCGCTATAGACGCCCTCGCGGTGGCTGAACATGTCCTGCTGAATCCAGGTGTTGCCCGCTTCCTGGAACCAGTGCGCTTCCTTCGCGCCGGGGTAGCCGTTTGTCATCGAGTGGATGCCCTCGTGAATCATCGCGTCCATTTGTGCCACGCGATCGCGGTAGGGGCAGCTCGTGTTGAAACTGTATAGCGGATAGAACGATGCCGCGACGGCCGTGTAGCCCGCGACCCATGTCTGCCATCCGCCGGTAGTGTCGGTCTTCGCGCCGCCCGCGCACGTGCCCGAACCGTAGTAGTACACGGCGCTGTATTGCCCGTCCTGTGCCTGTGCGTCCGGGGCCCAGCCCATCACGTCGTAGAGGTAGCTGAAGTCGGTGTCGTATTTCTTGAGGATGCTGTCGATAGTCACGTCGGTAATGCGGCTGTCGCGATCCTTGCCCCAGTAGAAGGCCCACCACTTGCCGGCCTTTTTGCCGGTCACGCCCGAACAGTTGTTGTTGAACTTGGTGGGCGGCTTGATTTCGCCCAGGTTCGACTTGGTGTCGTAATCGAGGTCGGCGCGGTAGGCAGGCCACGTGTAGGCATCCCCTTCCGCTGCGGTGGCCGTAGCCCCTATCCCAGCCGCAAGCGCTGCCGCGGCAATCCATCCCATACACTTTTTCTGCATAAATACACTCCTGATTTGTGCTGTGTAAGAAATAGATTTATAGGTCGTCAATTCCTAGGTTTTAGCCCCTCCGGCGTGTAGATTCCGTGTTGAGGGCGTGTAAAAAAGGCATCTTTTCTATATTTCCACCACACAAGGAGGAAATATGAACATTCCTAAAATCCTCGCAGCAGGCGCCCTCGCCTCGACCTTCGCCTTCGCGCAGGAAGGTGCCGCCCCCAAGGCCGACCTCAACAGCAAACCCGGCGTCGGCATCCACGGAGATTTCAACTACAGCTACCTTATCGGGCTTCCGCAGGACTGGTACCTCGGCGACGATGCGGACGCCCCCTCGGGCATGGGGTTCGATGTGGGCCTCCGCGGCAGGATTCCCATGGCGGGCATCCTTCAGTTCGCCCCCGAAATCAACTTCCACTACGCGCTGCTTACCATGGACGAAGAAGGTTGTGACCACAAGTTCAAGCAGATGGACCTCGAGGCCCCCTTGATGATGCGCGCCATCGTCAAGGACCGCTTCTATGTCGCGGCCGGCGTGCAGCTTTCCCTGAATCTAAGCAGCGAAGTTTCCCTCGAACAGGAAGACATCAAATTGGGTGCCGGTCTCGGCAAAACCGACTTCAAGTACAAGGAAAACGTCGAACAGGCCGGATTCGGGCTCGGCCTCGCCTTCGGAATCGGCGGCTTCGTGATGGAACGCCTCTCCATTGACGCGGGATTCACCCTCGGACTCACCGACACCTACCCCGACGTTGACCCCGAAGAGAACGACCTGATCGATTCCATGGACGGCGGCAAGCAGATGACCTTCAAGGTCGGCGCCGGATTCTGGTTCCTGTAATCGATTTCAGGCAAAGCCACCCTAGAGCTCTCAACGCGCGATAGAACCATACAGAAAAACCCGCTCGGATTGAGCGGGCTTTCTTTTAAATCCAGAACTTTCAGAATTACTGAACCTTGCAGGTCACCGTTGATGCCCCAGTAAAGGTCACGCAGATGCCTTCGTAGTTAAACTTGCCCACGTTTATCTGGCCTATCTTAGCACCGGCATTGCTGAAGCCCCATGTACCGGTAGCAGTAGCAACCGACTTGCCGGCATAGGTCATCGTGAACGTCATGCCAGCATTCTGGTCGTCGGCCTTTCCATCGCACAGAACAGAGAACGTCGGCTGGTATCCCGAGTTGGTCCACTCACCTCTAACAACCATGCAACCCTCGTTCTTAATTGCTTTCGCCGTGGTATTTAACTGATCCCCTTCGATTTCAAAGAGGTATTCCGGACCTGCAGTTGTCTTCACAGCAGGGCACGTCACATCGATTATCGTATTGTCCGCATGGCTGACCTTGAGCTTCGGAGCGTAACCGTTCTGGGCAGCAGCAAAGGTCTTGGTGAATGTCGTAGCAGCACCGGCTTCGCCGCCTTCCCATGAATAGAAGAACGTCGTCTGTCCCTGGGCTTTACATCCGCTTACAGTCCACACGACATCAGGAGACTCGGTAAAGTCAACCGAGGTCGCCGGAGTCGTGCATGAGCAGCCCAAAATCGGGGCGCCATTCACGTTCACTGTCTTGTCGCAGTCAAGATGGCCCTTATTGCCACCGATAGTGACATCGACCGAGGCGGACTTCGCACCCGACTTCGAGTAAGAGACCTTCGGGCTTGCCGCGTTCACATTATCGGGGGTCGCATCCATGCCGAAAGTCCAGCTATACGAGGCAGCCGCGACATCCCTGATGCTGTAGCTGGAGTTCCACTCCACCTTCCATTGGGCAGTACCGTTCTGTTCAATCGTTTCAGAAATCGGGTAGCAGCGGCCAATACCCGTTATGATAATCTGCTCGCTGGAGCTGCTCGCCACGACAGGACCCGCATCGGAAGAACTGGACAAGTACGAGACATCACCAATCGAGGAGAACTTGAAGAAGGACTCGGAGCTGGAGCTCGTAACCGGCATAGAGGCGCCACCATCCGACGAAAGCGGATCGACGGATTCCGAGGAAAGTTCGATGGCGGAATGCGCAGCCTTGGCCATCTCGTTCATGCAGACAATATCCTCGTTGCACTTTTTCATGGCATCGTCGACCTGGGTGTTGAAATCCAGGGTGCCAAGCATGGCATCGACGTACACATCCGTGCCTTCGTCCATGGGTTCAATCGAACCTTCACCGCAGGCCCAGAAACCGGCAGCGATGCCGATAGAAGAAAGACCTATCAAAAGTTTCTTATTCATATAAAAACCTCTTCTAGAGAAATTTACATTAATATTGGCCAAAACGGACACAAAAAACAATTTTTCGTGAAAGAAAACACAGAAAAAACCGCTTTTTCGGTCAGAAAATCAACCCTGGCCACCTTCCTCGACCGAAATTTTGCGCTGACCGGTGATAAACTGGTGCACGTAGGGGTTGCTCGTGTTCTTGATCTCGTCCACCGTGCCCACCTCGATAATGCGCCCGTTCAGGAGCATCGCGATGCGGTCGGCCACCTTGAAAGCGCTCACCATGTCGTGGGTCACCACCACCGAGGTCACCCCGAGCTTGCTCTGCATGTCGAGGATGAGGTCGTTGATCACGTCGCTCGTGATAGGGTCGAGACCGGTCGTCGGTTCGTCGTAAAGGAGGATTTCGGGGTTCAGGGCAATGGCGCGGGCGAGCGCCACGCGCTTGCGCATACCGCCCGAAAGCTCGGAAGGCATCTTGGTGCGGAACTCGGGGACGAGGTTGATCATCTGGAGCTTCTCGGTCACCACGTCCTGGATCTGCTTCTCGGAAAGTTCCGGATGGTGTTCGCGGAGGGCGAACGCGATATTCTCGCCCGTGTTCATGGAGTCGAAAAGCGCGCCCATCTGGAACAGCATGCCCATTTTTTTACGGATGGTATGGGTGTCGAAGAACTTCGGCGTACTGATGGTGACACCATCGACGGACACCTCGCCGCCATCGGGCTGCAGGAGGCCGATCATGTGCTTCAGGATCACGGACTTGCCGCCACCGGACTTGCCGATAATGACCATGGTCTCGCCACGGCGGATGTCGAGGTTCACGTCTTCGAGGACGGTCTGCGGGCCGAAGGACTTCTTGAGCCCCTTCAGCCGTATGGCGATATCGTTCGGATCAATCTTTACGTTTGGCATAGTCTCACCTAGAACTAGAAGAACATGATAGCGTCAAGTATAAAGTCAGAAATTAGGATCATGAGGCAGCTCGAGACCACCACGTTCATGGTGGCAAGCCCCACCCCGCGAGCGCCGGGCTTGGCGTTAATCCCGTGGTAGTAGCCAAGGACAAAAATCAGGATGCCGAACACGAGCGACTTGATCATGCCCGACCAGAGGTCCATCGAATCGAACAGGTACTGCATGCCCGTCGTATAGGTATACGTGGTAATGTCGAGACCGAGTACGCACACGATCCAGCCGCCGATGAGGGCGAGCGCATTCGAGATGGCGGTAAGGCAGGGAATCATCGTCATGAAGGCGACAAAGCGCGGAAGAGCGAGGTAGCGGTAGGGTTCGAGGCCGAGCACCGTATAGGCGGCAAGTTCTTCCTTCTCCTTCATGCTTCCGAGTTCCGCGGCGACAGCGCTACCAACGCGACCCGAAAGCACGATGGCCGTAAGCAAGGGGCCAAGTTCGATAAGCACCATCTTGCAGGCGGCGGTACCGACAAACTTGTCGGCCACCATGTTCTGGAATTCGAACTCGGCACACACGGTCGCCACCATCCCGGTAAAGATAGACGTCACGAACAGGAGCGGGAGCGAAGACACGCCGATGGAAATCATCTGCTTCACGATGAGGTCGGGGTTCTTGAACACGTGCGGCAGCTGCTTGAGCGTAAGCAGCAAAATGCAGATGACCTCCCCGACACTGGAGATGCCATCCACGATGACGTGGCCAATCCAAACTATGGGCTTGAGCAGAACCGACATCGCTAGAACTCCCCGAAGCTGTAGCCGCCACCCTGGTCGTCGCTACCGTACTGGTATTCGCCACCGTCATCCGAACCGCCGTCATCCGCAGCGGCATCGTAGAAGGTCGTGTACTCGGGAACGAACGCAAGGGGAATATCCTTCACGGAACCGTTACGGTGCTTCGCCACGATGAGTTCCGCCTTGTACTTGTCGTCGTCCTTGTGTGTGCGCACGTAGGGGCGCTCGACAAACCAGACCATGTCGGCGTCCTGTTCGATGGAGCCCGATTCACGGAGGTCAGAAAGCTGCGGGCGTTCGCGGCCCTTCTCCTCGACCTTTCGGCTCAGCTGCGCAAGCGCGATGACCGGAATATGAAGTTCCTTGGCCAAAATCTTGAGGCCGCGCGAAATGGCGCCGATAGCGACCGCGCGGTTCTCTTCCTTGCCCGTCTTCATCAGCTGCAGGTAGTCAATCAGCAGGAGGTCGAGCTTGCCCTGGCGTTTCAGATCGCGGGCCTTGCTCATAAGTTCCATGATGCCAAGGTCGGCATTGTCGTCCACGAACAGCGGAGACTGGTTGATCGGCGCGACGCATGCGATAAGCTTGTTCATCTCGTCACGGTTCAGCTTGCCATTGCGCAATTTCGACTGGTCCACCTGGGCGCGGGAACAGAGCAAACGCTGTGCGAGCTGTACGCCGTCCATTTCCAGGCTGAAAAACGCCACATGCTTGTTGTAGTCGATGGCCGCATTCGCCGCAATCGTAAGCGCAAACGAGGTCTTGCCGACACCGGGGCGCGCCGCCAGGATGATGAGGTCGGAATTCTGCAGGCCGTTCGTGAGTTCGTCGAGTTCGGTAAGGCCCGTGGGGATTCCCGTAATGCCATCCTTCCTGTTGTTCAGGCGGTCGAGCAGGGGATTCACGAAATTCTCGATAGGACGGAGCGAGTTCTTCACCTGTTTTTCGGCAATCGCGAACACGGCGCGTTCCGCCGACTGCAGAACTTCGTCGGGCGCAGAAGAGACATCCATCGCCTTCTTGATGGTATCGGAAGACATATGGATGAGCTTGCGGAGCACGAACTTGTCACGCAGGTGTTCCAGGTTCCATTCCACGTTCGCCGAGGAGGCGACACTCTCCATGAGGTCAAATATGTATTCGCGACCACCCGCCTGCGGCAACTTGCCCATCTTCTCAAGCTCCGCGGGGAGCGTGAGCATGTCGATGGGAGTTCCGACACTGTAGAGCTGCCGCATCGCCTTCCATATCAGCTGATGGCGTTCCAAATAGAAAAAGTCATCTTCCGAAACGACGTCGATGACCGGCGTCATGACATTCGGATCGCGCAGGATACCGCCCAACAGGTAACGTTCGGCATCGCCGTCCATGGGGACCTGGCGACCTTCGAAATTTCCACCTTCGTTCACAAATTCAGACATAGCAATATATCGGAAATATAATTTTTATCGGACGACTTCGTACTCCGTCAGGCCTTGAAGTAACTGCACTTCGGGATATGGACCTTCCAGGTAACCCACTTGAGCTGCTTGTCCTGCGACATGGCGTAGGCATCGACCAGCGAACAGGTCTTGACACCCGAAAAGTCAAGGTCGGTCCCAGCTAGCGCCTCGAAATTCTTACCCTTGCCAAAGACCTGGTGGAACAGCGGTTCGCCGAAGGTCACCATGACCTGCGGAGCGATGAAGGAAAGTTCCTTCGAGAGCATCTTGCGCAGGGACGCTTCCAGCAGGGCGGGAATATTGCGGGACGCACGGCCCTTGTAGAAGAACGTGACACCCATCGATTCGGCGGGGATAGAAAGGCTCGCAAAAAGCCGCACGAGCATCTCGCCCGTAGGAGTCGCAAAGAAAGTTCCCGGCTGTGCCGGAGGAGCGGGCAACAGGAGCAAGACCTTCGGGTTCGCGGGACCTTCATATTGAACGAGGTCGGCGACATTCGCGTAAACCACGTCGGACTTGACAGCCGCATAGAAGGCGTCGAGACTTTCCGCAGATTCGAATGCGGAGGCGGCCTTCTTCGCGACGGGGCGGGCAGATGGCGCAGCCATCGGGGGGACCACCGTCAGGGGTTCCTGAACCCGCTCGGTCGCAGGAGGCGGAGCCTGAACAGCCGCTACACGGGAAGCGGCCTCCTGCGGCGTGACAACCGGACGCGGCTGAGGAACCGCTTTCGGCCTTGCGCTCTTTGGGGCCCAGGGCTCGTCCAGAAAAACTTCGGAATCGCCCATGTCAATCTGTCCGCGCAAGTAGTTGCGCAATTCGCTAAAGTCAAACTCGTCAGGCATCCAGGCGCTCCAGGCAAAAGTTCAAAATCGTTTCGGCCAAATCCACCTTGCCGCCCATCTTCATCGGCGGCACCTCGGCTCCGGGAACCACCAGGGCAAACCGCACGCAGTCGCGGCCGAATCCGGAGTCGCTTGCAACCGGGGCATTCAGGAGGAGCGCGTCGGCACCGCTCTTCGCAAGTTTCTCGGCGGCATGCTGTTCGAAATGGTCCGTCTCGAGAGCGAAGCCCACGATGACCTGGCGCTTGGCGGCGCCTGCGCGGGCGGCAGTGCAGTCGCGCAGTATGTTCGGGTTCGGCACGAGCTCTATCGTGAGCTGGCTACGGCTGTCCTTGATTTTCTCGTCGGCGGCGTGGGCGGGGCGGTAGTCCGCTACCGCCGCGCAATGCACGACGGCGTCTGCCCCGGCAAGCCGTGCCATCACGGCGTCGTGCATCTCCCGGGCGCTTTTCACGCGGGTAACCGCGACACCGCCCGGGAACGCCGCCTCCATGGGGCCGGCGACAACTTCCACTTCAAAACCGTTCGCATAAAAGACCGAGGCGAGCGCAACAGCCGTCTTGCCGCTGCTGCGGTTGGAGATGTAGCGTACCGGGTCGATCGCTTCCTCGGTGCGGCCCGCAGTGATGAGCACCTTCTTGCCGTGGCCGGGGAGACTCGGGTCCTGCGTAGGGTCAACATCTTTTTCAACAGGCGACGCAGGCGGCTCGGGGATCTTGGCTGTACGTCCAGGAGCAGGTTCGGCAGCACCTTCCAGCCACTTCACGATTTGCGCCGGTTCCATGAGCCTTCCCTGCCCCACCTCGCCGCAGGCAAGCTCACCCGCCGGCGATTCGAGCACGGTCGTATTTTCAAACCCGCGCAACACTTCGAGATTACGCTTGACCGCCGGGCTATTGTACATCGCGACGTTCATCGCAGGGGCAATCACGCGCGGGCACGTGCAGCTCATAAAACAGAGACTCACCGGGTCGTCTGCAATTCCGCAGGCGAACTTCCCGATGACATTCGCGGTCGCGGGAACCACCAGGTAGAGGTCCGCCCACCGCGGAAAATCAATATGCTGGAAAGGCCGCGCCTCGACGGCCCCATTCTTCAGGTACACGGGGCACCTGCTGAGGCTCGCAAACGTAAGCGGCGCCACGAATTCGGTCGCGGCATCCGTCATGCACACGCGCACCTCGGCACCCTTCTTCTGCAAAAGGCGCAACAGTTCGCAGCTCTTGTACACGGCAATTCCACCCGAGACTCCCAGGAGGATTTTCTTTCCAACTAGTTCCATATACAAAGCAAATTAGAAATTTTACCGGAGGGACATCCCCAGGCAAAAAGAAAATCCCGCAGGCTAATGCCCGCGGGACTTTCTTAATACTGGCTAGTGCTTACTTGGCTTCTTCAGCAGCAGCTTCTTCAGCCGGCTTTTCAGCCTTCTTCTTGGTAGCCTTCTTCTTCGGAGCGGCAGCTTCGCCAATCGTCGTGCCCGATTCACCCGGCTTGTGGGAATCCATCCAAGCCTTGAGTTCTGCGGATTCGCGGTTCTTGAAGTAGTCCACCACGGAGAGGTAGATCTTGCGGTTGTTCTGGTCGATCTCGGTCACGACAGCCGGAACTTCGTCGCCAACCTTGAATGCATCGGCCGGAACCTTGATGTATTCAGCGGTGAGCTTGGAGACCGGGATGAAGCCTTCGATACCGTCGTTGAGTTCAACAACGACACCGCGGTCGAGCATACGAACAATCTTGCCCTTCACTTCGGCATCAACCGGGTACGTGGTTTCGATAGAATCCCACGGGTCTTCGGTGAGGTGCTTCATGGAGAGGGAAATGCGGCGCTTTTCCTTATCGACGGCGAGCACGACGCATTCGACCTTGTCACCCTTCTTGACCATTTCGTTCGGGTGGGTGATCTTCTTGGTCCAGGACATGTCGGAAACGTGGATGAGGCCATCAACACCTTCCTTGATTTCGACGAATGCGCCGAAGGAAGCGATGTTGCGGATTTCGCCAACCACGCGGGCACCCGGGGGAAGTTCGGTTTCGATGGAATCCCACGGATCGCTTTCGAGCTGCTTCATGCCGAGAGAGATGCGTTCGGCATCTTCTTCAACCTTGAGAACGACAGCTTCCACTTCCTGACCCACGGAGAGGATCTTGGAGGGGTGCTTGCCGTGCTGGGTCCAGGACATTTCGGAAACGTGGATGAGGCCTTCGACGCCAGAATCCAGTTCGACGAATGCACCGTAATCGGTGATGGAAACGACCGTGCCCGTGACGACAGCGCCTTCGGGGCAGCCTTCGGCCATGGCCTTCCCCGGATCGGGCTTAAGCTGCTTCATGCCGAGAGAAATGCGTT
>JAEEGJ010004096.1_pt1 | contig 51233 bp, 49 predicted proteins | sample 8958761 | NCBI WGS metagenome assembly JAEEGJ01 (sample SAMN16246546, study PRJNA631951) | gut metagenome | biome: gut microbiome; feature: rumen; material: RS-attached | host: Bos | place: Iran: Karaj | collected 2018-10
AGTTTTGCTTTATTAATTATCTCTTTTTCTTGCTCACGAATTTTTGAATCATCTCTTTGAAGGTTATTTTTTAAAAGTTCTACTTGATGAAGATTCTTTTCGATTTGTTCTTTTTCTTTTTCGATTTTTAATTTATCATCATAAATACTTTTAAGCAATGTTTCAAAATCTACATCTTTTTTATTTAGTAAATTTTGTGCGCTTTCGATTATTTCTTTTTTTAGTCCTAATTTTTCACTAATTGCAAATGCATTACTTTTTCCAGGTATTCCGATTAGAAGCTTATATGTTGGCTTTAATTTTTCTATGTCAAATTCAACACTTGCATTTTGAACTCCATCTGTAGCTAAAGCATATTTTTTTAGTTCTTGATAGTGCGTAGTAGCTAGTGTTAAAATATTTTTGTTTTTAAAGTATTCTAATATACTCATTGCAAGATTTGCACCTTCTAAAGGGTCTGTACCTGAACCTAATTCATCAACTAAAATTAAACTTTCAGAAGTTGCATTGTTTACAATATTTGAAATGTTTTTCATGTGGCTAGAAAATGTACTTAAAGAATCTGCAATACTTTGGTCATCTCCAATATCTGCAAAAATTTCATCAAATACATATATGCTAGATTTTTCATCAGCAGGTATATTTAATCCACTACAAGCCATTGCTTCTATTAGACCGACAGTTTTTAAACTAACAGTTTTACCACCAGTATTTGGACCTGTAATAATAAGTAAAGAGTAATCTTTGCCTATGTTTATAGTAATTGGTACTACTGTAGAACTGTCAATTAGAGGATGTCTAGCTTTTATTAAATTAATATATTTTGTGTCATTAATATTAGGTGTAATACCTTTTATTGAATTAGAATATTTTGCTTTTGCAAAAATAAAGTCAAGAGTACCAATAGATTCAATATCAGCTAAAAGTTCATTAGTATATGGAAATAAAAGTGAACTTAAATTTTGCAAAATTCTTTCAATTTCTGCTGTTTCATCTACTCTTAAATTATTTATAGCATTGTTTGCTTCAAATACAGACATTGGTTCTATAAATACAGTTGAACCACTACTTGAAATATCATGAACAAATCCTTTAATTTGGCTTCTGTATTCTTGTTTTACAGGTATAACGAATCTGTCATTTCTAATTGTTACAACATTTTCTTGCATATATTTAGAATATGAAGAATGTAAAATAGAATTTAGTTTATTTTTTATTTCCTGTTCAGCTTGTTTAATATGTCTTCTTATTGCAGATAAATTAGAAGATGCACTATCTGCAATTGTTTCGCTATCTACAATAGATTTTTGTATTTTATCTACTATAGAAGAGTTTGTGTAAAGCTCATCAAAATAAAATCTTAGATTTTCATAAGTTTCATCATCTAAGAAATTTGAAAAATATATTTTTAGTTCATTTGCCATATTTAAAATATTACATATATCAAGTAATGCTTTTGGAGACAATGTGTTTGAACTTTCAAGCATTTTTATATAAACTCGAATATCTTCAATTTCTGCAATAGGAGGAGTAGAATTTCTATCCATCAGGCTTACAGCCTGAGAGGTTTCTAATAAAGATTTTTTAACATAATCTTTATCTGAAGAAGGTTCAAGCTTAAAAACTTTTTCTTTACCAATATATGTGTGGCTATATTCAGATAATTTTTGTAACACTTGGTCAAATTCAAGTTTTTTTAAATTATATTTATTCATTTTTTTCTCAATCCTTTTATTTAAAACTTTTATAATTATAGCATAAAATATGGATTTATTCAATATAAAAAAGAAGTTGCAAAATAATATAATAATGTGATATAATAACTCATAATAAGATGGCTATTTATTAAGGGGAAAAAAATGAAAAATGACAACATAAAAAAAATGATTAGAAATTTCATAGTATTTATTTTATTAATATTCTTAACATTATGGGTAATATTAAAAGATCAAAGTATAACAGAAATATTTGAAGTATTAAATAATGTTAAATTTCAATATGTATTTGTTGGAATAATATGTATGGTAATGTATTTGTTGCTTGAGGGAATAAATATGAGAAGAACACTTAGTGCATTGGGAGAAAAGATATCAATACCTCAATCGTTCAAGTATTCTCTAATAGGTTTTTTCTTTAGCTCAATAACACCAGCTGCAAGTGGTGGGCAACCAATGCAAATTTATTATATGCATAAAGACAATATTTCTGTAGCTAATTCTACACTTGCACTGTTAATTAATTTAACGAGTATGCAAATAACTACAATAAGTTTATCTATTTTTAGTTTGATTGTAAATTATAAATTTATGAATAGTGTTCTAGTAATTCTATTTTCAGTAGGAATATTACTAAATGCTAGTGCTTTAATATTATTATTAATAGGAATATTATCAAGAAGACTTTCTAGAAAACTTATAAAAATTTCAATAGGAATTATGAAATTTTTTAAGGTAAAAAACAGAATAACAAAAGAAAGGAAAATTTTAAAAGAATTAAAAACATATCAATCAAGTGCAAAATATGTTAAAAATAATAGACGTTTAATCATAAGAATATTTTGTACAACAATAATACAATTTATTTTTTATTATTGTATTGCATATTGGACTTATAGAGCATTTGGCTTTAATTCAAGTAATATATTTGAATTAACAACTATGCAAGCAGTTTTATTTGCAACAGTTTCTGGGATACCTTCACCTGGTGCTGTTGGTGTTAGCGAAGGAGCTTTTATAGAAATATTTAGAAATATATATCCTACTAATATGATAAAAAGTGTAACATTACTACATAGAGGTATTAATTTTTATTTATTTGTATTAATTAGTGGAATTGTAGTTATAGTAAACGACATAAAATCTAGAAGGAATAAAAGTTAATAAAATATTTATATATTCAAAATTATAGATAATGAACTAATAAATGAGAGGTAATTATGATAAATATATTATTATGTGGAAATGAAAAAGTATTTGATGGTGCATTAACAGAATTAATATCAATAACAAATAAAACAAAAGAAGATATAAATTGTTACATATTTACTATGGATTTAACTAGAGTAAAACCTGAATACACAGCTATAAGAGATAAACAAGTAGAATTTTTAAACAAAGTTGTTAAATCAAAAAATATTAATAATTGTGTACAAAAAGTTGATGTAACAGATATTTATGAACAAGAATTTATGAAATGCAAAAACGAAACAGCATATTGCACACCTTATACATTACTTAGACTTTTAGCAGATTTAATACCAAATATTCCGGATAAACTTTTGTATTTGGATATAGATATGATGGCAAATGATGATATTTCCAAGCTGTATAATATAGATATTTTAGATTATGAATATGCTGCAGTAAAAGAAAAATATGGTTCTAAAATGATAGCATTAGACTATATAAATGCAGGAATGTTACTATTAAATATGAAAAAGATAAAAGAAACGAAACTTTTAGAAAAAGCAAGAGATTTAATTAGAACTAAAAAAATGCTTTTTGCAGACCAAGATGCAGTATATAAGTCAACCACAAAAAAACTATTGTTACCAAGAATATATAATGAACAAGCGAAGTTTAACAAAAAAGATACAGTTATATGCCATTTTTGTAAAAGAATGTTATGGTGGCCATATCCAAGAACAGAAAATTACAAACAATGGAATATAGAAGAAGTTCACAAAATCTTAAAATGTCATGCTTTTGACGAAGATTTAAATGAATATTTGGAGTGGAAAAAAGATGCTGAAAAAGAAAATGTTTTTTTTGAAGAAAAGGAGAAATAAAATGGAAAACAATTTAAAAGTGATACCTATATTTTTTGCTGTAGATGATGGCTATGTACCATTTTTAGCTGTTGCTTTAGAATCACTTATACGAAATTCGTCTAAAAACTACTATTATGCAATAAAAATTTTATATACAAATATAGAAGAAAGAAATAAAAAGAAAATATCAAAATATGAAAGAGATAATGTAAAAATAGAATTTGTAAATTTGAATTATTACATAGAAGAGGTAAAAGACAAACTTTATACAAGAGATTATTATACGAATACAACATATTTTAGATTATTTATACCTAACCTATATCCTCAATATGACAAAGTTCTATATTTAGATAGTGATATAGTTGTATTAGGTGATATTGCGGATTTATACAATGTTGAAATAGGAGATAATCTTGTTGCAGCTGCACCAGATGATGTTATTCAAAGCTCAAATATATTTCAAGAGTACGCAGAAAGAGTAGTAGGTGTTGCAAAATATCAAAACTATTTTAATGCAGGAATTCTACTTATGAATTTAGATGAAATGAGAAAATTTGAATTCCAAGAAAAATTTCTATATTTATTAGAACAAATAAAATTTACAGTAGCACAAGACCAAGACTACTTAAATAGACTTTGCAAAGGAAGAGTAAAGATAATAAGTACAGTTTGGGACAGAATGCCAATACCAGACTCAAGTGTAAAAGATGAAGATTTGAAAATTATACATTATAACCTAATTTATAAGCCATGGCATTTTGATGATGTTTTATATAGCAAATATTTTTGGGATTATGCTAAAAAAACAGAATTTTATAAAGATATTTTAACTATTAAGCAGAATTACAGTGAAGAAGAAAGATTTAGAGATATGGAACAATACAAAAATCTTCAAAAACTAGCTAAAAAGGAAACGGCATGTGTTGGAGATGATAGACGTTTTAATGTAAATACTGTTATAGAACAATCAGAAGAGAGAAAAAAGATTTTAAAGAAAATTGAAGAATTTGAAAAAGAGGGAAACTTTGACACAGATGTTGAAGATGACCCACCAACAATTCCACTTAATCCTGAAGATGTAGATTATCTTAGAAAGAAAAGTACAAGCAAAATTAAAAGTAAAATTGCAAATCATATGGGAAAAAGGTTTTTAGATGACTTGCTTAAAGATAACAAGCTTATTATAAAAGAAATAAAAGGATTAGAAAATTTACAGAATATTGATACAGGAGCTATTTTGACCTGTAATCACTTTAATCCATTTGATTCTTTTGCAATAGAAAAGACTTTTATTGAGTCAGGAGAAAGCAAAAATAGAAAACTATATAAAGTAATAAGAGAAGGAAACTATACTAATTTTCCGGGAATATATGGATTTTTCTTTAGAAATTGTGATACACTTCCATTAAGTTCAAATACCCAAACAATGATAGAATTTATGAAAGCTGTAGATACAATTTTGCAAAGAAAAGACTTTATATTAATCTATCCAGAACAAAGTATGTGGTGGAACTACAAAAAACCAAAGCCACTAAAAAATGGTGCATTTAGATTTGCAGCAAGAAATAATGTGCCTGTTATTCCAATATTTATTACAATGGAAGACAGTAACATAATTGGAGAAGATGGATTTTTTGTACAAGAATATATTATTAATATCGGTGAGCCAATTTATCCGGATGGAAATTTATCAGAAAAAGAAAATGCGAATATTATGAAAGAAACTAATGCGGAAGTGTGGAAAAAAAATTATGAGGAGTTTTATAAGGTTCCTTTAGAATACACCACAAAGAAGAAATAAAAAAGGGGGGATATATTTAATTTTAAAAAAATTTCTAACTAAGATTAAAAACCAAACATTTTGTATGAAACCATTAAATAATTGCGGCGAGTTGAAACTTAAAATTGATTTCAAACCATTTATAACAGGAATGGAATGATAAAAAGATAATAAATATCTAAAAATAGATTATTATTGATTGTGAAGATACGATGATTTTTTTAGTGAGATAGAAATTTTTTTCAAAATTATATATATTTAGCTATGAAAACGATATATTATGAAGATGAATTAAATGATGAATTTTCAGAAGCAAAAATAGAACCACGAAAAATTGATGGAAGTTATAAATATGAGCATAAAAGTTTTTGGTGGAATTTTACGGCTTATTTGGTACAAAATGTAATAAGTGTTCCTATAAAATTTCTTTATGCAAAATTAAAATTTAGGATTAAATATGTAGGAAGAGAAAAATTAAAACCATACAAAAAACAAGGATATTTTGTATATGGAAATCATACACAGCCTTTCGCAGATACATTTATAATTTCAAATGCAATTTTTCCAAAAAGAAATTATATAATTGTAAATCCAGAAAATGTATCTATGAAATTTTTAGGAAATTTTGTGCAAAAATTTGGAGCAATACCAATTCCAAATGAAAGAAGCGGAATGAAAAATTTTTTAGAAACAATAAAAAACAAAATACAAAAAGGATATAGTGTTACAATATTTCCAGAAGCGCATATATGGCCATATTATACAAAAATTCGACCATTTAAGAATGTATCTTTTAAATATCCTATAGAATATAACACACCAGTATTTTGCGTAACAAATACATATCAAAAAAGAGGAAAAAATAAAGTTAGAATTACAACATACATAGATGGTCCGTTTTTTCAAAATGAATATATAGAAAATATCCAAGAAAAAAAGCAAGATTTAAGAGACAAAATATACAATAAAATGGTAGAAAGAAGTAAAGAAAGTACTTTTGAATTTATAAAATATGAAAGAAAACAATAGATTTATAACCATATACGTGGACTTATAGGATTTTAGTTATAATAGTAATTAAATTAGTAGAAAAATAGCAATTTTAGGTTGCTATTTTTTTGCTTTAATGATAGAATACATGTGAGAAATTGTAAAGGAATGAGCAGTATGGAAGATGAGAAATTAATAAGCCCTGAATTACTTAAATTTGATGGGCAAGAAGAAAGATTAGAAAATTCTTTAAGACCAAAAGTTTTAGATGAATATATAGGGCAAGACAAAGTAAAAGAAAATATGAAAATATATATAGAAGCGGCAAAGAAGAGAGGAGAACCTCTAGACCATTGTTTGTTTTATGGTCCTCCAGGACTAGGAAAAACAACACTTTCAACTATTATATCAAATGAAATGAACTCAAACATAAAAATAACATCAGGACCTGCAATTAGTAAAACAGGTGATTTAGCAGCACTACTTACAAATTTATCAGAATTTGATGTTTTATTTATTGATGAAATTCATAGACTTAGTAAACAAGTAGAAGAAATTTTATACCCTGCACTAGAAGATTTTGCATTAGATATAATAATTGGAAAAGGACCAAGCGCAAGGTCTATAAGATTAGATTTACCTAAATTTACTTTAATTGGAGCAACAACAAAAGCAGGAGCGCTTACAACTCCACTTAGAGATAGATTTGGAATTGTTCACAAGCTAGAATTATATAAACCAGAAGATTTAAAGAAAATAGTAAAAAGATCAGCTGGAATTTTAGAAGTAGAAATAGATGATGAATCAGCTTTAGAGATAGCACGTAGGTCTAGAGGTACACCAAGAATAGCAAATAGGCTTTTAAAAAGAGTAAGAGATTATGCAGCAGTTTTAGGTGATGGAAATATTAATTTAAAAATAACAAAACATGCTTTAAATAAGCTTGAAATAGATGAATTAGGACTAGATGAAACAGATAGAAAAATGTTAGATATGATGATTACAAGATATAACGGAAGACCAGTAGGAATTGAAACACTTGCAACATCACTTGGAGAAGAAATAGACACAATAGAAGATTTATATGAACCATATCTTATACAAATTGGATTTTTATCTAGAACACCTAGAGGTAGGATTCCGCTAAAACCAGCATATGATCATTTGGGGTATGAGTTTGGGTTTTAGAAAGTAAAAAAATATAAGAAACAAAGGAGTAATTAGAATGAACAATTTTGTTGAACAAATAAGAAAATTAAATGAAAAATATGGAAAAGTACTTACTTTAGAAGAATTAGAGGTATGTAAGAAGAATGGAGAATTAAAAATTCAAAAGGATGGAGCAATAGACGAATATGCATTTGTGCATATTACGGATTTTGGACCTGAAAATGACACAATAGAAAGTAATAATTCAAAATCGGAAAATGGACATATAAAAAGAGAAAGTACATTAGAAAATTTTAAAAGAATAAAAGGAAGAAATCTTACTGAAGAAGATATAAAAAATTATAATTTAAGGGATGATGAATTTGTTACAGCTAAAATAAGAAATAAAGTTCATTTAACAGTTAATGGAAAAGTCCTTTCACACGGAGGAGGAGATTGGGATATAAGAAAATATGGAATAATTATTCCTGCAAGAGACTTTATTAAAGATAATAAAGATGAAATATATTCTGTAGAACCAGAAGACTCATTTGTTAGAGAAAATGTTAAAGCAAGAAATGGTATTCTTCTGTGTCCACAAAGTGATTATGGTGTATTGCATGAACTAAACCCGGATATGTTGATAATTCCTGTTAATGAAGAAAATGTAGTTAATGTGACAACTGGTAATAATATTGATTGTATAAAAAAATGTTTACAACTCATGGATATTGAAACAAAAAAATGTGCAGAAATGGGATGGATGAAAGATGGTGAAATTCAAATAGAGGATACAAAAATTTTTCAAGAAATAGTTAGAAAAGAAATGGGACGAGCTCCTATGGTACAAGATAGATTTAGTATATTAGAACTTGAAGAACAAATACAATATTTTGTAGACTATAATCAAGCAAGTTTATATGATTGTTCTAATATAGCGAAAAGACACTTTATAAAACCAGGAAAAGAAAACGAGGAATTATCTGTACAACAGTTTAGAGAAAGTGCAAGAAGAATTGATGATTTATTAGTGAAAAAGGGGATAAGCAGTTTACAATTATTTGAACAGAGTTATGATGAAAAAGAGTATGATGATAGATCTTATAAAAGAATTGAAGAAAACGAACAAATAGAAGAATACCTTGGAATCTCATTAAAAGAAATGTATGATGGAGATATGATTACTACAAATGCTAAAAGAATTAAAATGCTAAAAGAAAAAATGCAAGAGGAAGGTAAAGAAAACAATCTGGTTGCTAAAAAAGCTTTTGAAAAATGTGTAAAACACTTTATAAGAGAATATAAAACATTAAGTCAATGCTATGATAAAAGAGTAGATATGGAAGGATTTGATTTCGATAAATATACAGAAAAGCTACAAGATACATTTATGGAATTAGGAATTGATAATAAAGATATTGAATTAATGGATGAAATAGATATATTTAAACAGATAAAAGAGGAACTAAAGATTCAAGAATTTCTTAAAGAACAAGGGTATGTTGAAGATCCTGCAAGCAATTTATCTGATAGAAGTTTAAATAGATTGAAGTTTTTAAATGACGTATTATATAAAAGTGCAGTTAAGGATTATAAAGAAGGAAATATTGAAGAAGACGAATTGGGATCAATACCAATTAGTGAAAACTTCGATAAAGCGTCTGCTACTATAAATTTAGTGAAAAAAAGTATTGCCAAAAAAATTCATGAAACGGAAAATCCAGAAGAAATAATAGAAAAATTAAAAGAAATGGGATATACATTTAATAATAAGGGTAAAGTGGATTTTGTTGATAAACTTAAAAAAATGATAGAAATGGCAGAAAAACAAGCTGAATTAGAAAAACAACAAGAAACAAATGATAAATCAAATGAAATGGATAACTTAAAAGCTAGTTATGAAGAAGCAGAGATAGATACAGATGATTTAAGGAAAGAACAAGAACGATTAAAAACAACTATAAATCAAGAAAAAAATCAAAATCAACCAATAAAAGAAGGAGAAGAAAATGATGAACACTAATGCTAAAGTATATTCAGAGGTATATGGAGTACTAAATGCAATTGATGAAGAGTATAGAAGAAAAGTACCTAAAAAAATGATAGAATTAATCACAAAAAACAAAGATAACTCAATGAAAATTAGATATGATATGACTATGCCTTTAACTGAACAGAACATAAGCAAAGAAGCTCTTTCGATGATAGCATTAATACATCTAAATTACTGGTGCGAAAATGAACAAGAGAAAGCAGAACTAAATAGAATATTCAAAGAAAACGCTATAAAAAATGAAGAAGAAAGAAGATTAAAATATTCACCAGATAATATTTTCAAAAATAAAAAAGAAGTAGTACATAAGAAAGAGGAATCTCAAAATATGCAAATGGTTGAATATAAAGAAAATGTATTTAAAAGAGTTATTAATTTTATAAAAAGTATATTTGTAAAAAAATAAAGGAGCCATTTCATGAATGAATATGAAAAAAGATTTCATATATAATGCGAGAAATTACAAGAAACAATAATATCAAGAGAAGATAGCAATGAACGTTGATATGTTACTAATATAAATGAAAATAAAAAATAACAAGAAATAGGAGAAAAAATGATAGTATACGTAATATTATTAATAATAGGTTTTATAGTTTTAATAAAAGGAGCAGACATATTTGTAGATGGAGCATCAAGTGTAGCAGGAAATTTTAAAGTATCAAAAATGCTAATAGGATTAACTATAGTAGCATTTGGAACAAGTGCACCCGAATTTGCAGTTAGTGTTAAATCACTATTAAGTGGTAGTGGAGACATGGTACTTGGGAATGTTATAGGAAGTAATATTTTAAATATATTGTTAATTCTTGGAGTATCTTCAATGTTTCATTCACTAAAAGTAAAAGATAATACAGTAAAAAAAGAATTACCTATAACACTATTAATGACAGCAATTTTTATTGTGTTATTATCAGATAAATTATTTGATAAAGGATTTAATAATACATTTACAAGAAGTGATGGAATAGTTATTATACTTTTCTTCTTAGTATTTGTTTATTATTTAATAAAAATGGCAAGAAACAAAATAGATAATAATCAAGATGAAAAATATATGTCAATGAAAAAAGCTATTTTATTTACTATACTAGGAATAGCTGGAATAATAATAGGAAGTAATTTGGTAGTTGAAAATGCATCAGCCATAGCTAGAACTATGGGTATAAGTGAAAGCATGGTAGCATTAACAATTGTTGCATTGGGAACTTCGCTTCCTGAACTTGTAACTTCTATAACAGCAACTAGAAAAGGAGAATATGACATCGCCATAGGAAATGTAGTTGGAAGTAATATTTTTAATATAGGTATGGTTATTGGAGCTCCAATAGCTCTATTTGGAGGAATTCAGCAATTTAGTATTAATTATATAGATTTAATAACAATGATAGTAAGTGCTTTTCTTTTATTTATTTTTTCATACAACGACAGAAAAATTAGTAAATTTGAAGGAAGTATATTCTTAATTATGTTTATTGTGTATTATGGTTACGTAATTTATAGAGGATAATATAAAGATATTTTGATAGTATAAAAATATTCTATAAAAAGTAGGTGGAAAAATGAAACTATTAATGCATGCATGTTGTGCACCATGTAGTGTATATTGCATAGATGAACTTAGAAAAGAAAACATAGAACCAACAATTTATTGGTATAATCCAAATATTCATCCATACAAAGAATATGAGGCAAGGAGAGATTGCTTAATAGAATATACAAAATCTATAAATATTGAGTGTATAGTAGAAGATGAATATGGATTAGATGAATTTTGTAAAAATGTTGCAAATAATTTAAATTCAAGATGTGTTGATTATTGCTATCCAGTTAGACTAAGAAAAACATTTGAGTATGCAAAAGAACATGGATATGATGCAGTAACAACAACTTTACTTTATAGCATTTATCAAAAACATGAATTTATTAAAAAGCTATGTGAAGATTTAAGCAAAGAATTTGGAATAGACTTTTTATATAGAGATTTTAGATATGGATTTTGGATAGGACATGAAAAAGCAAAAGAATCGGGACTTTATATGCAAAAATATTGTGGGTGTATATTTTCAGAAGAGGACAGATATGTAAAAAAGAAAAAAGATACGCTTAATTTACCAGAAGGGTTTGAATGGAAAAGAAAAAGTCCTTGACAGCAAGTTATTAAAATGATAGAATGTTAACATAAATAAAATAGAAGGAGGATTTGATATGTTATTATCATTATTAGGAATTATTTTAATAATAATTTTTGTATCTATTAGACAGATAAATCAATACGAAAGAGGAATATTATTCAGATTTGGTAAATTTGCAAAAATATTAAAACCAGGATGGCATATAATTTTACCTATAATACATTCATATAGAAAAGTAGATATAAGAACAAAAGCTGTAGATGTTCCAGAACAAGAAGCAATTACTAGAGATAATGTTTCAATAAGAATTAATGCAGTATTATATTATAATATTTTTGATGCTTCAAAGTCTATACTTGCAGTTCAAAACTTTAACTATGCTGTAAGTCAGTTAGCACAAACTACAATGAGAAATATTGTAGGTTCAGTTTCTTTAGACGAACTATTAACAGAAAGAGAAAAATTAAGTTCAGAAATATGTAATATTGTAGATAAAGAAACTGATCCATGGGGAATAAAAGTTGAAAACGTAGAACTTAAAGATATTTCCTTACCAGAAGAAATGAAAAGAGTAATTGCAAAAGTTGCAGAAGCCGAAAGAGAAAAACAAGCAGTAATTACAAAAGCAAATGGTGAAGTTGAAGCAGCAAATAATTTAGCACAAGCAGCTGCTATTATGAATCAAGCGCCAGGAGCCTTACATTTAAGGACTCTTTCAACACTAAATGATTTAAGTAGTGATCAATCAAATACTGTAATTTTTGCTATACCTATAGAAGGACTAGAGGCATTAAAAGGAATTGCAAATAGAAAATAAATGATTTACAAATAAAAAAACTCAGGTTTTAAATAATCTGAGTTTTTATTTTGCTAAAATTCATAAAAATGTATGGTAATTTTTTTTTCTATATGATAAAATGAAGAAAACTTTAATAATATGAAGGAAAAATAAAGGAGAAACTATGGAAAAAATATTATCAATAATAATAGAAAATAGACTATATGCATCTATAGTAATAATAATAATAGGGGTAATCATATACCAAATAATAGAAAAGACAATAAACAGATTATTAGAAAGAGATAAAAAGAATCATAGAATAGACAAAAAAGGAAAAACAATATTTAAGCTAACAAGTAATATTGCTAAATATATGATTTTTCTTATAACTATAGTTTTAATATTACAAGTCTATGGAGTAAATGTAAACTCGCTAGTTGCAGGGCTAGGAATTGCTTCTGTAATAATAGGTCTTGCAATTCAAGACCCTATAAAAGATATAATAACAGGAATGAATATTGTATCAGATGAATATTTTGTGCTTGGAGATGTTGTTAGAATAGATGATATTGAAGGAAAAGTAATACATGTAGGTATAAGAACAACCAAAATACAAGATGTTTTAAATGGAAATGTTTATGTAATTGCAAATAGAAACATAAGTAAAGCAATAAAGGTTTCAAATGAACTATATTTAGATGTACCACTTTCTTATGAAGATGATACATCAAAGTTAGAAGAAATTTTAAGAAGAGCGGCAGAGACCATCGAAAAAATAGAAGATGTAAAAGAAGCAAAATATATAGGAATAAATGAATTCGCAAATTCTGCAATAATTTTTAAAATGAAAATACTTTGTAAGCCTGATGAAAAATTACCAATAAAAAGAAAGGCTAATAGAATTATAAAAGCAGAATTAGATAAGAATGGAATTTCAATTCCATACCCACAACTTACAATTCATAGTAAATAAAGGAGCAAAAAGTGAAAAAAATAGTAATAATAGGAGCTGGACCAGCAGGGTTAACAGCAGCATATTGTTTATTAAAAAGTAAAGAAAAATATGAGGTAATTGTAATAGAGGAAAGCAATCAGATTGGTGGAATATCCAGAACAATTAGATATAATGGCAATAGGATGGATATAGGTGGACATAGATTCTTTTCTAAAAATGATGATGTTTTAAAATTATGGAAAGAACTTATGCCTTTGCAAAGCTCTAATAACAATCCAGAACAAACAGACGAAGTTATGCTAATTAGAAATAGAGTATCTAGAATTTATTATTTAAGAAAATTTTTTGATTATCCTATTAGTCTAAAAAAAGAAACAATTAAAAATATGGGACTTTCTAGAACTATTAAGGTTGGTTTTAGCTATTTAAAATCAATCTTTATAAAAAGAAAAGAAAAATCTTTAGAAGATTTTTACATAAATAGATTTGGAAAAAAACTATATAGTATGTTTTTTGAAAAATATACAGAAAAACTTTGGGGAAGAAAGCCAAGTCATATTTCAGCTGATTGGGGAGCACAAAGAGTTAAAGGACTATCTATAAAAGCAGTTATAAAAGATATATTTAACAAAAAGTTTAATAAAAAGGCAGAAGTGGAAACATCTTTAATAGAAGAATTTTGGTATCCAAAATATGGGCCAGGCCAGCTTTGGGAGTTAATGGCTAAAAAAGTAGAAGAGCTTGGTGGAACAATTTTAAAAGAACACAAAGTAGAAAAAATAAATATAAAAAAACAAAGAATTGTTTCTGTAGAGTGTAATACAAATAGTGGCAAAAAGACTATAGAAGGAGATATATTTATTTCATCAATGCCATTAAAAGATTTAGTTTCAGGTTTTGAAGGAGAAAAAGTTCCAAACAAAATTAGAAATATAGCAAAAGGATTGCCTTACAGAGATTTTATGACTGTTGGAGTTTTAGTTAATAAACTAAAAATTAAAGATAAAACAATGGTTCCAGATTGTTGGATATATGTTCAAGAACCTGATGTTAAAATGGGAAGAATTCAAATATTTAACAACTGGTCTCCATATTTAGTAGCTAAGCCTGAAAACACAGTGTGGATGGGATTAGAATATTTTGTTACAGAAAATGATAAATATTGGAAAATGAGAGATAAAGATTTTTCAGAAATGGCAACTACAGAACTTGAAAAAATGCAAATAATAGACAAAAAAGATGTGCTAGATACTCATGTAGAAAGAGTAAAAAAAGCATATCCTGCATATTTTGATACATATTCAGAAATAGATAAATTAATAACATATTTAAATAAATATGAGAACCTATATTGTATTGGAAGAAATGGACAACATAGATACAATAACATGGATCACTCAATGCTTACAGCTATGGAAACAGTAAAAAATATAGAAAATAATATAACAAATAAAGATAATATTTGGAATGTAAATACAGAAAAAGAATATCACGAGACAAAGGAGAATAAAAATTGAACATTAAAGAAAAAATAAAACAAAATAAATGGAACATAATAATTACATTAATATATGCAATAGTCACATTTATAATAACAGTTTTTTTTCATGAAAAATGGAGAGATGAAGCACAAGCTTGGCTTATTGCAAAAGATTTGGATATAATTGGAATAATCAAGCAGATGTCTTTTGAAGGACATCCTCCTCTATGGCATTTAATACTTATGCCATTTGCAAAATTAGGATTCCCATATATTACAGAAAGCATAATAAGTTGGGGCATAATGGTAATTACAGTATGGATTTTTCTTATTAAATCACCTTTTAAAAAAGAAACAAAAATCTTAATACTCTTAACAGCACCATTTATATATCTTTATCCTTCTATAGCTAGAAATTATTGCTTAATACCATTAGCTTTAGCACTAATTGCAATGTATTATCCTAAAAGAAAAGAAAAAATGCTTGGATATTGTTTATCAGTTTTACTTTTAGCTTATACTCATGTTTTAATGCTTTCAATGGTTGGTATATTATATTTGTTCTATTTTATAGATGAAATTTTTTATACAAAAAAAACAAAGGCAGACAAGAAAAAACTTATAATAGCAATAGCTATATCAGCAATTGGATTAATATGTTTGTTTTTTATACTAATGGGTTCTATTACTAAAAATACAGAAATACCATTAAACAATGATAATACCGTTTTTAGTATTAATAAAGTAAAGCTATTAACAAATTCAATATTTGGGCAATTATTTGGAGTAGTATCAAACTCTAAAGGATTTGAAATTTATTTTTATATATGGCTTATATTATTAGTATTATTTCAAGCTAGAAAAAATTTAGAAAATTTAGTAATTGCTTTTGTTACAATATCGTGGCAAATTTTCATATATTTGTTTATTTATGGAGCATCATATCAAAAAACCAGTATTCTATTATTAATAGCAGTTTTTATTGCATGGATAAATAGTTATAATGAAAAAAGTATAGAAGAAAATAAATTTTTTGTAAATATAAATAAAATAGTAAAATTAGGATGTTTAGTTGCACTTGTATTAAACGCAATGCTTGGAGTTACAGAAATAAATTATGATATTAAAGACAACTATAGTAATGCTAAAGATATAGCACAATATATAAATAAAAATATAGAAAAAGATTCTATTTTTATATGTATCAATACTTCAACAGCATCTGCAGTAATTCCATATACTCATGGTCAAAAATACTGGAATCCTGTTTCAGAAGAATATTTTTCATATATTACATGGAATAAATCTTCTTTAACAAATATAAGCTTAGATGAAATTATAAAAAAAGTTCAAAAGGAATTTAACAAGAACGAAAAATTATACCTTTTAGAAAGCGACAGATCAAGTAATAATCAAACTGAAAGTATAAAAAACTTTCAACAAAAAAATATTTTATCTGAAAAATTATATGATACAGATGATGATTGTGTAGTAAAAGGAGAGTCTTACACAATTTACAAAATTAATTTGCAGGAGAACTAAAATGAATATAACATTTTTAAAAAGCAAACAGACAAGCATTTTAAAATGCCTTTTTATAATAATATCAATTTTATTTATTATACCATCTATTTTTTATTTGATACAAAATGGAACTATACTTGGGTTTAAAAATTATTATAATTTTTTTATTAATGATGGACATAACAAAACTTTATCAAGCATAGTATATTTAGTTTTATTTATAATTTTAATGGCTATTTATTTGTATTTTATAAATAAAAAAGATAGTTTTAAAAATATAAAACAAGTATTATTGTATGCAGGTGTGGTGTCAGCGATATTTATTTTTATGCTACCTTGGAATTCGTCAGATATTTTTTACTATATGGGAGTTGGAGAATTAAATTCTGTGTATAAGCAAAACCCATATTATGTTACAATTAAAGAATATTGTAACAATACACCTGAAGTTATAAACGAAGATAGTATTATGGAACAAGGAAATATGAATTTCTGGGCAGGTACAACTGTTGTATATGGACCTATTGCACAAATGATTTTTAGTTTTGTAACAAAAATATCTTTTAAAAATGTTGATTTTTGTATATTTTTATTTAAAATATTTAATTTAATAATTCATATTTTAAATTGCTATATTATTTACAAAATAACTAAAAAACTAAAATTTTCAGTAATATATGGTTTGAATCCATATATTATGCTGGAATTTATGGGAATGGTTCATAATGACATAATAGTAGTTTTTTTTGTATTGCTGTCTTTATATTTTTTATTAAAGAAAAAAATGTTACTACCTAGTGTTACATTTTTAGCAATAGCAACAGGAATAAAGTATTTTACAGTTTTATTACTTCCAGTTGTAGTTTTGTACTATTATAAAGACGAAAAAAGCATATTAAAAAGGCTGGCTATGTGCTTTTTATATGGCATAATATTTATTGCTATTTTGCTATTAGAATATATGATGTTTTTTAAAGATATAAGTATTTTTAAGGCTATGATGGTTCAAACAGATAGGTATTGCAAATCTATATATTCTGGAATTTATGCTTTAGCTATGAAAAATAAAAAGCCTGCACTTATTGCATTTGGGAAAATGTATATGGTAGGAGATATAGTAAAAAGACTAAGAAATATAGTTTTAGGAATATTTGTTGTGTTATACATTAAATTTTGTATAGATTTATTACTAACTAGAGAAATTAAAATAAATAGTACACTAAGAAAATATAATTTAAGATTAGTTTTATTTATTTTAGCATTATCAAATTTTCAACAATGGTATTTATTATGGCTTTTTGCAACAATGCCTTGGCAAAAACCAAATACAATTAGAAATATAATTGGAATTTCAGCTATTACTCAAATAGCTAATAGTATATATATGTTCAAAGAAGAAAGTTATTTATGGGATGTAAATTTTGATTGGATTATAATTTTTGCATCATTAATATGGATTATAGCGACAAATAAAAATATGAAATGGAGGAATAAACTTGAAAAAGTTACTGCTAATAGATGGAAATAGTATAATGAATAGAGCATTTTACGGGATTATGGGAAGTAAGATGCTAACAACAAAAGATGGAAAATATACAAATGCCGTATATGGCTTTTTAGCTATAATGTTTAAGATAATGGATGATTTAAATCCAGATTATATGGCAGTATCTTTTGATTTAAAAGCTCCAACAGCAAGACACAAAATGTTTTCTGAATATAAGGCTAATAGGCATGGAATGCCAGATGAGCTTAAAGAACAAATGCCAATGATAAAAGAAATATTAAAAGCAATGAATATAGATATAGTAGAAAAAGAAGGATATGAAGGAGATGACATTTTAGGAACTTTAGCAAAATATGGAGAAAATCAAGGGTTAGATGTTGTTATTCTTTCTGGAGATAGAGATACATTTCAACTTGCAACAAATAAAGTTACAATAAGAATCCCAAGAACAAAAGCTGGAAAAACAGAAACAGAAGATTATGACAGAAAAAAAGTTATAGAAGAATACGGGTTAGAGCCAAAAGCTTTAATTGATGTAAAAGGATTGCAAGGAGATACATCTGATAATATTCCAGGTGTACCAGGAATTGGACCTAAAACAGCAATATCTCTTATTCAAAAATATGGAACAGTAGAAAAACTATACGAGAAAATTGAAAAAGGTGAAGATGACTTAAAAGGAAAACAAAAAGAAAACATTGTTACAAATAAAGATATGGCATTTTTATCAAAAAAACTAGGAGAAATTGATGTAAATGTTCCATTAGAAGACAATCTAGAAACTTTAAAAGTAGAAGAATGGGATAAGAAAAAAGTCTTAGAAATTTTTCAAAATTTGAATTTTAAAAGATATATAGAAAGATTTAATTTAGAAAGCATAGGAGAAGCTACAGATAATAAAAAAGAACAAATAAATGTAAAAATAAATAATGAAATTTCTGAAGAAGAAGTTTTAAAAAGAATGAATAAACTAAAATCATGCATTTACTATATTGGAACAAATGAGTCTAAAGATGAAGAGAAGATTTTAAAACTAGATATAGAGTCAATAACCATATATGATTTGGAAAAAGAAGAAACCTATTATATAAAACATCCAAAAACTGAATTCTTAAAAGAAATCTTTGAAAATAATGAAATAGAAAAAATAGGATTTGAAATGAATTATACCTATATTTTACTAAAACAATTAGGTATAACTATGAAAAATATAAAATTTGATATATCAGTTGCAGCATATATTTTAGATCCAACTGAAGGGAAATATCCAATTGAAAAAATTATTGAATACTATTTAGATGTAAATACAGATAGTTACTTAAAATCAATTGGAGTAGAAGAACAATCAAATCAAATAACATTGTTTGATGTGCAAGAAGAAAAAGATGTAAATATGTATAAATATACTTTTTTTGCTAAAGCAATTTATGAGGCATCTAAAATATTAGAAGAAAAATTAAAAGAAACAGAGCAATTAAATTTGTTTGAAAATATTGATATGCCTACTATAGAAGTTTTAGGTGATATGCAATCAAATGGAATGTATGTAGAAGAACCAGAACTTGAAGCTTTTGGAATAAAACTTCAAGATGGAATTACATTTTTAACACAAGAAATTTATAATTTAGCAGGAGAAGAGTTTAATATAAAATCTCCTAAACAATTAGGAGAGTTATTATTTGAAAAATTAAAATTACCAGTTATTAAAAAGACGAAATCTGGATATTCAACAGATGTAGATGTATTAGAAAAATTACGTACAGAACATCCAATTATCGAAAAAATACTTGAATATAGACAATTAACAAAGCTAAATTCAACTTATGTTGAAGGATTAAAGCCATATATAAATCCAAAAACAAAAAGAATACATTCGTTTTTCCATCAGACAATAACTGCCACAGGAAGAATAAGTTCTACAGAACCAAATCTTCAAAATATACCAACTAGAATTGAATTTGGAAAACAACTAAGAAAGGTATTTAAACCAGCAAAAGGAAAGGTATATATAGATGCAGATTATTCACAAATAGAACTTAGGGTTTTAGCACATTTATCTGAAGATGAGCATATGATTGAGGCTTTTAAAAATGGAGAAGACATACACAAACAAGCAGCATCTAAGGTATTTGGAATTCCTGCTACAGAAGTTACAAAAGAACAGAGAAGCAGTGCAAAAGCAGTTAATTTTGGAATAGTTTATGGAATAAGTGAATTTGGATTAGGGGAACAATTAGGAATAAGCAGAAGTAAGGCAAAAGAATATATCGAACAATATTTAACAGAATATTCTGGTGTTAGGAAATTTATGCAAGATTCTATACAAAAAGCAAAAGAAACAGGATATTCAATGACAATGTTCGGTAGAAGAAGAGAAATAAAAGAACTAAAGTCAAATAACTATATGGTAAGACAATTTGGAGAAAGAGCTGCAATGAATACACCAGTACAAGGAACAGCTGCTGACATAATGAAAATTGCAATGATAAAAGTTTATAATGAACTAAAAAATAAAAATTTAAAAACAAAAATAGTATTGCAAGTACATGATGAAATGATGTTAGAAGCTCCAATTGAAGAAAAAGAAGAAGTAAAAAAATTATTAAAACAATGTATGGAAGAAGCAGCAAATTTAAAAGTTCCACTAATTGCAGAAATTTCAGAAGCAAATAATTGGTATGATTGCAAATAATGGAAAATGGGACGGTTCTCTTTTCCAAAAATTTGGAAAATGGAAAATGGGACGGTTCTCTTTTTAAAAAATTATGTAAAGGCAAATAGAAATATTTTTTATTTGAATATATATGTTTAATCCGAAATAGATTTCTATCGCACCTAATTTTTGCTTGATGAATGAGGATTAAGTATGTTTTATTTTGACGAAGTTTTTATTCAAAAATTATAAAATATTTTATTAAAATGGCTTATTATTAAATTTCGAAAAGGATAAGTATAATATTTTTATGTACTTCTTACGAGTTGTTTGGTTTTGAAGGTGCGATAGAAAATATTAATAAAAATATATATATTATTTTATTCGATAGATTAAAAGTGAGGAATTAATTTGAAAAAATTATGGAAAATTCTAATTGTAATAGTTTTTATTATAGCAATATTGCTTATAATATTTAAAAACAAAAATGCAATTATGAAAAGATTTTATATAATTAAATATAGTGAATATGTAGAAAAATATAGCAAAGAATATAATGTGGATAAATACCTAATTTATGCTACATTAAAAGCTGAAAGTAATTTTAATAAAAATGCACAATCAAAAAAAGGTGCAAAAGGACTAATGCAATTATTAGATTCTACAGGGCAAGAAATAGCAAGCAGTATGAATATGTCAATCGATAATGACGATTTATTTGACGCTAATATTAATATTATGCTGGGAACAAAATATCTTTCTAAATTACTGCAAAAATACAATAATATAGAACTTGCACTTGCAGCTTATAATGCAGGAAGTGGGAATGTAGATAATTGGATTAAACAAAACACAATAAAAGAAGATGGTTCAGATGTAGAAAATATACCATTTAAAGAAACAAATTATTATGTAAGAAAAATTTTAAAAGATTATAGAATATATAAACAATTATATGAACAAGAAGGTTAGAAGGTTGAAAAATTTAATTCTTTTCCAACCAAATGTGCTAAAAAAGGAATGATAGCAAAAATGGATATAGAGGAAATTAAAAAAAATGCAAATAATAAAGAATTTATGATTAAAGCTGTAAGTGAGCAAGGAAAGTATTTAGAATATGCAAGCAGTGAATTAAAAGATGATATAGATGTTGTAAAAACTGCGTTAAATCAAGATGGAGAGTCACTAGAATTTGTAAGTGATAACTTGAAAAACAATAAAGAAGTTGTATTACTTGGAATAGAAAAGGCACCATGGACAGCATGTTATGCTTCAGAAAAACTAAAAGCTGATAGAGACGTAATAAAAAGCAGTGTAAAAACTTATGGACAAACTTTATATTATGCGAGTGAAGATTTAAGAGATGACGACGAAATAGTAAAACTTGCTGTTTCAAATAAAGGATTAATTGTAAAATATGCAAGTTATAGATTAAGAGACAATAAAGAAATAGGTGAATTAGCGGTAAAACAAAATAAAGAAGCATTTCATTTTTTAAGTCCAAGACTAAAAGCTGACGAAGACATTAAGAGCTTATTAAATTAAAAGGAGCATGTAAATAATTATAAGACTATAATAATTATTTACACGCTCTTTTTTCTTATGGCAGGGGTAGAAGGACTCGAACCCTCACAGGCGGTTTTGGAGACCGATGTGCTACCATTAACACTATACCCCTAAATCAACTACAATTTATATAATAACATAGAAAAGAAAAAAATACAAGAGAAAATTTAAAAAATTTATAAAAAAAATACAAAATTTTGTTTGACTTTTTATTTTTTATATGATATTATTATATAAAATTTACAAATAACTTTTTTTAAAAAGTTAAAGGAAGGAATGAGATAATATGGATAAAACAGTTAGAGTTAGAAGAAGAAAGGATGGAACATTAAATAAAAGAGAGAAGGCAATATTAAAAGCTATAGAAAAATCAGTACAAGAAAAAGGGTATGCACCTTCAGTTAGAGAGATAGGTAAAGAAGTAGGATTAAGATCTACAGCTACGGTACATGGATATTTATCAAGATTACAAGATACTGGCTATATAAGAAAGGAAGACAATAAAGGAAGAACTTTAAAATTATTAAAAGGAAGTTCAGGTCAACCAATTGAAAAGCAAAAGAAAGATTTCTATTTAGAAAAAGAATTGGTAGATGTACCATTAGTTGGAAAAATTACTGCAGGAGCTCCAATTTTAGCAGTAGAAAATGTAACAGATACATTTCCTATTCCTATAGATTTCGTTGGAAATTCAGACAGTTTTATGCTTACAGTTAGAGGAGAAAGTATGATAGAAGCAGGAATTTTAGATGGAGATTATATTCTTGTTAGAAAGCAAAATAATGCTGTAAATGGAGAAATTGTAGTTGCATTAATAGAAGATGAAGCAACAGTTAAAACATTCTATAAAGAAAAAGATCATATTCGCTTGCAACCAGAAAATTCTAGCTTGGATCCAATAATTGTACCAAATTGCGAAATATTAGGAAAAGTAATTGGTGTATTTAGAAAGATGTAACATTTGAAAGGTATACGAAAATGTCAAAAAATAAAAAAACAAAAATAGCAATTAAAAATCCAAAAAGGATATTAATAATTTTAACAATAATTATTATGCTAATGTTGCTTTTAGTAATAAAAAATAATAAAATAAAAGAAAAAACTGAATTATCTATAATTATTAATAATGAAGATGTAACACATACTCTAGAAAATGAAATTGTTATCAAAGATGACGTACAATATCTTAGTTTCGAAGACATAAAAAAATGCCTAGACAAAAATATTTATATGGAAGATGATATAATTATACTTTCAAGTGACAAAAAAATAGGTGTATTAAATTTCGAAAATAATCAAATAGAAATAAATGGTTCAAAAGTTAATATAAAAAGTAAGCCCTATAAAAATGAAGGTGGAGTAATCTACATACCAATTTCAGAATTACAAAGTGTTTATGAGATGGAATACACATATATTCCAGAACATAAAAACATTATAATAGATAATTACTATAAAAAATTAGAAAAAGCATATTTAAAGAAGAATCAATTTATTTTAAAAGAAAAGAAATCATCTGCTGATAAACTAGAAAAGGTAACTAAAGGAAACTGGGTTATTTATGTTTCAGAAGAAGACGGATGGGCAAAAGTAAGGTCGCAAAATGGAAATTTAGGCTATGTAAAGATGAATAGTCTTACAAATTTTGTTACACAAAGAGATGCACTAGAAAATGTTTCTGCTGAATTAGACGATAATGCTACTTTCCAAAAAGATATATCAAAAAAGAATATACAAAAATACGAAAATAGAAAAACAATTATAGAAGAACTTCTATTGGATGCAATTACAAACAAAAAAAGTTGTGTAAAAATCATTTATAACAAAGATAAGCAAAGTAATGAATATAAAAGGTTTATACTTGAAGCAACAGCAATACTTAAAGAAAGTGGTATAACTATAATTGAAGAATAAAGAGGAAAAGGTTGAAATTAATTCTTTTCCAACCAGATTTGTGCCTAAAGGAAGAAAGGAATTAGAAAGGAATTAGAAAAAAATGAGTAAAAAAATAATAATATTAATTACAATAATATCTGTGATTATAGTTTTAACAATAGCATCAATATTAGGATATAACAATGGGTTAAAACCAGTAAACAAAGATAATAATAAAGCCGAAATAGTTGAAATACAACAAGGAACAAGAACAGAAGGAATAATTAGTTTACTTAAAGAAAAAAAGCTGATTAGAAGTAGTTTAGCCACAAAAATATATATTAAACTAAATAAAGTTAAAAACCTTCAAGCAGGCAAATACGAGCTTAATCAAAGTATGCCGCTAAGCGAGATACTAAAAAAAATATCATCAGGAGAAATATTTGACGAATCTGTAAAAATAACATTTAAAGAAGGCAAAAACATGAGATGGATTGCAAAAACAATCGCAGAAAAAACAAATAATACTGAAGAAGATGTGTTTAATTTGTTAAAAGATGAAACATATATAGATTCACTTATTCAAAAGTATTGGTTTTTAAGTGATACAATTAAAGACCAAAATATATATTACGCTTTAGAAGGCTATTTGTATCCAGATACATATAAATTTGAAAATGCTAATGTTTCAGTTAAGACAATTTTTAATATAATACTTAATAATACAGACAAAGTATTAAGCGATTATAAACAAGAAATAGAAAATAAAAAAATTAGTGTTCATAATTTATTAACTATAGCATCAATTATAGAACTTGAAGGAAAAGACTCAGATTCAAGAGCTGGAATCTCAAGTGTAATATATAATAGATTAAAATCAAATATGTCACTAGGAAGTGATGTAACTACATATTATGCTATGCAAGTAGATATGGGAGAAAGAAATTTATATTCTTCAGAATTAAAAACATCAAATCCATATAACACAAGAGGTCCAAATATGAATGGAAAACTACCAATAGGACCAATTGCAAACCCATCAGAAGAATCTATAAAAGCAGCATTAAATCCTAGTCAAACAAACTATTTATATTTTGTTGCAGATTCAAATGGAAAAATCTATTTTGCAAAAACTTATCAAGAACATCAAAATATTATAAAAGAATTACAAAAACAAGGACTTTGGTATGAATATAGTGAATAAAATACAATATAGACTATAACTATAATCTATATTTCAAAATATAAAAGGAGGTCTTTGTTATGAAAAAGATCTTATTTCAAGGCTGTGGAACAGCTATCGCAACACCATTTAATGAGGAAGGGGTTAATTTAAAAGAATTTGCAAAATTATTAGAAGAGCAAATTGATCAAGGAGTAGATGCTATAATAGTTTGTGGAACAACAGGAGAATCAGCTACAATGACAGAAGAAGAAAGATTGCAAACTATAGAATGTGCAGTAAAAACTTCAAAAGGAAGGGTACCTATAATTGCTGGTACAGGTTCAAATAATACAAAAGCAGTAATTGAAATGAACAAAAAAGTACAAAAATTAGGAGTGGATGGTGTTTTAATAGTAACTCCATACTACAACAAAACTACTCAAAAAGGTTTAATAGAGCATTATAAAATTATAGCCCAAAATACTACACTACCTATAATTCTTTATAATGTTCCAAGTAGAACAGGTGTAAATATTTTGCCACAAACTTGTTTGGAATTATCTAAAATAGAAAATATTGTAGCGATAAAAGAAGCAAGTGGAAATATTTCACAAATTGCAGAAATAGCAAGTTTATGTAGAGATAACCTTAATATTTATTCAGGAAATGATGATCAAATTATACCAATACTTTCATTAGGAGGAAAAGGTGTAATTTCTGTACTATCAAATATAAAACCAAAATATACCCATGACATGTGCGAAAAGTTTTTTGAAGGAGAAATAGAAGAAGCTTGCAAAATGCAAATTGATGCAATTCCATTAATAAAAGCTCTATTTTCAGAGGTTAATCCAATACCAGTTAAGGCAGGACTTAATATGATTGGATATGATTATGGAATTCCAAGACTTCCTTTAATAGAAATGTCTGATGAAGGAAAAGAAATTTTAAGAAAAACATTATAAGGATAAAACCTTAGGAAAGAATAAAAATGATTAAAGATAAAAATATTATTTATAAAGATACCGAATATATGGAAATAGTAAAAGATATAATTTCAAATGAGATGGTTTTAAAAATGAAACAATACAGACAACATTTCGATATTACCTGTTTTGACCATTGTTTGTTTGTTTCATATAATATGTATATAATATGCAAAAAACATAATCTAGACTATAAATCTGCTGCAAGAGCTGGATTAGTACACGATTTATTTTTGTATGATTGGAGAAAAAGAGAGGAAGGAAGAAAGGGATTTCATGCTTTTACACATCCTAGAGCCTCTTATGAAAATGCTAAAAAAATTTTTACACCAAACAAAATAGAAAAAGACATTATACTTAAACATATGTGGCCTGTAACTCCCAAATTTCCTAGGTATAAAGAATCTTTTTTAATAACATATGTTGATAAATATTTTGCATGTGTTGAAAAGAGTTTAAGTAATATAAACATTACTCTTCAAACTAAGGAAATATAAGTTGGCAGAAATTTATTTTAAGGATTTCTAAATATTAATACAAATGAGTTTACTGAAAATATAAGTATTTTTCGAACAATCTTAACTAATTTCTATTTTTTAGTTATTTAGTTAAATAAGATTAGTTCTTAAAATACTTATATTTTAAAAGATGTATAAAAAATGCATTCTTGATAAACTGTAATTTAAAAATAAAAAATATAAGTTAAGAACTACTAAATAAAAGGAATAAAAAATGAATAAAAAAACGAAATTAAAAATTTTAAAAATAATAATATTTATAATAGTTGTTTTAATAATGATATCAGCTACAATTTATCTATTTCCTGTAATGAAAAATTTATCTACTGCAGAAGGACAAGTAGCTTTTAAACAAAAAATAAGTAATTCAGGTATATATGGTGTCTTACTGTTGTTTTTAATACAAGTTGCACAAATTTTTTTGTTTGTTTTGCCAGGAGAGCCAATAGAAATTATATCTGGAATGTGCTATGGAGGTTTTTGGGGAACTATATTTATAATGGCATCTAGTGCAATAATATCAATATTAATATTTTGCCTAGTAAAAAAATATGGAAAGCAATTTATATACGATTTTTGCGATGAAGAAAAAGTAAAAAAGTTTGAAAACAATAGGTTATTTCAAAATCCAAAAAAGATAGAGCTGATAGTATTTTTATTATTTTTAATACCTGGAACGCCTAAAGATTTTTTAACATATGTGGCAGGACTATGTCCTATAAAAATGAGCAGATTTGTTATTATTTCAACAATTGCAAGGATTCCATCTATTGTTACTTCAACGATAGCAGGCGCTAATATAGCTTCTGGGAACTGGAAGAATGCAATTATTATTTATATAGGAATAGTCGCAATTGTTGTTTTATTATTATTTATTTTTAATTTATTTGATAAAGAAAAAACAACTAAAACTATACTAGGTAGTATAAAAAAATAGAAAAAATTGTGATTTGAAAAAATATATGTTATAATAGGCAAGTAAAAATTAATTGAAAAGAGGAACAAAAATGTCATTAAGAGATATAAAAATACCAAAATTTAAATTTAAAAAAATGAAAATGAATTTAGAAGAACTAGAAAATATCGACTACAAAAAACTGGAAAAAAGGGAACATAAAAAAAGAAATACTCCATATGAAGATAGTACACACTATAAAACAGTAAAAGAATTTTTTACAAGATCTTTAGAAAAATATCCAAATGAGTCATGTATATTAGAAAAGCCAAATCATAAAGAGCCATATAAGGTTACTACATATAAACAATTTGGAAAAGATGTTTTTGGATTAGGAACAGCATTAACTAAATTACTAAATTTAACTAATAAAAGAGTAATAATTATTGGTGAAACTCAATATGGATGGTATGTATCATACATGGCTATGTTATGTGGAGTTGGAATCGCAGTGCCTACAGATAGAGAATTACCTCTAAATGAATTAGAAAATGTAGTTAAAAGGGCAAGAGCTTCTGCAATAATATATTCACCTAAAAAAGCAGATGATATAAAGAAAATAAAAGATAATCTACCAAATGTAGAATACTTTATAGAAATGAAGTCAAATAAGCCAATAGAAGGTAAAGAAATAGGGTTAGAATATTTAATAGAAGAAGGTAAAAAAATAATAGATTCAGGAGATAATTCATTTGAAAAAATAGAAATTGATCCAGAAGAATTTAAAATATTATTTTTTACATCAGGAACAACCTCAAATTCAAAAGGTGTAATGTTAAATAATAGAAACTTAGCAGAAAATATTAATGCTATTACAGCATATGTTAAACTATATCCTACAGATAGACTATTTTCTGTATTACCTTTACATCATTGCTATGAATCTACAATAGGATTTCTATATCCAATGTCACAAGGTGCATCTATTGCTGTATGTGAAGGTCTAAGATACATAGTTCCAAACTTACAAGAAGCACATCCAACAGCAATACTTACAGTTCCACTTTTAGCAGAAAGTTTATACAAAAAAATAAACGAAAAAATAGTTAAAAGTAAAAAAGCTGGAATGGTAAATGCAATGATTACAGTAACAAATTTACTTAAAAATACAGGTATAGATATAAAAAGAAAGGTATTCAAAGAAATATATGACAATTTAGGAGGAAACTTAAGAATTATAGTATCAGCAGCAGCTCCAATAGAAAAAGCAGTTGGTGAATGGTTAGAAAATATAGGAATACTATTTTTACAAGGATATGGATTAACAGAAACAGCTCCTATATCTGCACTAACTCCAGATTATGCAATGAATGTACGTTCATGTGGAATGCCAATAGTACAAGCAGATGTAAAAATAAAAGATCCAAACGAAAATGGAGAAGGAGAAGTATTAATAAAAACACCTACTTTAATGATGGGATATTATGAAAACGAAGAAGAAACTAGAAAAGTTATAGATGAAGAAGGATATTTCCATTCAGGAGATATTGGATATATGGATGAAAAAGGCTATATCTATTTAACAGGAAGAAGCAAAAATGTTATAGTTACACAAAACGGAAAAAATATTTATCCTGAAGAAATAGAAGGATTATTAGACAAAGTAGATGAAATAAAAGAATCTTTAGTATATGGTAAAAAGCCAGAAGAAGGAAGTAAAAAAGATCAAAAAGAATTGATAATTACAGCAAGAGTAATACCAGATTACGATAAAATAAAGGAATTGCATGGTGAGAAATCAGAAGAAGAGATAAAAGATTTAATATGGCAGAAAATAAAAGAAGTTAATAAAAAATTAACATCATATAAAGCTATAAAAGATTTAGAAATAAAACGAGGTGAGTTTGAAAAAACATCTACTATGAAGATAAAAAGATATAAGGAATTGAATAAATAAAAGTTCACAGGTGTATTTAAAATACACTATGTGAGCTTTTATTATTAGATTTTACAAAGTAGTTGGATTTTTAAAGTCATTCATATACATTTTCTTTGTTGCTAATCTATCTTGAATTCCACGTAAAGCTTCACCGAATCTTTGAAAGTGAACTATTTCTCTTTGACGTAAGAATTTATGAGGGTCTAAAACATCAGGATTATCTCTACATAAATCAATTAATTTTTCATAAGTGGCTCTTGCTTTTTGTTCTGCTGCCAAATCTTCTTGTAAGTTTGCAATAGGGTCACCTTTTGCTGCAATATATGCTGCTGTAAAAGGAACACCTTCAGCACTTACAGGATATACATCCACCCCATGTGGTGTATGTTTGTAAACTATCCTAAAAGAAAATATATATGTAACTACTTATTTTGTATGAGGAATTTTGTGCCTACATTTTTTTGTAGGCATTGTTTATTGTATATAAGAAAACCACGTGCTATGCGCGTGGTTCAAAAAAAGCGATAGCAATGTATGAAAAAATACCTCCAATGATATAATAAAATTATAGTTTGCCAACTGTAATAAAATTAAATCAAAGGAGGAACCATCTATGAAAGATGATGTAAATAATTTATCACATAGTAAGTGGAATTGCAAGTACCATATAGTATTTGCTCCGAAATATAGAAGAAGAGTAATATATGGAAAATAAAAAAAGATATAGGAAGTATTTATTTGGATTTCTAATAAATTGTCTGTATCTGAGGAAGATGAATTAATATGAAAATTCGAAACAGATAATGATACTTATCTTGATCCAGAAAAACAAATTGAATACGAAGAACAAGAATGTGAAGAATTAGATATATAAAAAAAGATCCCTCTTACGAGGGAAAGAGGAGTTTTAGACAACAATCACATACAAGTATCCATTAAAGGAACCTGATTTGCAGCTAACTAATTGGGTGTCACCAGAAACCATTGTAATTGTCTCAGTGCTGTCGTCTGATAACGTAACAGTTATCTCATATCCTGAACTTTGAATTTCCAAAGGATTAGAGATTGCTTTACTTTTATCAGCGTATCCGTTTCCTGAACAAAGAGCTCCATAACCTTCTGCAGAAACGGTATATTTGCCTCTTGCTTCACCCCACCAACAGCTTGAGCTTGTTATGACTAATGGTTTCTCAGACTCATTTGTTATTGAAGAATGCCGATAAACAGTTGTCGAACCACAGCCGGTCAACAGCAGTGCCATAAATACCAACAGAGCTACAATCTTTTTCATGTTAACCTCCTTAAATTGTGTCTTGTCTAGAAAGTTCTCTATGACAAATAAAACAGCAATGGTACATTAATTATATTTCGCTGTACCCACGAATACTAAATATATTATACTACAATTTTATATAATTATCAAGTCCTATTTGTTTCTTTCTCTACTCTTATACACATTTGCTTGGTTTCTACATTGAGGTGTATCATATTCAGCTCTTACATTTTCTGCTATAAACAGCTTACCACAATGCTTACAAATTCTTAAAGGCTGTTTTTTATCGCAGATCTTTACTAAAAGAATAGTATCTAATGCAGATGCAAGAAAGTTAAATACCCATTGCAATGAAAAGTGTGCATCTCCAGCTTTTGCATTAATAGTGATATTTCTTGCCTTAAAGAAATCTAATCCTTTAAAAGTTCTTTCTATATATGGAGTTTCAAAATCAAATGTATATGCACCAATATTTCAGAGAAAGAATATAGAGCTAAAATCAGTAAAGAAAATCGCAAGAAATCTAAATATGAATGGATTAGAAAGAAAAGACACAACAACAAACAACTTGATGAATATGTAAAATTACAATATAATCAAGCAAGTAAAGAACTATCATACTCATCTGAAATGTCAGATTTAGCATTTGCAAAATGGAATAGATAAATGTTTAGATATGATAAAAATTCAAGTGATTTAGTATTAAGAAAAGGATTTAAATATGCTTTTGATGTACCTAAAAGAGTTAGTAATATTATAAATCCTGTTCAAAGGAGAGTCATATGTTAATTAAATATATTTTTATTTTAAAGCCAAGATTGTAAAAGGGGCTTTTTTTTTTTGCACAAATACAAGCCTTTTTGAATATAAATTAATATTATGGGAGGATTATATTATGTGTGAGAAAGTAAGTTTTAATGTTATTGAAAAGAATAAATATGACAATATAGATGATATTACAAAGTTTATAAATAATATTGTCAATAAATTAATTGTAAATGAATTTGCGAAGAGCATAGAACAATAACGAGCTTTTATTATTTTAAAACTATTCATTGCTGTATAATAGGGTTGTACAAAATGAGTAGTTTACCGATTGGAGGGCAAACTTATGAAAGTGGCAATTTATTGTAGGCTTTCTCGTGAAGATGATGATAAACTTCATGAAAACGATGAAAGCGAAAGTATCCAAAATCAAAAATCTATGCTAATTAATTATGCAATAGAAAGGAGTTGGGATATTTATAACATTTACTGTGATGAGGACTATTCTGGAATCGATAGTAGACGACCTGAATTTAATAAATTATTAGCTGATAGCGAAAGCCATAAATTTGATATTGTACTTTGTAAAACACAAAGCAGATTTACTCGTGATATGGAAATAGTTGAAAAATACCTACACAATAAATTTATCGAGTGGAATATTAGATTTGTTAGCCTTGTAGATCATGTTGATACTTTAGATAAAGGAAACAAAAAATCTAGACAAATCAATGGTTTAGTTAATGAATGGTATTTAGAAGATTTATCTGAAAATATTAGAAAGACATTTGATAGTAAAAGAAAACAAGGATTGCATATTGGCTCTTTTGTATGCTATGGTTATAAAAGAAATCCAGAGAATAAAAATAAGCTTGTTATAGATGAAGAAGTTGCTGATGTAATTAGATTAATATTTAATTTATATGAACAAGGAAATGGCGTTACAAAAATTGCTCAAATATTAAATGATAAAGGAATTTTAACACCTACTAAATATAAACAATCACAAGGAATTAACTTTAAAAATCAAGGCAAAAATATTGACTATTGGTGTGAATCTACAGTTAGTAAAATTTTAAAGAATGAAGTTTATATTGGTAATTTAGTACAAGGTTATAATAAGAAAGTAAGCTATAAATCTAAAAAAATGGTAAATCAGCCTAAATCTGAATGGATTATTGTGGAAAATACTCACGAACCTATTATTACTAAAGAGCAATTTTATAAGGTTCAAGAAATTTTTAAAAGTAAAACAAGAAGATGTAAAAATGGCGAAGTTCACTTATTTGCTAATAAACTTGTATGTTTAGATTGTGGTACAAAGCTATATAAATGCAAAAATGATAGAGGTTACATTTACTTTTCTTGTAAAGGCTCTAAAAAATTATATGGAACTTGCAGCCCACATTCTATTGGGTATGAAAATTTAAAAGCATTAGTAATCGAAAAAATAAGAGAAAAGATTTTAGCATTTTATAACTTTGATAATGTATCAGATGATTTATTTGTTTCAAATGACAACTTAAATAAGGCTAAATTATTGCAAAATAAGGTTGAACTACTTTCTAAAGAAATGGAAGATATAAACAAAGCAATAAAGGAACTTTACTTAAATAAAGTAAGTGGAAAAGTTCCAGAAGATGTATTTGAAGATTTAAATACCTCTTTCCTAAAAGATAAATCGGGAAAACAAAATGAATTAGCAAAAGTACAAAATGATTTATTTAGTTTAAAAGAAAAAGAACTAAACAGTAAATTTATAAAAGAACAAAAAGAAAAAATAATTAATCACTTTAAGGATTTTAAAGAACTTAACTATGATATTGTTAATAGCTTTATAGATTATATTGAAATTGGAGAAAAGGACAAAAAGAAAAAAACGCAAGATGTCATTATTCATTGGAATTTTTAGTATATTGTATAAATTTTACAAATTATTCACATAAAAATTATAGTAATTTGACGTGATTTATGATATAATATTTATAAATTTAAAAGAAAGGAGTTAAACTTTATGGCAGATGTAAAACAACGAATGATAGATATTGTTAACTCTGTACCAGAAGATTATTTCGATGGTTTAAAACCTACTGAAATGGTATTTAAACTTATGATGGAATACATTAAAAGATATGGTGAAGATGAAACAACTATTATTCCAGGTACTGATAAGCATTTCAATTATGAAACTTTAAAAGAAATGCTTGAAAATAAAAATCCAAGTTAAAAGGAGGTTATCAAAATGGATTTTATGAAAAAAACTTTAAATCAAGTAAATGTACAAGAAAACACTCTATATGATATTATTTATGATTTATTTTTCTTTGCAGCACTTCAAGAAAGTGAAGATGATATAAAGAATGGTAGAGTGTGTACATTGGAGGAACTAAAAGCTGAAATGGAGGCGAAATATGAAAGTTATCGTAACTCAAAAAGCTAAATATAATTTATTAGATTTATTTGACTATAATGCAAATATATCATTAAATTATGCAATCAGAATTGATAAGAAAATTCGTTCATATATTGAAGATTTACAATACTCTCCATATATTGGAAGATATGTTCCTGAAATATCGGACAAGCACTACCGAGAACGAATTTGTGAAAAATTTAGAATAATTTATTTTGTTTCTGAAAAAGAAAATACTATTTTTATTAGATACATTTTTAGTGCAAGACAAGACAAAACAACATTTTTTGAAGTACATAAAGATGAAATTTATAATTTTTTTAAATCTTTTTTTGATTAATTCTTTTAGGATATATTCCAAACCCACCCCATGGTCAGTATAATATGGTGCTAAACCAGATTTTTCTATTTCTTCAATAGAAGCATTTTTAGTTAATTGATGAACAATAGAGCCAACCATTTCTAAGTGAGCTAATTCTTCAGTTCCAATATCATTTAAAATTGCTTTAGAAACCTGATCAGGCATACCAAATCTTTGAGATAAATATCTAAGTGAAGCAGCAAGTTCACCATCAGGACCTCCATACTGGCTAATTATTACTTTAGCTAAACGAGGGTCAGTAGTTTTTATATTAACAGGGTATTGTAATACTTTATTATAAGTCCACATTAGTTGTTTCCTCCTTCCCAAGGCCATGGTTCTTCTAGCCATCTCCATTTATTACATGGATATTCTATTGTAAGAGGACCATAAACCTTTTGATATTTATCACAAATTTCTTTTAATTCTTTGCTATATTTGTTATGCAAACATAAAGCTTTTTTATCATCTGGATGAGTATCAAGGTATAAAGCTAATTCTACAACAGCAAATTTTAAACATTTTATTTTCTTAAGCATTTCTTTTCTTGTCATATCTTTATCATTCATGCAATCACATGAATTATATTCTGTATTCATATTCATATCCATATTTATATTCATAAGCATATTTCTATCATTTTCATTTTGACAATTACAATTTCTATCTTCTTCCATCGCTATTGCACCCCTCTCCAATAGGATTTGTTTTTCTTAAAAAATCAATTTGTTTCATAGAATCTCCAGGACAATAAGGACTTACAAGTTCTGGAAATATTGTTCCATTGTCTAAACCAATACAAGGTTTAAATGTTTTATCCATATCTTGAATAGGAACATAACTTTGAGCAAGCATTGGATTTTCAGGAAATACATCTTTCTCTTCATCGTCATCAAAACCACAATTACAATTTTCATTGAAATTAATATTATTGCAAGGATAATTTGTATTATCACATGCTTTTTCTAACATGTTTTGATTAACACAATGAGGATTATTATTATTCATACAAAAGCATCTTCTACATCTGCGATTCATTATATTTTCCTCCTTTTTTTAGTTTAGTATATAATATGACAAAAAAAGATAAGTAGTTACAAAATATTTATAATAAAATATTGAAAATATGAAAAAATAATGATATTATATAGAAAAAAAGGAGGGTGCAAAAGAAGTGAATCAATATCAAAGAGCGAAGCTAAATAAAATTTTAATAATTGTATCTATAGCTTTAGGAGTTATAGCAATTGCAGCTACGAGTTTTTATATTGTGTTAAGAAACAAAAGAAATAAAGAAAAGGTAAATTATGAAGATACAATAATAGGAAAAAATTACTACATAGATATAGTAATAGATATGGATACAAAAAAAGTAAAAAGGGATGATAGGGAGACGACATTACAAGATGAGTTTGGAATAGATCCTTCAAAAGCAGAAATAATGTTTTATTCACCAAATGATGTAAAAACATATTTTGAAAACTCAACTGTAGAAGTGGAAATGGAAAACAAAAAAATACATTTAAAAAATCCTTATCAAACAAAAACTTTAATAGTAGAAGCAGATGAAATAGAGGACGATTTTGATGCTCAAGAACAAATTACTATTCAAGATGGACTATATATATTAAAATATGATACACAAAAAAGAACAAAAGCAGCATATCAATATTTACAAGGTAAAAAGGGAATTAAAAAAATTGAATTAGATGAAGTGTCAATAGTTAACACTATAAATGACGAATCTCAAACAGTATATGGAGAGCATAAAAATGAAAACAACGAAATAAACGATTTAGGCGCTTCTGCAATGGGATTAGATAAATACAAAAATCTAATAAAAGAAAATGGAAATCCATCACAAGTTGTAGTTGCAACTATTGGATATGGTGCAGCAATACAAAACACATATTTAAAAGATAGAATAAATGAAGAATACTATAACTTTATTGCCGGACCAGAAAATACTAAAGATGTTCACGAAACAATAGCACAAGGTAGTAGAATGTTAGAAGTAATAAAAGAATCTACTACAGACAATGTAAAGATAATGCCATTAGTTGTTATAAATGATGAATATTATACAACTACATCAAGTATTTTGCAAGCAATTAAGTATGCTACAGAAAAGTCAGACGTAATATGTTATGAGTTTGTACACAAACATAATTATATGGTTAATTTATGTTTAAAAAATACATTTAGTAAGAATATTCCTGTTTGTTGTATCACAAAAAATGGTGAAGAAAATGAATCAATATATCCTGCAGAAGATTCAACAACTATTGCAGTTTCATCTGTAGATAAAGATTTAAAAACAACAAGTTATTCGGGAAAAGGAGCATTTATAGATTTTGTTGCAAGCAGTACAGATGTAAAAGAAATATTTAATAGTTCTTCAACTGTTTCAAGATGGTCAGGTGCAGGGTATTCAAATGCACACATTGTAGGAGCAATAGCTTTAATAAAAACATATAACAAAAATTATACTATATTAGAAGTATATAACACTATAAGAAATTTTTGCAAAGATTTAGGAGAACAAGGTAGAGACAACATATACGGATATGGATTTCCTAATTTTTCAGAAATAAAAATGTCAGATATAGATAAGCAAGATCCACAAATAACAGAAGCTAATGTAGATAATGAAAAATGGGAGAAACAAAAGTCATTTAAGCTAAAAGCAAATGACAATATAAGAATTTATGGATGGAATATTACTAAATCAGACAAAGTTCCAAGCGACTGGAAAAAAACAGAAACAATTACAAACAATATAGATGTAACAGAAGAACTAAAAGAAAATGGTAAATACTATATTTGGGTAACAGACAGTGCAGGAAGAGTTTCTTATTTAGATAAAGAAATTACAAAAATTGATAATTCAGGACCTAAGATTACTTCTAGTGTTGATGAAAGCAAAATAGATACAGAAAAATTTGTTACAATAAAAGTAACAGCAACAGATGACGAATCAGGACTACATGAAAATGCATACAGTTGGGACAAACAAAATTGGGCAAAAGATAATAATAACCTTAAAGTCACAAAAAATGGAACATATACAGTATATGTAAGAGATGCCTTAGAAAATATTTCGGAAAAGAAAATAACAATAAATAGTTTCCCTAAAGAAGGAAAAGCTGAAATAGATACTGGTTTAGTAATAAAAGAAATAAAAGTATCATCTAAATGGGAAGGAGATAAAAATAAAGAAGTTACAATTACACTTAACAATAATTTAAATATACAAAGATGGCAAATAACAGAAACTGATTTCCCACCAAGAGATTTTATAAACACTCAAAATGAAACTAATACTTTAAATAATAATACTATTCAGCAAAATGTAGTTTCAAACAATACTATAGCAAATAATTATTTTACACCAAGCCAAGGATACTCAAATATGACAATAACAGTAGAATTAAATGCAAATCAAAAGTATTTTATGTGGGTAAAAGACGCACAAGGAAATGTGATTTCGCAAGGATTTACAATAAAAAAAGCAGACTAAAAATATTTATATAAAATTTTTCGTATAGCAAAGCAATTTTACATGGATAATAATAGGTAAAATCGAATAAAAAGAAAAAATCTCCATATAATAATTATATAGGAGATTTTTTATGTTAAACAATACATATTGGACAAGTATTTTAAAAAGAGTATTTTATGTTATTTTAATAGCAGTATTAGTATTTTGCTCGCTGAAATTAGCAGTGTTCTATATGCCGTTTTTAATAGCTTTTATTATATATCTTACAATAGAGCCAGCTATAAAAAAACTAATGAAAGTTTTTAAATTATCAAGAAAAATAAGTTCTATAATTGTATTCGTATTAGTATTTGGAACAATTTTAGGACTTTTAGTATGGGGAATTGTAACGATTGTATCAGAAGCAAATGATTTGCTATCTGGATTTAATGGTTATTACGAAAAAATATACAATCAATTTCAAACTATAATAAATAACCTAAATTTTGAAAAATTTAATATATCAGATAAAATAACTCAAATTTTTCAAGATACAGGAATATCAATTTTACAAAAACTTTCGGTTTATTTACAAGGATTTTTAAGTAACCTTATAAAATTTGTAACATCAATTCCTACAATTGCAATATATTTTGCAGTAACAATTTTAGCACTATATTTTATATGCACAGATAAAATATATATGATAGACGAATTAGAACATCATCTACCAGAAAAATGGGTTAAAGAAATAGCGATTCACTTAAGACAGATAACTAAAACATTAGGAGGATACTTAAAAGCACAAATAACATTAGTAGTAATATCTTTTGCAATCTCTTTAATTGGACTATATATAATGTATTTTGCAGGACTAAATGTAGGATTTCCATTGCTAATAGCATTAGGAATAGGATTTGTTGATGCACTCCCAATTTTAGGCTCAGGAACAGTAATGATACCATGGGCAATAATATCAGGGTTAAATGGTGATTTACCACTCGGGATATCAATTATAGTATTACTTATAATAATGAGTATAACAAGACAATTTGTAGAGCCAAAAATAGTAAGTGGAAACATTGGAATACATCCAATTTTTACAATAATTGCAATGTATACAGGATTTAAACTAATAGGGGTTCTTGGAATGTTTGTAGGTCCAATTCTTTTAATTATTTTTAAAAATATCTTCAGCGATTTTATAGACGATGGAGTGTTAAAGGTAATTTTTGAAAAGTAATTTCGAAAATTCTTTCTATTTATATATAACCACTTGCGCGGGCTTATAGTTTTTAAAATTTAAATAGAAAGAATTTTAATCACTTAAATTAAGCAAAGTAGGAATATAAGTTTTATCTGGAGGATTAACAAAAATGTTTTCAGGAGCATTAGTTTCTTTAATAGAAATAACATCTAACACAGCAATATCTCCATTTAAAGTCCCTTTTTTTATCTTACCAACAACTTCTACCCAAGTTCCATCTGAGAATTGAGATGCTTTATCATAATTACATAAAAAACCAACAACTAAAGATTGAGCATCTTTATTAAATCTCATATCTCTTGCAACTACAAATTCATTTTTATCAAAATCCAAAAGCCTATACACATAACCTGTAATACGAACTTTCACACCTATATAAGAATCAATATCTTCATTTGCAGATTTTAAAATATTTGTGTAATTGTTTTCATTTAAATCTATAATTTCATCAAATTTCACATCACCAGAAGATTTATTTTTTAAAAATATAATATAGATACTAAAGAAAATAATGGCAAAAATTATAGCTAAAGAAACGAAAATAAATAGCTTAGAAAGCATTCTTTTATTAAGTTTTAAGTTATAAATAAACATATTAATCACCTTCTAAATAGTATTCTTAAACTTCAAAAAAAGAACAAAATTTGCATTTTTTAAAAATATGTGGTATAATAGTAGATGTCGCGTGAAAAAATAGTAGTAAATACTATAAAAAAGGAGAGTGTATAATATTTTAAAATTAAAACTAAAATCAGTATTTGATATACTTACGAAAGAAGGTTTACGTGCTTTAAAAATAATGATATTAGGTTTTATATTAATAATCGCGATAATAATAATAAAATATAAACCAGTATATGAAGTAAAATTAAATAACGAAACACTTGGATATGTAGAAAATAAAAATACATTAAACAATATGATAAATGAAAATATTTTAAATGTAGAAGGACAAAACATAGAAAGTGTTGCACTAAAAGAAGAACCAAAATACGAAGCAAAATTAATAGAAAGAACACAAGATACAAATGAAACACAAATAATAGAAAAACTAGACGAAACAAAAGTTACAACATACAAATTTTATGCTGTAACATTAAACAACAAAAACATGGCATATGTTGATACAATAGAAGAAGCCGAAGAAGTAGTTGAAAAAGCAAAAGAAGATAATAAAGACAAAGATATTGAATTGAATTTAGCTATTAGTGAAGAATATACTACAAAAAAAGAAGAAGTAAAAACAGATAAAGTAGATGTTGCAGAAACTTCTATAGAAGACAAAATAAAAGAATTAATAGACGAAAAAGAAGCTAAAGAAGCTATTGCAACAATAGACGGAATTAATTTATCTGTACTTCCAGTATCAGGAAAAATAACATCAAGATTTGGAGTATCAAGTTCTATTAGGTCAGGAGCACATACAGGATTAGATATAGCTTGTTCAAGTGGTACAGATATAAAAGCTGTTGCTAAGGGAAAGGTTATATTTGCAGAAAATAATGGCTCTTATGGTAATTTAGTCAAAATTGATCATGGTAATGGTGTAGAAACTTGGTATGCACACTGTAGCAAAATATACACAAAAGTAGGAGCACAAGTTAAGGCTGGAGATGTAATTGCTGCAGTTGGATCAACAGGTAATTCAACTGGACCACATTTACACTTAGAAATAAGAATAGATGGAACTGCAATAAATCCACAAAAATATTTATATAAATAGGTTATAATTAGACTAATTAAATAAGAATAGATGTTATGAAAATAATTAAGGTTTCATAAAAAAATTATTATTAGAGGTTACTTTTTGAAGTGAACCCAAATTATTAGACAAAAAAGTTTAATAAGGATGGTTCATTTCATTTTGGTAACCTCATTTTTTTTTATTTGAGACGAAAACTTTATGAATTATATATAATAAATAAGAAAAATCTGGATAGCAACACAAAAACCAAACAAGCAACAAGAAAGTATGAAAATATATAGACATAATAAGCATCAAAAACAAAAATTAAAGAATTATTATACCATAACAATTATTTTTGATTAAAATAGTCGTTAAAATTAAATATGATTTAATCTCAAAGTAAGCCGAAAAAAAGGTGTCAATAGAAAAATTTTATAATACTAATATATATTTGATATATAAAATGTTGATTTTCTAAAACTTTATGGTATAATAACATTATTAAAAAGGAAGTGATAGATTGATAGATTTAGAAGAAAATAAAAGAGTTCTAAATGAGTATAAGCAAAGATTACAAAGTTTAGGTGATTCACTTTGACATACCAAACCTTGAAAAAGAACTGAAAGATTTAGAAGAACAAACACTGAAAGAAGGTTTTTGGAATGATCAAATCGCTAGTAATAAAATATTAGCAGAGATAAAATCTAAAAAGAGCAAAGTTACCAAGTACAAAGAATTATCAGATGAGTTAGAAAATGTTTTAGAACTAATAGAATTATTAGAAATAGAGCAAGATGAATCATTAGAAAGTGAAATAAATTTGAGTTCGAAAAAATTAGAAAAAGAAGTCGAAAAGTTCGAGCTTCAAACTTTACTTTCAGGAAAATATGATTCAAATAATGCTATACTTACAATTCACCCAGGAGCTGGTGGAACTGAATCACAAGATTGGGCAGAGATGTTATACAGAATGTATTCAAGATGGGCTACAAAAAACGGATATGAAGTAAAAGAACTAGATTTTCTAGAGGGTGATGAAGCAGGAATAAAAAGTGTTACATTTGAAGTAACTGGAGAAAATGCTTATGGATATTTAAAAGGAGAAATGGGAGTACATAGATTAGTTAGAATTTCGCCATTTGATAGTGGAGGAAGAAGACATACATCATTTGCTTCTTTAGAAGTAATTCCGGAGATAGAAGATGACGTAGATTTATACATAAACCCAGATGATATTAAAATGGATGTATATAGAGCATCAGGAGCAGGAGGACAACACATAAACAAAACTTCATCAGCTGTTAGACTTACACATATTCCAACAGGAATTATAGTTGCGTGCCAAACACAACGCTCACAAATACAAAATAGAGAAAACGCAATGAAAATGCTAAAATCAAAACTATTGGACTTAAAAGAAAGAGAAAACAAAGAAACAATAGATGAACTAAAAGGTATACAAAGAGATATAGCTTGGGGAAGTCAAATACGTTCTTATGTATTTTGCCCATATACAATGGTAAAAGATCATAGAACAAATTATGAAACTGGAAATATTCAAGCTGATATGGACGGAGAAATAGATGGTTTTATAGAAAGCTATCTTAAGAGTAATATAAAGTAATTTTTCTAGTTTATTTTTCTTGAGTAAAGAATATGTCTTTATACATAATTAACTTAAGAGTAATTAACACATAATTACAAAATAAAATATAATAAAAATAGGAATATTTATAATTAAATAATCCTTTGAAATTAAAAAAGAAGGTGCCAAATATGGACACAATAGTATTAAAATTTGGAGGTAGTTCAGTTGCAGATAATATAAAATTAAATTTAGTAGCTGACAAAATAAAAGAGTTTTATAATAACAAAAATAGAGTAGTTGCAGTGGTTTCAGCACAAGGTAAAACAACAGACAATCTTATAAAAGAAGCGGCAACGCTTTCGAGTATGCCAAACGAAAGAGAAATGGATGTACTTTTAAGTACAGGAGAACAAGTTTCTATGGCAAAATTAAGTATTTTATTAAATAGAGAAAATGTTCCTGCAATATCTTTAACAGGATGGCAAGCAGGAATAAAAACAAATAACACAAATCAAGATGCAATAATAGAAGAAATAGATACAACAAGAATTCAAAAAGAATTAGAAAACGGAAAAGTAGTTATAGTTGCAGGATTTCAAGGAATAAATGAAAATGGTGACATTACAACATTAGGACGTGGAGGTTCAGATACAACAGCTGTTGCAATTGCAGCGAAAATAAAGGCAGATCATTGCTATATATTTTCAGATGTTGATGGAGTATACACAACAGATCCAAAACAAGTAAAAATAGCTAAAAAAATAGATACTCTATCATACCAAGAAATGTTAGATATAGCAGATGAAGGAGCAAAAGTTTTACACAATAGATGTGTAGAAGTTGGAGAAAAATTTGGAGTTCCAATAATTGCAAAATCTACATTTGAGCAAGGACAAGGAACAGAAATAAACAATAAACCAGTTGAAGGAATTGTAATAAAAAATATTGTAAAAAATGATAAACTAATTTATGTGCATGGTGTTTCAAAAAAATATACGATACAAGATTTCAACAGTGTTTACAGTAAATTTGTTATAAATGAAATTGGAGTAAAAAATTTAATAAACAATAGTGAAAAAAAATTAGATATTTCATTTACAATTGCTAAAGATAAATTTAATAAATTTGCAAATTTATTAGAAACAGAATTACAAAATCTTGAATGCACATACAAAGATATTACCAGAATTTCTATAATAGGTAATGGAATTATGAGTAACAATTCAGTTTTAAAAAATGTAATGAAAATTTTAGATGAAGAAAAGGCTGATGTATTAAGTATGGAAATGGCTGAATCTAAGATTTCAATAATGTTTAGAGAGATAATTTCTAATGATATTTTACAAAAACTACATGAAGAATTAATAAAATAGAAATGGTGTAATTATCTAGAGAATAACTATATAAATTGTTAAATTTGGTAGTGAATTCAACAAAGGTTACTATTCGACTAAATACTTTTAAGCCCGCACAAGTGGTTATATATTAATGGAGGAATCGAAAAGATTTATTAAGCAGGGCATAAAAGTATTTTAGTCTGAGTAGTAACGTTATGCGATATTACAATAATTTTTAAGAATTCTATCAATTTTAAAAATAAAAAAACGCGAAGAAAAGGAGAAAGAAAATGGCAAATGTTAATGATTATTTAGATTGGAGAGGAGATATCCCAATAAGTGAAGAATTTGGTATAAATGAAATAGATAATATGATTTTTGCCAGAATTTCGTATTTATTATTTGATAAAATTCAGTTAGAAGAAGAGGAAACAATAGAAAGTGCTTCTAAAAAAATGAAAAACTTTAAAAACGAAGAGTTTAATTATAATGGAGATAAAGAATTAATAACAAAGCTCGGAAAAAGCAAGAGATTTAAAGATTTGGTTTTAACCGACTATGTAAAAAATAATGATTTTGAGGCAGAAAGACAATTTTCTGCAATAACGATACATATTAATAAAGAACTAATGTATATTTCGTTTGAAGGAACTGATGGCACAATTTTAGGCTGGAAAGAAGACTTTAATATGGCTTTTATGAAAAATATTGCAGCACAGATATCTGGAAAAGAATATCTAGAAAAAGTTTCTGACAAATATAAAAATAAAAAAATGATAATAGGTGGACATTCAAAAGGTGGAAATGTTGCAATTTACTCAGCTGTAACAGTAAACAAAAAAATACAAGAAAGAATTTTAAAAGTAGTAAATTATGATGGACCAGGATTTGATGAGGAATTCATAAACAGTATCGAAAATTTGGATATTTTAGATAAAGTTTATACATATATACCACAAAGCTCTGTAATAGGAAGAATTTTAGAACATGAAGAAGGATATGAGGTAGTAGAAAGTATACAAAAAGGAATATATCAACATGATATTTACTCATGGCAAGTAAAAGGAAAATCAATGATAAAGTTAAAAGAAACAACAAAATCAAGTGAAGTAATGAATGAAACCATGAAAACATGGCTAAGAAATACTACAGTTGAACAAAGAAGATTATTTTTTGACGCAATATTTGATATATTTAATTCAACCTCGGCTTCAAAATTTTCAGAGATTTCTATATCATGGAAAACTAGTATGCCAAAAATTGTAGATACATATAAAGGCCTTGCAGAAGAGGACAAGAAAAACATAACAGAAATGATAAAACTTTTTGGAAAATCATATTTTTCTAGCATAAGAGGGTAACATAAAACGAATACCTCCAATATAATATATAAAAGAAATATTATATTGGAGGTAATTTTATGTTTTTTAATGCATTAAAAAAGACAATAGGTGTGTGTTTTATAGGTTTAGGACTTGGAATTTTATTAGTATTGTTACTTCCAATTGCTGGCTGGCTATTTATAATAGGTTTAGCAATAACTGTTGTTGGGCTTGCTTGGCTTGTTTCATAGACTAATAAACGAATAAACTAATGTTTACTATGTTACAAGAATATTAAAAAAGGAGGTACATATATGACGATAGTTGTAAAAAAAGTTCCAAAAGCCTTTAGAGGACTCGTAAGATTTATATTTGGAATAAAAGAATAATAGAAAATGGTGGAAAAGGGGACGGTTCTCTTTTCCAACTTTGGAAAAAAGAACCATCCCCTTTTCCAAAAAAAGAGAGCTTACCTAAAGCTCTTTTTTAAAACGTTTTAAATTAAGATACTATTTCTATGAAACTCTGTTAACTTTTCCATTTTTTAAGCACTTAGCACAAACTTTGATTCTTTTAACTTCGCCATCTATTTCTGCTTTAACACTTCTTAAGTTTGGTTTCCAAGTACGAGTAGATCTTTTACTTATATGTGAACGAGTAATGCTTAATTTGTTTCCATATACTGGTTCTTTTTGACATATTGCGCATTTTGCCATAATTAATTGCACCTCCTAAAAATTTAAAAATTAAACTGACTAATAAATAGTTTATCATAAATTCCAGAAAAATACAAGTAATTTTGAAAAATATTTGAAAATTTGTTGCAATTTCCTAAAATTGTGATATAATAGAAAGGCAAAAAAGACAATGAAAGGAAGATTTTAAATGAATTGTAAAGTAGAAAAAACAAAAAATGCAAATGAGGTTAAATTAGAAATTACAATAGAAGCAGAAAAGTTTGAAAATGCAATAAAGAAAGTATATTTCCAAAATGCAAAATATTTTAATATACCAGGATTTAGAAAAGGAAAAGCACCACAAGCAATCGTAGAAAAATATTATGGTAAAGAAATATTTTACGAAGATGCATTTAATGATATAGCATCTGAAGAATACGAAAAAGCAGTAGAAGAAAACAAATTAGAAGTAGTAAGTCGTCCAAAAATAGACATAGTTACTATGGAAAAAGGACAAGATGTTGTATTTACTGCAGTTGTTTCTACTAAACCTGAAGTAGAGTTAGGAAAATATAAAGGTATAGAAATAGAAAAAATAGAGTATAATGTAGAGGATAGTGATGTTGAATCTAACTTAAAACAAATGCAAGAAAAAAATGCAAGAGTTACAAGTGTAGAAACACCAGTAGAAAATGGAAACATAGCAGTAATAGATTTCGAAGGTTTTGTAGATGGCAAAGCATTTGAAGGTGGTAAAGGAGAAAACTACAGCCTAGAAATAGGAAGTGGTTCATTCATACCAGGATTCGAAGATCAAGTAATTGGAATGAAAATTGATGACGAAAAAGATGTCAATGTTAAATTCCCAGAAGATTATTTTTCAAAAGATTTAGCTGGAAAAGATGCAACATTTAAGGTAAAAGTTCATGAAATAAAGAAGAAAGATCTACCAGAACTAGATGATGAATTTGCTAAAGATGTTAGTGAATTCGACACACTAGAAGAACTTAAAAATAGCATCAAACAAAGACTTATAAACGAAAATGCTCAAAAAGCTAAATATGAAAAAGAAGACGCAGTTATGAAAGCCGTAACTAGCGAAATGAAGGCAGACATTCCAGAAGGAATGGTAGAAGTAGAAATAGACAACATGGTAAAAGACATGGAACAAAGAATGTCATATCAAGGACTTAAATTAGAACAATACTTAAAAATGCTTAACAAAACAGAAGCAGATTTTAGAAAAGAATTTGAACCTCAAGCAATAGAAGCCATCAAATCTAGACTTGCTTTAGAAGCAATAATTAAAAATGAAAAAATAGAAGCATCAGAAAGAGAAGTAAAAGATAAATTAGAAGAAATGGCTAAAAATTATGGAAAAACAGCAGAAGAACTAGAAAAAAATGACAACATAAAAGAATACATAAAACAAGGAATAGAAAACGAAAAAGCAATAGAATATTTAGTACAAAATGCAAAAGAAGTAGCTAAGAAAAAAGAAAAATAAAAAGAAAGAGGAGGTTTAGAAAATTTAATACAAATTTTTTGAACCCCTTTTTATTTTAAATATTCAAGAAGGCAATCAAAAGCAAGAATATAATTTAAGATAAGTTAATCAAAAACGAGAATAGTTTTAATAGAATTAATCAAAAACGAATATTGCTAGGCAAAATTTTATGAAAAAGCGGAGCTTACTTTGTGTATGTGAGCATTTTGAATAAAATTTTAACGAAGCAAGATGATGTTTTTCATTAATTCAAAAAGGAGGAAGTTATGATAAACAATAGTCTAGTACCCTACGTAATTGAACAAACAAGTAAAGGAGAAAGATCATACGATATATTTTCAAGATTATTAAAAGACAGAATAATATTTTTAGGAGAAGATGTAAATGCAACAACAGCAAGCCTAGTAGTTGCACAACTTTTATTCCTAGAATCTGAAGACCCAGATAAAGAAATAAACTTATACATAAATTCACCAGGAGGAAGTGTAACAGATGGTTTAGCTATAGTAGATACAATGAATTACATCAAATGCCCAGTATCTACAACATGTATAGGTTTAGCAGCAAGCTTTGGAGCAGTATTACTTGCAAATGGAGAAAAAGGAAAAAGATATGCAACTCCAAATGCAGAAATTTTAATACATCAACCATTAATTGGAGGACATGGAATTACAGGTCAAACAACAGACATTAAAATTCATGCAGAAAATATGATAAAAACTAGAGAAAGATTAAACAAAATTTTAAGTGATAGAACAGGAAAACCACTTGAACAAATAATGCAAGATACAGAAAGAGACCATTATATGACAGCTGAAGAAGCTCTAGAGTATGGTTTAATAGATGAAATTTTAACAAAAAGAAAATAAATTTGTAAAAATCAATTTTTACAAATTCTAAAAGAAGGAGAATAAAAAAATGCCAAAAACTAATGCACCAAAAAACATAAGATGTTCATTTTGTGGATTACCACAAGATAACGTAAGAAAAATCATTGCAGGACCAGGGGTATACATTTGTGATGAATGTATAAATTTATGTAATGGAATATTAGAAAACGAACTATTAAACGATTTAGAAGAAAATCAAAATTCAGAAGAAAATAAAGCAAAAATTGTAAGTCCAAAAGAAATAAAAGCAATACTTGATGATTATGTTATAGGTCAAGAAGAAGCAAAAAAAATTTTAGCAGTTGCAGTATATAATCATTATAAAAGAATATATAATGAAGATGTAATGAAAGATAAAGATGATGTAGAAATTCAAAAAAGTAATATCTTACTTTTAGGACCTACAGGATGCGGAAAAACACTTCTTGCAAGCACACTTGCAAAAATATTACAAGTTCCATTTGCTATAGCAGATGCAACAACATTAACAGAAGCAGGATATGTTGGAGAAGATGTTGAAAATATTCTCCTTAAATTAATTCAAGCTGCAGATGGAGATATTGCAAAAGCAGAACGTGGAATTGTATATATAGATGAGATAGACAAAATAACAAGAAAGTCAGAAAATCCATCAATTACAAGAGATGTTAGTGGAGAAGGAGTTCAACAAGCACTTCTTAAGATAATAGAAGGAACAGTTGCATCAGTACCACCACAAGGTGGAAGAAAACATCCACATCAAGAAATGCTTCAAATAAACACTTCAAATATTTTATTTATATGTGGAGGAGCTTTTGAAGGACTAGAAAACATTATAAAAGATAGAACTGGAAAGAAATCAATAGGATTTGGTTCAAAAATAGAAAGCAACAAAGAAATAAGCAAATACAAAGTATTTGAAGAATTATTACCACAAGACTTATTAAAATTTGGATTAATTCCAGAATTTATAGGACGTCTTCCAGTTGTTGCAACTCTAAAAGAACTAGACAAAGATGCATTAGCAAAAATATTGGTAGAACCAAAAAATTCATTAGTAAAACAATACAAAAAATTATTTGAAATAGATAATGTAGAATTACAATTTGAAGATGAAGCAATATTTGCAATAGTAGATAAAGCTGTAGAAAGAAAAACAGGAGCAAGAGGACTTCGTTCAATAATAGAAGAAATAATGACAGACATAATGTTCGAAATTCCTTCAAATCCTAAAATTGCAAAATGCATTATAACAAAAGATACAGTAATAAATGGCAACGAACCAGAGGTCGTTATTGATGAATCAAGACAAGAAAAAATAAATAATTCTACAGATATTAGAAAAGCAAAGCCAAGAATAAAACAAGAAACAGCATAAAAATAACCTCACAAAAAGGTGAGGTTATTTTTGAAAGAAAGGACTAAGAATGAACAAAACAGAAATATTAGAAGAATATAAAAATCAAGAGCAAAGACTTTTAGCCGCAAAAATATTAGACAAGCTAGAATTTACAAAAACAAAAAATAAAATACAAACCACAGATTTCTTAAATTTAAATGAACAAGAAATGGCAATGAAACTACTAAAAAAAGTAGATTGCAAAAACTACTATTTTTTTGGAGGAAGAGAAAATTTAGAAAGAAAAGTGCTTGTTATTTATCCTGAAAAGTTAACTGAAGAAATGTCAAGAAAAAATGATGAAAAAATCTTATCAATAATTAGAATAAAACTTCCAAATGAACTAGAGGGTGAATATGATCATAGAACATATTTAGGTTCATGCATTAAAATAGGTATAGAAAGAGAAAAAATAGGAGACATTTTAGTAGAAAGAACAGGAGCAGATATAATTGTAAAATGTGAAGTTACAGAATTTTTACTTCAAAACTTAGCAAGTCTTACAAGATTTAAAAGTGCAGAGATTACTATGCAAAGTATATTAGAACTAAAAAATGTAGAAGCTTCCAAAATAGAAATATCTTCAATTGTTGCATCTATAAGGTTAGACAATATAGTAAGTACACTTGCAAAAACTTCAAGAAGTAAAGCACAAGAGATTCTAAAACAAGAAAGAGTATTTCTAAATCATCAAGTTGAAACAAAAGCTTCAAAAGAAGTAAAGCAAGGAGATATTATTACAATTAGAGGAAAAGGAAGATTTGAGTTTAAAGAAATTGCAGGAAATACAAGAAAAGGAAGGTTTGTAATAAAGATTGATAAATATGTATAAAAAAACATATGACAAGTACATAATTAGTTGACTTTTATGCGTTTTTATAGTATGATATATAAAAGTTAATAATAAAATGGAAGATTTTAAAAGGAGAAATGAGATGTCAAATAATAAAAGACCTTTTTTGCATTATATAGGGATGACAGAAAGTGGTGTTCCAGCTAAAAATAGAGGTGTAAACTATGAAGCCAAAAAGAGGTGGAATGATAGTTAATGGAGAATCACCTCCTCCTGGTGCATGTAGAATGGGCTATGGAAGGCCTTCTCGAGAAGAACTTATAGCCAGGTGTATGTGGGATAAGATATTACCGGATTGTGATAATATGAAAATGAAAGAAGAACCTAATGGAGACGAAGATAATGGTGGACATGATTCTCAAGATAGAGAAGATGGGTGCCGCTAAAGTTACTATAATACACTAAAAAAGATGGATATTATAACAACTGATTAGATATAATTGGTTGTTATTTTTTATGGCAAATATTCAAAAAAATGTTCGAAAAAGTATTGACAATTTTCAAAAATGATATATAATAATACCAAACAAAGATTTGCAATAATTTTTGGGAGGTATTTTTTATGATTACAAATTTACATATAAAAAACATAGGAATAATAGAAGATGTAGAAATAGATTTTAATAATGGATTAAATGTATTAACAGGTGAAACAGGAGCAGGAAAAACACTTATTATAGGTTCGCTTGGTATTATATCAGGAGGAAGAT
>JAEEGJ010004097.1_pt1 | contig 51232 bp, 37 predicted proteins | sample 8958761 | NCBI WGS metagenome assembly JAEEGJ01 (sample SAMN16246546, study PRJNA631951) | gut metagenome | biome: gut microbiome; feature: rumen; material: RS-attached | host: Bos | place: Iran: Karaj | collected 2018-10
TTGACATCATAGTAATACGATTTTTAAGGATACTGTGATTAAAGCTGTTGGCAACCGAGTAGCCGCTCTTGCTGACAGCTTTTCTTATGAGTAAATACTGATATTCTTTCAGGTTGGTGCCGCTGCGCAGCACGGCATCGTCGGCCTCGAACTCGTGAAGCTCCTGCAGGTCCGCGCGGAGCATCCAGATGGCCGGATTGAACCATTGGAACGACGACAGGAAGTCCACCAGCAGCAGGTCGATCGAATGGCCGTAGGCGATGTGCGCCCGCTCGTGGGTGATGATCGGCGCGTGCGGTCCCTCCCAGTCCTTGCGGGACAGGACGATATACCTCATCCAGCTGAACGGGTCGATGTCCCGCTCCGTGACGATGACCCTGCAGCCGCCCTCCTCGCCGACCACTTCCCCCTTCCGCACGACGCGGCGGATGGAAAGGATGGACACGGCCAGCCGGAACAGCACGAAGGCGACGCCGGCGGAGAACAGGACCGCCAGGGCCACCGGCCACCAGGGCGTGGCAGGCGCCTCTCCGGCGGCCTCCAGGCCCGGCATGGCCATGACGTCGCCGATCTGCAGGTCGGGCATTTCCATCGGCTTGCGGATCGTGATGATGCAGAACGGCAGCGCGAAGCTCAGCACCGACGCGCCCAGCAGCACGATGCGGTTGAAACGGTGGAAGGTCTCCTTCTTGAGGAGCAGGCGGAAAAACATGTAGAAAATGGCCAGCGCCGCCGCCACCTTCGCCTCGTAGATCAGGAAAGTCATCATAGCTTAATTCTCCTTTTCAATCAGGTCGATCAGTTCCTTGAGCTGGTCCACGGAGATCTTCTCCTCCTTGACCAGCGCCGACACCGCATTGATGTAGGAATTGTCGAAATATTTGTCGATCAGGCCCACCAGCGAGCGCTGCTTGTACTCCTCGCGCGAGACTTTGGCGAAGTACTGGTACGTGGGACCATACTCCTTATGGTCGATGAAGCCCTCGTCCTGGAGCGTCCGCACCTGCGTGGACAGGGTGCTGAAATGCGGCTTCGGTTCCGGGTAGAGCTCCCGCAACTCACGCACGAACAGCGGCCCCTTCTCCCAGAAATGGTTCATGATAACCTCTTCTTTTTTCGTCAGACGTTTCATAAGCGTACGATTGTTCAGCGCAAATATAACTAAAAAATTTAGCTGCGCAACTATTTCGAATAAATATTTGATTATTTTTTTTCGACAGCCCGCGCCGTCAGCGCAGCATCCGCCGCGAGAGGTACTCCTCGAAGGCGGCGCGGTAGGCGTCGGAGACGTGGATGAAGGTGTCGCCGATGGAGATGTCGTTGGTGCCGCTGACGGAATCGATCTTGTCCAGCGCGACGATATAGGACCTGTGCACGCGCATGAACGCGCCCGCGGGGAGCAGCTCCTCGACGGCTTTCATCGTGATGTGCGTGACCAGCGGGCGCTTTTCCGAGCAGAGGTGCAGCAGGACGTAGTCCTTCATGCCCTCGACATACTTGATGTCGGTGAAGGCCACCTTGCGCAGCTGGCCCTCGGACTTGACGAAGATGGAATCCTGCTGGCCGGAGCTGCCGCCGGCCGCCTCGGCGGCCTCGGCGCCCTCCACGAGCGTGAACCACTGGCGGGCCTTCTCGGCCGCTTCCAGGAACTTCTGGTAGCGGATCGGCTTGAGCAGGAAGTCCAGCGCGGACACTTCGTAGCTGTCGAAGGCGTAGTCCTTGAACGCCGTCGTGAAGATGATGCGCGTGCCCTCCGGGATCATGCGCGAGAGCTCCATCCCGTTGAGGTCGGGCATCTGGATGTCCAGGAAGACCAGCTGCGGCCGCTGCGCGCGGATGGCCTCCAGCGCGGCGACCGGATCGGTGAACGAAGCTTCCAGCGAGAGGAAGGAAGTCTTGGAGATGAAGTTCTCCAGCATCTTGACGGCCAGCGGCTCGTCGTCGACGACCATGCAGCGCAGTTCTTTCATCCGACGATGTTTTTCAGGACGATGCGGACGGAATAGACGCCGTCCTTCTCTTTCTGTTCGTAGCTATAGGCGCCCGGATAGATGAGCTCCAGCCGGCGCTTGAGGTTCTCCACCCCGATGCCAGAGCCGATGTGGTCCTCGCTCCCCTTCTCGAAGGTGGAATTCTCGCACTCGAACACCAGGTCCTTGCCCTCGGCGTGCAGGCGGATGTGCACGAAAGACGCCATCCGCGCGTTGACGCCGTGCTTGAAGGCGTTCTCGATCGGCGAGATGAAGAGCAGCGGCGCGATGCGCACCTCTTCGGCGGGCAGCTCCCAGGCGGTCGTAACCTCCGTGAGCTCGTTGCAGCGGAGCTGCATCAGGTGGATATAATTGTCCATGAAGGTCACCTCGCCCGCGAGCGGGACCTTGTCGGTGTCGGTGTCGTAGAGGGCGTAGCGGAGCGTGTCGCTGAGCTCGCCGATGCTCTCCTGCGCCTTGTCGGGGTCGATCTGCGTGAGCGAGGAGATGTTGTTGAGCGTGTTGAAGAGGAAGTGCGGGTTGAGCTGGTGCTTGAGCCAGGTGAGCTCGGCCTCGGCGGTCTTGCGCTTCTCCTCCTCGAGCTGGACCTCCATCTTGTGCATGCGCACGATGTAGCGGATGCCCACGGCGGCCACGATGAAGACGCAGTGGAAGAGCGCCGAAGACAGGGCGTTCACGATGTGGAAGGCCCAGATCTCGGACATCTTGATCGGGATGTGCTCGGCCACTTCCTGCGGGATAGGGGCAGGATGCAGGAAGTGCCGGTTGAGCACGACCAGGAGCAGGACGTTGATGATCCAGAACCACTTCTTGCGTCCGTCGTGGAACAGGAAATGCGGCACCAGCCCCCAGTAGTTGATCAGATAGACCACCAGGCAGGGCCACATCATGAAGAAGGACGCGCGCATCACGCCCCAGGCGTGGTTGGTGTTGCCGGACACGAAGATGTTGACGGCGGCAGGAAGCAGAAAGACGGCAGCCCAGACTGCTATCTGGGCCACTGTCAGGACGGAGTTTTTGTTTTGCTTGCCCATATCAGGACAAATATAATGATTTTCCGTGAGTTTACATACCCATGCCCATTCCGGCGCCGCCGCCCATCAGGCTGCTGCCCAGGCTCTCGGTCGTGCTCTCGGCGTTGAGCACGTCGTCGTTCTGGATGGTCTTGCGGGCGCTCTTGACCCGGACGGAGCCCTGCTTGCCGAAGCTCCAGCTGATGCTGACGTTGAGGTTCTGCATCGGGATCACGTTGACGCTCTCGGAGCGGAAGTCCTTGCCGGAGGTGTAGCTGCGCATCTCCATGCCCTTGCAGCCGGTCAGCGGCATGGTGTAGTTGACGCTGATGCCGAGGCGGTCGTCGAAGAAGGTCTTGGTCAGGCCGACCATGCCCATGCTCATGCCGGTGCTCCAGCCCTGGAGGGAGTAGTTGCGGCCCATCGCGACCACGTTGGCGCTCAGGCGGAAGTCGGCGGGGAGGGTCTGCTGGAAGCCCAGCATCGCGTTGTAGCTCAGGCCGCTGTTGTGCTGGCCCAGCACGTTGCTCGACAGGTCGGTGTAGTTGAGGCCGCCGTTGAGGAAGATGCGGGTCTTGGGGCCGGCGTTCCAGTTGACGAAGGCGTTGAGGCCGGTGATGCTCGTGCGGACGATGTTGCCGTAGGTGGTGTTGAGCAGGTGGTCTGCGTCATAGAAGCTGTAGGAGGCGATGCCGTTGGCGGTCAGGGTCTCGCGCAGGGTGAGGTTCACGATCCACTTGGGGCTGTAGACGTTGTAGACGAGGCTGAGGTTGTGGCCGCGCTCGACGTCGAGGTCGCCGTTGCCGTAGGTGCGGGCGGTCGGGTCGGAGATGTCCACGTAGGGGTTGAGGTAGCTGATGCCCGGGCGGCTGATGCGCATGTTGTAGGACAGGCCGATGTTCTGGGTCTGGCTGATGTTGAACTGGAGGCTGGCCGTGGGCACGAGGCTGCCGTAGCTGGTGCTGAAGTTGTTGCCCTGACCGGCGGCGTAGGTGACGTCCTGCCAGGTGTATTCGTAGCGGACACCGCCCATCAGGCTGACGGCGCCGAGCGTGGTCTTGTACTCGGCATAGAGGGCGCCGATGCGGTTGCTGAACTTGTAGTCCAGGCTGCCGGCGGGGTTGTACACCCAGTCACCGCCGTCCCAGAGATAGAACTGCTGGAAGGAGCTGTTCAGGCGGCTGATGAACTTGGCGCCGGTGCTCAGGGTGCCGGTGGCGCCGAGCGGGGTCGTGAAGTCGGCCTGGACCGTGTGGTCGGAGGAGCCCTGCTTGCCGTCGGTCCGGCGGTCGGTCAGGTCGAATCCGCCCAGCGCGGCGGCGGTGAAGGTATTCTCGGTCAGCGTGTTGCTCGGGCGGCCGGAATACTGGTAGGAAAGGATGAAGCTGCGGCCCGGGACGTCGCTCCAGAGGTGCTGGTAGTCGACGCCGGCGGTGATGGAGTTGGAGCTCATCTTGGTGTAGGTGGTGCCGTCGTAGGAGAAGCCGTCACCGTAGACGCCGCCGCGCATCGTGGTGGAGGCGAAGCCGTCCATCGTGGTGCCGAAGACCATCAGGCCGCCGGTCACGGACACGAGGTTCTGCGGGTCGATCTCGTAGCTGGCGCTGAAATTGCCCATTCCCATCGGCATGGTCATCGCGGACTCGTTGTGGTTGAGGGTCGTGCCGCCCAGGCCGCCGAGCATCTCGCGGGTGACGTCGGTCGTGGTGCCGGGCATGCTCATATACATGCCGTTGCCGTTGAGGCTCCAGGAGAATTTGCCCTTCTGCTGGCTCAGGAAGAGGCCGCCGCCACCGCCGCGGGTGCTGCCCATCGCGCGGAGCGAGCCGTAGAAGCCGTCCGCGACGCTCTGGCCGCCCGTGGCCTCGCGGTTGGTCACGAGGTTGAGGACGCCGCCCACGCCCTCGGCGTCGTAGCGGACGCCCGGGTTGGTGATGACCTGGATGTCCTTGACGGAGCTGGCGGGCATCATCTTGAAGATCTGGGAAGGGTTGCCGGAGAACATCTGGCTCGGCTTGCCGTCCACGGTGACCTGGAAGCTGGAGGAGCCGTTGACGGTGATGTTGTCCTGGCCGTCCACGGTGACCATCGGGACCTTGCGGAGCATCTCCAGCACGGTCGTGGTCTTGGAATCCACGTCGTCCGCCACATTATAGGTCATGCGGTCCACCTCCATCTTCACGAGCGGGCGCTGCGCGGTGACCGAGGCGCTCTTCAGGGCCTGAACGTCGTCCACGATGAGGATCTCGCCGAGGCTGAAGTTCTCTTCGCCGGCGAGGGTGAAGGGAAGGCGGCGCTCCTGGCGGCCGATGCCGCTGAACAGCAGCACGTAGTCGCCCGCGCCGGTCAGGCGCTGGCAGAATTTGCCGTCGGCGTCGGTCGTCGTGAAGGCGACGGGCTTCTCCATGTCCGGGGCCTTGTAGAACTGGATGACGGCGGCCGGTTCGCCCTGGCGGGTCAGGGAGTCGAGGACGGCGCCGCAGACGACGGAACTCTGGGCGTGCAGGGCCGAGGCGGCCAGCACGGCGATGATCAAAGTGGTGAGGATTCGTTTCATATCTTATGCGTTTTGTTTTCGATTTCTGCTGCAAAATTAGCCCGCCGGCGGCCCGGCCTCAACGGTTTTTCGACGAACGGCCCTTCCCGTTCGACGAAACCGGCGGCCGCCGGGAGGCCCTTCGACGAATTCCCCTTCCCCTTCGACGACCGGGCCGGCGGGAATAAACAATGTCCGCAAGACGGGGAGGTCTTGCGGACATGGAGAGGATATGCGGCGGCCGGGGAGCCGCCGGAGCTGTCAGGGTCACTGGGCGGACTGGACCATTTCGCGCAGGCTGCCGGTACGATAGCCGGCCTGGATGGATTTGATGACGCCGTCGGGAGAGACCAGGACAAACGTGGGGAGCCCGGCGGTCCCGTAGGCCCGGACGCCGCCGGACGCGCCTTTCGGGTCGTTCCAGTCGGTCCAGGTGATGCCGAACTCCTCGGAAGCCTTTCTCCAGACGGACGCCCGGTCCAGATTGACGCTGACCACGACCAGTTTCTCCTGCAGTTCGCGGCTGAGCGCGCCCAGTTCAGGGATGGCCGCGTGGCAATTGTGGCATCCACGGTTCCAGAAGTCCAGCAGCACCCATTTCCCGCGGAAGTCGGAGATCCGGACGGTGTTTCCGTTCTTGTCCACATATGCATAATCCGGCTCGGGCGAGCCGCAACTCACGGTCTTGACGGGGTTCAGGTAGTTCTGGGTCATCATGCCGAACCAGCTGGCTTTCTGTTCGTCCGTGAGCCGCTCATAGGCACGGACGACGCCTTCGCGGTAATCCTTTTTGCCTTGGGAGGCTTCAAGAGCCAGGCCCCAGATGCAACGGAGTGCATAGGCGCCGATCTCTTCCGTCTCCAGCAGCTTCAGTTGCTGACGAGAGAGCTTGTCCTTGAGGGCATTTATGGTTTCCAGGTCCCGCTTCTTCTGCGCCTGCAAAGTATCTTCCTTCTCCTGGCTCCAGGTTGCCTGGTCCGCAGCAGTTTCGAGGAGCTGCTGGCGATGGGCCGAGACCTCCTGACGGGCCATCATGTCCGCCAGAGACAGCTTCTCCACGAAGCGCTGGCGCAGCTTCTGGTCCTTGACCGGGCTGTCGATCCGGGCGTTTTCGTAATACCGCCCGTCTCCCCGGAGGCGCACGGCGACGCCCGGCTCGAGATAAATCTCCGGTCCATACCCGACCGTTCTGAATCCATAAATGTGGTCTCTGTTAAAGCTGTGGAACATAACCGTATAGTTGTCCGCATCATCGGCCAGAGAATCCAGCCGGAAAGAGAACTGTCCGCCCCGAAGGGTGTCCATCTGAACCACTTTGCCATTGGGTCCGCTCCATTTGAGCAGCAAGACGACAATCGAGTCCTGCGGATTGAAGCCGGTGGCTTCGCCTGAGATCAGGGCGCCCCGCTCCGGCGCCTTTTCCGCACACGCGGCCAGCAGAAGCCCGGCCGCCAGGGCAATGAAGGTTTTTCGCATATTTATGTGTCTATTATTTGACTCCGCTTACCAGGCTTCTGAGGACGCCTTTCCTGTATCCGGCCCAGATGTTGTCGACGGTTCCCTCGGGCGAGACGAGCACGAACGTGGGGAGCCCGGCGGTCCCGTAGGCCCGGACGCCGCCGGACGCGCCTTTCGGGTCGTTCCAGTCGGTCCAGGTGATGCCGTGCTCTTTGGAGACCTTTTTCCAGACGGACTCCCGGTCCAGATTGATGCTGACCACGACCAGTTTATCCTGCATTTCGCGGCTGAGCGCCGCCAGTTCCGGGATCGCCATGATGCAAGGTCCGCAGCCGCTGCCCCAGAAGTCCATCAGTACCCATTTCCCCTTGAAGTCGGAGATCCGGACGGTCTTCCCCTCCTTGTCCACGTATGCGTAATCCGGCGCGGGCGAACCATAGGTCACGGTTTGGACCGGATTCAGATAGTTCAAGGTTTCCATCCCGTCCGTGCTGGCTTTCTGCTCGTCCGTGAGCCGTTCATAGGCGCGGATGACGCCTTCGCGGTATTCCTCCTTCCCCACAGAAACCTCATGCGCCAGGCCCTCAAGCAAGGAAAGGGCAAACGCGCCGATTTCCTCGGTCTGCAGCAACTTCAGTTCCTGTTGCGAAATCCTTTTTGAGATGGCACGGCTTTCTTCGCGGTCCTGCTTTTCCCAGGCTTTCAGGGAATCCACCTCCGCCTGGGTCCAGTCCGTACGGCTCTCTACATCCCTGATGAACTGATCATGCCGGAACTGACTGTCCTGACGGGCTTTCCAATCCGCCAGGGACATCTTCTTCATGAAACGTTCCCGCAGCTGCTGGTCCTTGACCGGGCTGTCGATCCGGGCGTTTCTGTAATACCGCCCTTCTCCCTGGATGCGCACGACGGCGCCCGGCTCGAGATAGAGTTCCGGGCCATACCCCAGGACTTCACTGAGACGGCCTCCTTCTATACGAAAAAAAAGGAGAGAATAGTGGTCAAATCCATCATCCAGCGAGTCCAGCCGGAAAGAGAAATGTCCGTCCTGCAAAGTGTCTTTCTGGAAAGATCTCCCGAAAGAGCCATTGTATCGGAACAAGACGGCAGCAATCGAGTCCTGCGGATTGAAGCCGGTGGCTTCGCCTGAGATCAGGGCGCCCCGCTCCGGCGCCTTTTCCGCACACGCGGCCAGCAGAAGCCCAGCCGCCAGGGCAATGAAGGTTTTTCGCATCATCAGTAGTTTATTGATTATGGGTTAAATAGCGCCTTTTCCCCTTGCAAGAACCGTACCCTTCGACGCCCCTCCGCCGGGCACAAAAAGGGCCTGTTTTGTGCCCGGGGAGCGAAAAATTGACGTCCCGGGCACGTTTTGGCCCCTTTTTGTGCCTGGCGACCTCATAAAGAATCATATATTTTCCGGCTCAAAAGCCTGAAACAGTATCTTTCTTTGCGCGGTCGGCAGGCCACAACACACTTGTTGGCCAGCGACTTATCCTATTCGCGGACAGTTAAACGATTAATCGGCCGGGAAAACGGCTCTTTCTCTCCACCTTTGCGACTATGAGCAACTTGATTCAACCATTTCCCCGGCCGCTCTCTTTCGGAGAACGGGAGCGACAATGCGAAGAAACTTTTCTGTCGCGCGGCCCTTTCTATCACCTATGCACCCCTGGCGACAGCCAGCTGGTGCTCTTTGAAGACGATGACGATTTCCGTTTCGCCATGAACCTGATTGCCGCCAGCAGTTATTGGGAGCCCGATTTCAATGTGATCACCTTCGAAATCATGCGGACGCACCTGCACCTGATCGGCGAAGGCTCCCTGGCTGCTGCCAGCAACTGGTTTGAAAAGTTCAAGAAGAGGCTGTACAGGTTCTACCATTCGTCCGGCCGAGTCCGCGACCTGGATTTCTTTCAGCCCAGCATTTTCCCAATAACGGACCTGGCCTTCTTGCGCAACTCCATCGCCTATGTCAACCGAAACGGTTATCTGGTCCACCCGGAGCACACGCCCTTCTCCTATCCCTGGGGAACGAACCGCTTCTTCTTCAATCCGGACGCAAAGGCCCGGCGGGACTGCCTATACGGCGATCTGTGCGTCAGGGAGAAAAGGCAGTTGATGGGTAGCCATGCCGTCGATTTCCCCGGAGAAGCCGCCATCTTGGACGGTTTCATTTCTCCGGCATTTTTCTGCGACCTGAGCCTCGGCGAGGGCGTTTTCCGCGACGCCCGGCACTACTTCAGCCTGGTCTCCCGGGGCGTCGAGGCCTATAAGGACATCGCCCAACTCCTTGGAGACAGCGTTTTCTATACAGACGACGAACTGTTTCTTATCGTCCGGCAGATCTGCCGCGACCGCTATGGCAACGCCCGCCCCGAAATCCTGACGTTGGACCAAAAGATGGAGCTGGCCCGCCAACTGCATTTCAATTACAAATCTTCCAACCGGCAAATCCAGCGTATGTTACGGCTGGACGACCGCATCATCTCCACCCTGTTCGGCAAATAGGTTACCGGGCACAAAAAGGGCCTGTTTTGTGCCCGGCGGGCGAAAAATTGACGTCCCGGGCACGTTTGGGCCCCTTTTTGTGCCCGGCGGGCGAGGAGACAGGCCCGGGAGGCGAGGAGATGGGCCCGGAGCACAGCGGGGTCGGCGGGGGATTTGCGTGTAGGAGCAGGAGGAGGCGGGGTTCGGAGGGGGCAGGGGCTGGAGGGGGCAGGGGCCTGGAAGGGGCGGGGCCTGGAGGGGGCGGGGCCCGGAGGAGGTACGGCGCGGAGGAGGCACGGCGCGGAGGAGGCACGGGCCGGGGAAGGCGGGGTTTGGGGAGGGGGAAGGGCGGTTTTGGGGGCGGGAGCGGCGCGTGGCTTTGCATTTACGCGGGGAAATGTGTACTTTTGTGGATTATACACGCATATACGCGCGCGATTGAGCGGAATGGACGAAAAGGCAGCCGAAATCAGGATCGACGAACTCCGGGAGACCCTCCGGGAGAACAGCCGGCGCTATTATGTCGACAATGCGCCGACGATGTCGGACTATGACTTCGACCAGCTGATGCATGAGCTGGAGCGGCTGGAGGCCGAATTTCCCCAGTTCGACGCGCCCGACTCCCCCACCCACCGCGTCGGCTCCGACCTCGACGCCCCGGTGGGCGCCAACGCCGAGAGCGGCGCGCGCCAGGGCTTCGTCCAGCGCGCCCACCGCTACCCGATGCTCTCGCTGGGCAACACCTACTCCATCGGCGAGATCGAAGAATTCGCCGCCCGCGCCGACAAGGCCCTGGACGGCATCCCCTTCACCTACAGCTGCGAGCTCAAGTTCGACGGCACCGCCATCTGCCTGACCTACCGCGACGGCAAGCTGGTCCAGGCCCTCACCCGCGGCGACGGCGTGCAGGGCGACGACGTCACGGACAACGTCCGCCGCATCGACAGCATCCCGCAGCAGCTGAAGGGCGATTATCCGAAGGAATTCGAAATCCGCGGCGAGATCCTGATGCCCTACGCCGCCTTCGACGCCCTCAACCGCGAGCGCGAGGCGCAGGAAGAGGCGCCGTTTGCCAATCCGCGCAACGCCGCCTCCGGCTCCCTCAAGCTCATCGACCCCGAAGAGGTGGCGCACCGCGGCCTCATCTGCACCCTCTACCACATCCCCGCCGAGTCCATCCAGTTCGACTCCCACAGCCAGGCGCTCGACGCCGCGGCCAGCTGGGGCCTGCCCGTCTCGACGGACCGCCGGCTCTGCGCCGACATCGCGCAGATCAAGGAATACATCGACCACTGGGACACCGCCCGCAAGTTCCTCCCCTACGCCACGGACGGCATCGTGATCAAGATCAACGAACTCGCCTGCCAGCGCATGCTCGGCTACACCGCCAAGTCGCCGCGCTGGGCGGTCGCCTATAAATTCAAGGCCGAAGAGGCCTGCACGGAGCTGCTCAGCATCGACTACCAGGTCGGCCGCACCGGCGCCGTGACCCCCGTCGCCAACCTCGCCCCGGTGCAGCTCAGCGGCACTGTCGTCAAGCGCGCCACCCTCAACAACGCCGACCAGATGGCCCTGCTGGACGTCCGCGTGGGCGACTGGGTGTACGTGGAGAAAGGCGGCGAGATCATCCCCAAAATTACGGGCGTCGACCCGGCGCACCGCCCCGCGGACGCCGCGCAGCCCGTCTTCCCGGACAAATGTCCGGACTGCGGCACGCCGCTCGTCAAGGCCGAGGCGGAAGCCAAGTGGTTCTGCCCCAACCAGGACGGCTGCCCGATGCAGATCAAAGGCCGCCTGCTGCACTTCGTCAGCCGCAAGGCGATGGACATCCTGGCCGGCGAAATGACGGTGGACCAGTTCTACGAGACCGGCCTCGCCCGCACGCCGGCCGACCTCTACGACATCGGCCGCTACCAGCTGATCGGCCTCGAGGGCTGGCAGGAACGCGCCGCCGAGCGCTTCCTGGAGAGCCTGGAGGCCTCGAAGCAGGTCCCCTTCGAGCGCGTCCTCTACGCATTGGGCATCCGCTACGTCGGCGAGACCACGGCCAAGGTCCTCGCGCGCCATTTCGGCGACATCGACGCCCTCGCCGCCGCTTCGCTGGAGCAGCTCCGCGAAGTGGCCGACGTGGGCGAGATCACCGCCCGCGCCATCGTCGCCTACTTCGAGAATCCCGCACACCGCGATCAGATCGCGCGGCTGCGCGCCGCCGGCCTCCGCTTCGACGGGGCCGGGCAGGCTGCTGCGCTGTCCGACGCCCTCGCCGGCAAGACCATCGTCATCTCCGGCAACTTCAGCATCAGCCGCGAGCGGATGAAAGACCTCATCGTGGCCCACGGCGGCAAGGCCGGCTCCTCCGTGAGCGGCGCCACCGCCTTCCTGCTCGCCGGCACCAAGCCCGGCCCGGAGAAGCTCCGCAAATGCGAGAAGCTCGGCATCCCGGTCGTCAGCGAGGAGGAGTTCCGCGCGATGCTCCCGGACCTGCCGGAAGCCGGCGCGCCGGCGCCGGAAAGCGCCCAGCCGTCCGGCGCGAATATTGAAGAACCTACTCTATTCTAGTTGAAAGATGAAGACAGCCAGCAAATTGAAAGACCTTTTCAGCGACCGGATCTGGACCCTGGAGCCCGGCAAGGACGACCGCGTCTACGCGTGGCTCGTCCGGACCTGGAAGATCATCCGCATCACCTTCAAGACCTTCACGGAGAACCGGATGGGCTTCCAGTGCGTGTCGCTGAGCTACTTCATCACCCTGGCCCTCGTCCCCTTCCTGGCCTTCGCCTTCGCCATCACGGGCGGCCTGGGCCTGGACGACAAGATCACCCAGGTGCTGGGCATGATCCTGCCCACGCACCCCGAGATCGTGAACCTGCTCTCCGAGAAGGCGGGCAACATCCTCGCCTCGGCGCAGGGCGGCGGCCTCGGCCTCGTGTCCGCCCTGATGTTCCTCTGGGCCATCCTGTGGATGATGTTCCAGGTGGAGCGCGTGTTCAACAACGTCTGGGGCATCCTCAAGATCCCCCGCAAGCTCTACAAGCGCTTCGGGTTCTACTTCCTGGTGCTCTTCCTCGCCCCCTTCATCGTGATCATCTTCGGTTCCGGCATCGTCTACACCACCAACATGACCGACCTCTTCGGCCTGGACCTGAAGGAAGTGCGCGGGCTGTTCAAGTGGATCGGCTACATCGTCTTCTACCTCATCCTGGTCGGGACCCTCTCGGTGATGTACAAATACATCCCCGCCACCTTCGTCAACTACAGATACGCCTTCTGGGCAGCGCTGGTCACCGGTCTGATCTTCCTGCTGTTCCAGTACCTGTATCTCCATACGCAGATGTTCGTGGGCCGGCTCAGCCAGGCCTACGGCCTCCTCGCCGCCGTGCCGCTCTTCCTGATCTGGCTCAACTTCAGCTGGCAGATCATCATCTACGGCGCGCAGCTGACATACAGTTTCCAAAATGTCGACAAGTATAAAGTCTCCGCGTGGGACAACGAAAACAGATAATGAGTTTCTCCCAGTTCACACCCGATGATTACCGCTGCATAGAGCAGGAGTTCGCATCCTTGCTGCAGGTCGCCACCAAGCGCTGCAAGGACGCGGACGAAGTGGAAACCGTCCGCAAGGCCTTCGAGTTCGCCAACCAGGCCCACAAGAACGTCCGCCGGCGCTCGGGCGAGCCCTACATGCTGCACCCGATCGCCGTCGCCCGCATCGTCGTCACGGAGATCGGCCTGGGCTGCAAGTCCATCTGCGCCGCCCTCCTGCACGACGTCGTGGAGGACACCACCTACACGGTCGAAGACATCCGCAACCTGTTCGGCGACAAGATTGCCACCCTCGTGGACGGCCTGACCAAGATCAAGACCGTGCTGGACAACGAAGACCGCAAGGGCGAAGCGGCCAGCACCGAGAGCCTCCAGGCGGAGAACTTCAAGCGCATCCTGCTCACGCTCAACGACGACGTGCGCGTCGTGCTGATCAAGCTCGCGGACCGGCTCCACAACTGCCGCACCATCGAATACATGCCCGAGCACAAGCGCGACAAGATCCTCTCCGAGACGATGTTCATCTTCATCCCGCTGGCCCACCGCCTCGGCCTCTACAGCGTCAAGTCGGAGATGGAGAACATCTGGCTCCGCTACAAGGAGCCGGAAGACTTCAAGGCCATCACCGAGCGCATCAAGGGCAACATCGCCCAGCGCGACAAGGACATCGACACCTTCATCGCGCCGATCGAGGAAGCGCTCAAGCAGGCGGGCTACCGCTTCGAGATCCGCAAGCGCATCAAGACCCCCTACTCCATCTGGTACAAGATGCGCACGAAGCGCGTCCCCTTCGAGCAGATTTACGACCTCTACGCCGTCCGCATCATCTTCGAGCCGCAGGAAAGCAACAACGTCCAGGCCGAGCGCGGACAGGCCTACCTCATCTTCTCCACCATCACGCACCTCTACCGCGAGAACCTCAACCGCCGCCGCGACTGGATCTCCCAGCCCAAGACCAACGGCTACGAAGCCCTGCACTGCACCCTGATGAGCCACGCCGGCTTCTGGGTGGAGGTGCAGATCCGCTCCAAGCGCATGGACGACATCGCGGAGAAGGGCATCGCCGCCCACTGGGCCTACAAGAACGACGGCTACATCTCCGAGAACGACTCCGAGATGGACAAATGGCTCGCCGAGGTCCAGGAGATCCTGATGAGCAGCGACGTCAGCGCCCTGGAGCTGCTGGACATCATCCACAAGGACCTGCTCAGCAGCGAGGTGGTCGTCTTCACGCCCAAGGGCGAACAGAAGGCGCTCCACAGCGGCGCCACGGCCCTGGACTTCGCCTACCTGATCCACACGGCCATCGGCAACAAGGCCATCGCCGCCAAGGTCAACATGAAGCTCGTCCCGCTCTCGCACACCCTCAAGGCCGGCGACCAGGTCGAGATCATCACGGCGGAGAACGCCCGGCCCAAGATCGAATGGGTCTCCTTCCTGCAGACGCGCTATGCGCGCAACCGCGTGATCGAATATTTCCGCGGCGACTTCGAGGCGATCGCCAAGGAGGGCGAGCGCATCTTCGAGGAGCGCATCCGCCTGATGGGCCTCCAGAGCACCCGCGAGCTGGTACGCAAGTTCCTCGACTACAGCCAGCTGCGCGACGAAGACGAGCTGTGGTTCCGCATCGGGCTGGGCCTGCTCGGCCCGGAGGACTTCAAGGCCATCATCGACGAGAAGGATCTCTCCGGCGGCGAGCGGCGCAAGTCCCCCAAGCGCGAGGACACCACCCGTCCGATCCAGTACAAGATCGCCGAATGCTGCCACCCCATCCCGGGCGACCCGGTGATCGGCTTCTCGATGAACGACAACCTCGTCATCGTCCACAAGAAATCCTGCCCCGTGGCCGAGAGCCTCGCCAGCAAATACGGCAACCGGATGGTCGTTCCGCAGTGGGGCGCCGTCCAGCAGGAATATCCGATCCGGATCTCGCTCAAGGGCATCGACCGGCTCGGCCTGCTCAACGACATCTCCAGCTTCATTTCCCGGACCCTCGGGATCAACATGCGCAAGCTGCAGCTCTCCACGGAGGACGGCCTGTTCGAGGGATTCATCGAACTGCTCGTCCGCGACAAGAAGAACCTCGAGCGGATGGTCGAAGGCCTCTCGCGCATCGACGGCATCCAGGACGTAATCCGCACAGACATCTAAAGCCATGAAGCGATTCCTTCCCCTGTTCATCCTCGTGGCCGGCTGCCTGCTGCCGCTCTTCTTCCCTTCCTGCGCCAACACGACGCAGGCGCCCTCCGGCGGCAAGAAAGACACCATCCCGCCGCTGATCATCGACATCAACCCGCTGCCGGGCACCGTCGGCGTTCCGACGCACGGAGCGACGTTCGTGTTCACCTTCAACGAATATTTCACCATCAAGACGGCGCGCAACATCTTCCTGTCGCCGCCGCTGCAGCATCCGGTCAAGTCGCGCGTCCGCGGGCACAACCTCGTCATCACCTTCGAGGACACGCTCGCCGCTAACACTACCTACACGCTCAACTTCACCGACGCCATCGCGGACGCCAACGAAGGCAACATGTTCCCGGGCTACACCTACGTCTTCTCCACCGGCGAGCAGATCGACTCGATGATGATGACGGGCACCGTGCGCGACTGCAACACGCTCGCCGCCGTCAAGGGCGCCACCGTGCTGCTGTACAAGGACCTTTCCGACTCGGCCGTCTTCCTGCGGCGCCCCTTCGCCGCGGTCAAGACCGACGACTGGGGCTACTTCGCCCTCCCCTACATCGCGGACACCACCTACCGCCTCTATGCGATCCGCGACGAGAACAACAACAACATCTACGATCCCGAGACCGAGACCGTCGCCTTCATCGACTCCCTCATCCGGCCGGTCCTGCGGGCCACCGACACCGTCCCGGAAATCCTCAAATACGACATGCTGGACACGGTCCGCTGCCTGGCGCGGCGCAGCGAGCACGAGCTCAAGCTCTTCCGCGAGAAGCCGACCAAACAGTATATCGTCAACAAGGTGCGCACCGCCGAGCGGTCCGCCTACCTGACCTTCATGGCGCCGGGCGCCTGGATCGACTCGCTGTGGATCCGCGGCTACCGCGACGACCAGGTGATCAGCCAGTTCAACATCCTGCAGGACAGCCTCGAGCTGTGGATCAACAGCCGCCGCGCGGCCCCGGACACGATGAGCATCTACGTCAACTACCGCAAGACGGACAGCCTGGGCCGGCTCATGCCCACGCAGGAAGTGGTCCGGCTCGCGCTGCCGCCGGAGAAGCGAACCTACTCCAAGCCCATCCGCCGCAACCTCAAGCACGACGACACGGTCTGCGTCTACCAGTTCACGGTCAAGCCCGAGACGGTGGAGCAGAACGGCTTCGAGCTGGAGTTCCGCAACCCGATCATCTGGGCGCAGTTCGACTCCATCCAGTTCACCGCGATCAACACCCGGCAGCGCAGGTCCCGCGCCGAATTCACCGTCGAGCAGGATTCGCTCAACCTGCGGCGCTACATCCTGCGCCCCAAGGACAAGCTCCAGCCCGGTTTCGAATACACGATGCGCATCCCGCACCGCACCTTCCGCGACATCAACGGGTTCTGGTCCGACAGCACCCAGGTCCGCGTCAGCCTCCCGAAAGACGAGACGCTGAGCAACCTGGATCTCGACCTGACGGGCGTGGACCGCAAGCTGATCGTGGACCTGATGGGCGAAAAGAACAACCAGGTCCTGCGCAGCTACGTCACCGACAAGGACGGCACGCTCCACTTCCCCTACCTCAAGGAAGGCCGCTACCGCATCCGCATCACGGAAGACGGCAACCGCAACTCGATCGTGGACACCGGCTCGCTGCTGGAGCACCGCCAGCCCGAGCGGGTCGTCTTCGTGGACTTCTCGGGCAGCGAATACCTCAGCATCCCGGCCAGCGTCGAGCTCACGCAGAGCGTCGACACCGGCTCCCTCTTCCCAACAGACTGACACGATGAGAAACAAGATCACCGCATCCCTGCTGCTGCTTTTCTGCTTCCTGTGCGCCCCGGGCGCGCGGGCGCAGGAAGTCGAATGGGCCGATACCCTGGAGACGGCCCCCAGCGTCAAGCCGATCAACGACTACGTCATGATCGGCGTCCACTACGGCGTCTCCTTCAACAATATGTACTACATTCCTGCCCGGCACAACCGGGCCTGGCAGGTGTCGCCGGGCTACGTGAGCGTCCTGTTCACCAAATACAGCAAGCTCTTCGACCGGCTGCCGATGTTCGGCCTGACGATGGGCGTGGCGCACGGCTACGAAGGATTCGGATTCCTCCGGGACCCGGAGACCGGCTATTCGCAGGACCTGGACCATGCCGAGCGGGGCACCATCGAAGTCTTCGAGATCCCGGCCTTCCTCCAGGTCCACGTGGACTTCCATCCGGGCAAGATCATGGCGCTCGCGGGCGTCTACGGCGGATGGCGCAACAGCATTTCCCGCTCCGGGCCCGATCTGGAAAAGGAATTCGAGAATGCCTTCCGGCCCTATGAGCGCCGCTGGGACTACGGCTTCCAGGGCGGCGCCGGTTTCGCGCTGATGTTCGATCCCGTCGAGATCCATTTCAACGCCCTGTTCCGCTGGTCCTGGTCCTCGCTCAACGAGCCGAATTATCTCAACAAGTATTACTACCGCTACACCTACCCGATGGACATCATCGCCACGGTGGGCGTGCATTTCCAGCTCACCAAGCGCTCCGGCAAGACTTCCGCCCAACTTCGCCGGGAGGCCAGAGAAATCGTATATGGCACGCATTGAGACCCTTCCCGTCCGGGTCGGTGACGAGCTCGTCATCGGCGCCGGCCATCCCATCGTCGTCCAGACGATGTGCAACACCCATACTTCCGACATAGAGGCCACCGTGGCCCAGACCCTCCAGCTCGTCGCCGCCGGCGCCCAGATGGTGCGCATCACGGTGCCGGGCCGCCAGGACGTCCCGCACATCGCGGAGATCAAGCGGCGCCTGCGCGAAGCAGGCTGCCGGGTTCCGCTGGTCGCGGACATCCATTTCTCGTCGGAGACGGCCATCGCCGTGGCCCCAGTCGTGGAGAAGGTCCGCATCAACCCGGGCAACTTCCACCCCGACCACGACCAGGCGCGCGCGCAGTTCGCCCGCTTCCTGGCGGTCTGCAAGGAGCACGGCACCGCCGTGCGCGTGGGCCTCAACCACGGCTCGCTGGGCCGCTACATCACCGACCGCTACGGCAACACGCCGCACGCGATGGCGATGGCGGCGATGGAGTGGCTGGAGATGTGCATCGAGGCCGACTTCCTCAACGTCGTGGTCTCGCTGAAAGCGAGCAACACGGTCGTGATGGTGGAGGCCTACCGCGAACTCGCGCGCCGGATGCAGGAGCGCGGCGTGGTCTTCCCGATGCACCTCGGCGTGACCGAGGCCGGCGGCGGCGACAGCGGCCGCATCAAGTCCTGCGTGGGCATCGCCTCCCTCCTCCAGGAGGGCATCGGCGACACCATCCGCGTCTCCCTGACCGAGCCGCCCGTCAACGAGCTGCCCGTCGCGCAGTACCTGGCCGAAGGCCGCAAGGGCGACGTGATGCTGGACGCCGCCATCCAGTGGGGCCCGAAGCTGCTGAAACGCGAAATCGACGAGATCCCCGCCTCCGCGGGCCTCTCGGAATATCTGAAAGACGAGATCATGCAGGCCGCCCGGCGCCGCTTCTACAAGCCGGAATACATCGCCTGCCCGGGCTGCGGCCGCACGATGTACGACCTGCAGACCACCTTCGAAGAAGTCCAGCGGCGCACCGCCCACCTCAAGGGGCTGGTCATCGCCGTGATGGGCTGCATCGTCAACGGCCCCGGCGAAATGGCCGACGCCGACTGGGGCTATGTGGGTGAAGGTGGCGGCAAGGTGACGATCTACCACAAAAGCGAACCCGTCCTGCGGCACATCCCCGACAGCGAAGCCATCGACAAGCTCCTCGAGCTCATCGAGGCCGACGCCAGCTAGCTATTCTACGTAGAGCAGGAGGCCCTTGAGGTACTCCCCTTCCGGATGATAGATGCTGACCGGATGGTCGGCGCCCTGGCAGAGACGGTCCAGGATCCGCACGCTGCGGCCCGTCTGGGCGGCGGCGGAGAAGACCGTGTTGGCGAAGGTGATCTTGTCCACGACCTGCGAGCAGCTGAAAGTGAACACCAGGCCGCCCGGCGCCACCTTGGCGATGGCGGCGGCATTGAGGCGCTGGTAGGCGCGGAGCGCGTTCTTGAGCGCGCCGCGGTGCTTGGCGAATGCCGGCGGATCCACGATCATCAGGTCGTATTTGCCCTCCGGGATCTTTCTTAAAAACTCAATGGCATCCTCGCAGTAGTTGGTATACGCCGCTTCGTCGGCGTTCAGCTTGATATTCCTTTCGACCATGTCCATGGCGCGGGCGGAGGAGTCGACGGAGTCGACCTGCGCCGCGCCGGCGGTCAGCGCATAGATGCTGAAGCCGCCCGTGTAGCAGAAAAGGTTGAGCACGCGGCGCCCGGCGGCATATTTGCCGACCAGCGCGCGGTTGTCCCGCTGGTCCAGGAAGAAGCCGGTCTTCTGGCCTTCCTCCCAGTTGACGAGGAACTTGCGGCCGTTCTCCAGCACCGTCGTCTCGCTGGACGCGAAGCCCGGCGCGCGATAGAGGTAGCCGTCGACCAGATCCAGCCCGGCCTTGAACGGCGCCGTGCCGGAACTCTTGTCGTAGACGGCCTTGAGGCGGTCGCCGAACACGGCCTGCAGCGCTTCGCAGATCTGCATCTTGGCGCGGAACATGCCCACAGAGTGGGCCTGCAGCACGCAGACGCCGTCGTACCAGTCGATGATCAGCCCCGGCAGCCCGTCTCCCTCGCCGTGGATCAGGCGGAAGCAGGTCGTGTCGGAGACGGAGCCGTCCGGCGAATAGAGGCCGACCGCGATGCGGGCCTGCAGGGCACGGGCGATGGAATCGGTCCAGAATTCGGGAGCGGTGGGGTCGGCGTCGAACGACAGCACGCGGACGGCGATGGAGCCGATCTGCCAGTGGCCGGCGGCCAGCAACTGCCCTTCGGCGCTGTACACGCCGACGATGTCGCCCTCTGCGGGCGAACCCTGCACCTGGGCGACAGCACCGCTGAACACCCACGGATGGAAACGGCGCAACGACTCGTCGCGCCCGTGTTTCAAGATGACTTTAACCATTGTCCTGCTGTGCTACGGCCTCCGCGGGTTTCTTGGCCTTGCGGCGATGCCTGCGGCGGCGTTTCTTCGGTTTCGCCTCACCTTCTTCCGCCTGCGGCGCTGCCTGCTGCGCCTCCTTCGGAGGCTGCGCGGGCTGCGGCTGCGGCGGATTCAGCTCCTCCGGCGTGAGCGGATGCTTCTCCGACTGGAGGAGCTTCAGGTACATCTCCCGGCACACCCAGGCGTCCGTCGCGGCATACATCTGCTGCGCGGCGGACAGCTCGTCCGCCTCCCAGTTGGAGAGCTGCTGCGACTTGGAGATGCGCACGCCCAGGATGTTGGCGGCCAGTTTCTTCACGCTCTTGTCCCGGATGCCCCACTCATAGGCGATCTTCTGCAGGTCCACGAAGCCGCGCTCCTCGAACTGGCGGTAGTATTGCAGGCCGCGCACGTCGTCGTGCACCGCGGCGCCCACCTTGAGGATGCGCGGGTTGGACAGGATCGCGCAAAGCAGCTTGCGCATCCCCATCGAGCCGACACGGAACAGGAACGCCTTCTCGGCGCCCGACAGCTGCAGCAGGGCCACGTGGTTGTGGCGCTGGCCCGGCGAAAAGACCGGACGCGTCTCCGTATCGAAACCGATGATCTTCTGCGTGCCCAGATAGGCGATCGCCCGCACGAAATCGATTCCGTTCTTGTCTATGACAGTAATCTTGCCGGGAAAGGATCCCAGCGGCATTTTCTCTATCTCTTCGGGCAGGATGCTAATTTTGTACATACGAACCGGGAATCAGGATGATCGAATCGTCTTCGGATTCCGGTTTGCGGACCGGACGGTATATCGACACCTGGGGTTTGGCAATATTATGAGTAAACAGATTGTGTTCGCGCAAGAAGGAATAACAGCAGTCGGACACCTCGTCGAACGAGCTGAGGAGGAAGAAATCGCGCGGGATCAGCTTGCCGATCGTCATCGAACTTTCGTTCATCACGGAGACGATCTCCGCGAGCTCGACCTTGAGCGAATCCGTGTCGACGGACAGCTCATCCACCAGGATGGCGTCCAGCGGCTTGGTCTGGCCGGCGGCCAGGTAGTCGCGCAGGAAAGTGTGCAACACGCTGTCGCGCCGGGCCACCGTGGACACGACGCAGGTGGCGCCCTTCAGGCCTTGCGCTGCAGCCTTGCGGGCGAAAATCTTTTCGTAGATGCCCGTCTGCCCATACTGCGGATCGCAGAGGATGGCGACGGAAAGGTCTCCGCGCGGGTTGTTGGAGAAAGCGTGGTCGATCATCTGCTCCACAGGGCGGATGACCGGGATCCGGCAGTTCGTCGAGTGCAGGAGCGTGTCCACGTCGAAGCCGCCGTATTCCGCCAGGAACGGGTCGGCGAGCACGATGACCTTGGACGGACGCTTGGAAGAAAGGCCCTCCAGGTCGTACGGGCTGATGTGGGCGGCCGTGTCGAGGGCGGCCAGCACCCGCTGCACCGTCCGGCGGCGCAGCTCGTCGGCGCCCTGCGCGGCCAACACCGAAGCATAGGATTCGGTGTCCTCGATGCAGGCGAAGGTCTCGCCGGCGAAGTCAGGCAGGCCGTCGAAAGCGCGGGACGCGTCGACGTTGTCCCGCTCGTCGCGGAAAGAGAGCCGCTCAGCCAGGCGGTCGCAGGCGAACTCGGACCCGATGATCGTGATGTCCGAGGTCGGGCGCGGCGCGCTGCCCCGCAGCAGCTCGGCCCGCGGGCCGGTCTTCTCCGCAAGGATCTCCCGCACCAGCGGGATGGTGGGACGCGTCTCGACCTTCTGCCGTCCGCAGGATGCGGGGAGCAGCAGAAGCAGGAAAAGGAGCGGCCGGGCCGCACGTCGGCAAGTCTCGGGGATCATAGCTTGAAAAGCGCGTAAACCAGGTTGTTGATGATATAGAAGAGCAGGCCGAGCACCACGGTCAGCGACCAGTGGTGGCCTGCGATCAGGCAGAAGAGCGCGGCGGCCAGGAAGAAGGCCACCAGCGTGAGGCGCTTCACCCAGAGGACGCGGCCGTCGCCGCGGTGCATCTTGAACGAGAACATCGGGAGCTCGCACACCAGCAGCACGCACAGGCAGAGCGTCAGGAGCGGGATGAAGACCGGGCCGGACACCCAGGTCGAGAGGAACTCGACCGGCGTGTGGCAGCAATAGCAGCAGAGCGCGCCGCAGATCAGCGCGGCCGCAGGCGTGGGCAGGCCCAGGAAGCCGTCGGCCTGGCGCTCGTCCACGTTGAACTTCGCGAGGCGCAGCGCGCTGAAGACCGTCAGCACCAGGGGCAGCCAGCAGATCCAGCTCCCGTCGAAACGGTAGGTCTGCATCAGCTCGCAGAGCATCAGCGACGGCAGGAAACCGAAGCTGACCAGGTCGCAGAGCGAATCCAGTTCCTTGCCCAGGTCGGAATAGGCGCCCAGCAGGCGCGCGGCGGTGCCGTCGAGGAAGTCGAAGACGGCCGCGGCCAGCATGCAGTAGAACGCGATATCCAGCCGGTGGTGCAAGACAAAGACAACCCCCACCAGACCGCAGACGATGTTCATCGCGGTCAGGAAATCGGGGATGTATTTCTTCAGCGTCATGATTTATTTGATGCCCAGTTTCTTCTTGAGGTCCTTGGTCAGGGCGGACTTATGGACGGTGATGTCGAGGGTCTGGGCCTTCAGGAAGGCCTCGGTGACATACCAGATGCCCTTGTACTTGCCGGTCTCGCCCCAGGAGTTCTTGACCATATAGTACTTCTTGCCGTCCTGGTCCGTGGCGATGCCGTAGATGTGCATGCCGTGGTCGTCGGTCATCGTCTTGTTGTCGAACTCGAGCTGGCGGGACTCCTGCGTCGGGACGGACTCGACCACGACGACGGGAGCGGGCTTGCCCTCCTCCTTGCCGACCCAGTGCTCCTGGTCGGAGCCGGCGGCGGAGGCCTTGACGTCGATCAGGATGCCCAGGCCGTCGCGGGTGAAGCCGTCGTGGCTCACGTCGGCGCCCCAGCACACGGTGTAGCCGTTGTCCAGGGCGTTGTCCACCACGGCCATCAGTTCGTCGATCGGGACGTTGAAGGACTGGCTGCCGCGCCAGTTGTCACAGACTTCCAGGGCGAACCAGGTGTAGAACGGATGGTGCGTGAAGGAAGTCAGCTCGATGTAGTCGTCGGGGTTGATCTTCATCGCGTCGCGGTAGGAAGCCGGCGTGTAGGTCACGCCGTCCACCACGAAGGTCTCGGGGGCCTTGCCCAGGTATTCGTCCACGACGGCGTCGAAGCCGCGCTTCCAGGCCGTGGAGAGGGTGCGGGTGTTGCGGGAGACGGCCTGCACGTAGGCGAGCAGGACGGCGTCGAGCTCCGCCTGCTGCGGGAGCGGGGTGCCGTAGTTCATGCCGGACATCTCGGCGTTCGGCACGATGCCGTGGTCGCGCACGACCACGAAGACGTCGCCGGAGCCGGAGCCGGCGCTGAAGCCGAGCTTGCCGTCCAGGCGGATATATTTCTCAGCGCGCTCCTTGTAGGAGTTGGAGACGACGAAGAATTCGGAGAAATCGGGATACTTGGCCTCGTCCGTGATCTTGCCCAGGCGGATGGCTTCGGACTCCAGGAAGCTGATGGTGGAGAAGGACCAGCAGGTCCCGCTGCTCGCCTGGTTCTTGATGGAGGTGATCGGGGCGGCCTTCACCGTGGTGAAGGTATATTCGGGGAAGACCGGGCCGGCCGCGCGCTGTGCAGCGGCGGAAACGCACAGGCAGGCCAGGGAAACGGCCAGGATAAGGATTCTTTTCATCGAAATATTAAAATTGGTTTTCAATGACAAAGATAGCAAAAGGATGGCAGAAATCTGCCATCCTTCAGCAAAAAATGTCTGTTGTGACTTACTCTTAGGCGGCGATGACCTTGGCCATCTCGAGCACCTTGTTGGAGTAGCCCCACTCGTTGTCGTACCAGGCGCAGACCTTCACGAAGGTCTTGTCGAGCTGGATACCGGCCTTCACATCGAAGATGGAAGTGCGGGAATCGTTGCGGAAGTCGGTGGAGACGACGGCCTCGTCGGTGTAGCCAAGGACACCCTTGAGCTCACCCTCGGAAGCGGCCTTCATCGCGGCGCAGATCTCATCGTAGCTGGCCTCTTTGGCGAGCTCGACGGTCAGGTCGACGAAGGAGACGTCGGAGGTAGGGACGCGGAGGGACATACCGGTCAGCTTGCCGTTCAGCTCAGGGAGGACCTTGCCGACAGCCTTGGCAGCACCCGTGGAGGACGGGATGATGTTCTCAAGGATGCCGCGGCCACCACGCCAGTCCTTCTTGGAAGGACCGTCGACGGTCTTCTGGGTAGCGGTAGCAGCGTGGACCGTGGTCATGAGGCCGCGGACGACACCGAACTTGTCATTGAGGACCTTGGTCATAGGAGCAAGGCAGTTGGTGGTGCAGGAAGCGTTGGAGATGATGTCCTGACCGGCGTAGGTCTTGTGGTTGACACCATAGACGAACATCGGGGTGCTGTCCTTGGAAGGAGCGGACATGATCACCTTCTTGGCGCCGGCCTGGATGTGCTTGCGGGCGGACTCGTCGGTGAGGAAGAAACCGGTGGACTCGACGACGACCTCAGCGCCGACCTCGTTCCACTTCAGGTTCGCGGGATCCATCTCAGCAGTGACGCGGATCTTCTTGCCGTTCACGATGAGGGCACCGTCCTCGGCCTTCACATCGCCCTTGAAAGCTCCGTGGACGGAGTCATACTTGAGCATGTAAGCGAGGTAATCAGGATCGAGAAGGTCGTTGATACCGACAACCTCGATGTCATTGGAGAAATTCTCAACCGCGGCGCGGAAGACCATACGGCCGATACGGCCGAAGCCGTTAATACCAAGTTTAACCATTTGTTTTAAAGACTATAAGTTGTTAATAAATCGAATAATCGATACTTCTAACCAAAAAGCGTGCAAATATACAACTTTCTACGATGAAAATCAACCCCTTTGCAATAAATCGTCGAGTTCCCGGATCATCGCGCGGGCCACGGCGCGGGAAGCGCCGCTGCCCCCCAGCGACTGCCGGATTCCGGCATACTCCAGGAGCATCTTTCCGCGGTAGGTCTTATCCTCCACGAGCCGACGGACTTCCGCACACACGGCGTCCGGATTGAAGTCTTCCTGGATCAGTTCGCGGAAGACCGGACGGTCCACGCAGAGGTTGCCCAGCGAGATATACTTGATATGGTCCATCACGCGCAGGACGTGGCGGGCGATCCAGGCCGTGACGGGGGACGTGCTCCAGCAGACCACCTGCGGCGTGCCGATGAGCACGGCCTCCAGCGAGGCGGTGCCGGAGTTGATGACCGCCGCGTCGGCGTAGCGGAGCACGTCGTAGGTCCGGCCGAAGACCAGGTCCACGTTGGTGCGGCCGCCGATGAACGGGGCGTAGTCCGCTTCGCTGCGGGCGGGCGCGCCCGCCACCACGAAGCGCACGCCCTCCCAGCCCGGCAGGGCCGCCAGGCGGTCGGCGGCCTCCATGCAGACCGGCATCGTCCGGCGGATCTCGCCCTGGCGCGAGCCGGCCAGCAGGGCGATGTATCGCCCTTCCGCCGGCCGCTCGAAGCGGTGGCCGTCCACCGCATCCACGAGCGGATTGCCCTGATAGATGAACGGGATGCCCTCTTTCGTGAAATACGGGACCTCGAAGGGGAACACGATGAAGAGCCGGTCCACCCACGCCTTGAGCTTGCGGTTGCGGCTCGCGCGGGAGGCCCAGGTCTTGGGCGCAATATAATAGAAGACGCGGATGCCGCGTGCATGGCACCATTTCGCGATCTTCATGTTGAATCCGGGATAATCGATCAGCACCACCACGTCGGGCTTCCACGCCAGGATGTCCTTCTTACAGTCGCGGATGGCGCGCAGCAGGCGCCCGCCCTTGGCCAGCACGTCCGTCAGGCCCATCACGGCGCCCTCGCGATAATGACACGCGAGCGCCGCGCCGGCCGCCTCCATCATTTCGCCGCCCCGGCAGCGGAACTCCGCCGCAGGGTCTTCAGCGCGCAGGCCCCGGATGAGGTTGCTGCCATGCAGGTCGCCGGAAGCTTCTCCGGCTATCAGATAATAGCGCATAGGCGGTCCAGTTCGGCCGTAGCCGTGTTGTCGATGTTCTGCGGGGTAATGGTCACATAGCCCTGGTCGAGCAGGAGATGGTCCGCGTCGGCCGGGTTGTCGCCGTTGTCCGTGAAGTCTCCGGCCATCACGTAGAGCTCCTCGTCCGGCTCCAGGTGCGCGACGTAGCGGCAGTCCTCCTCGGACGGCACGCGGCCGAGCTGCTCCAGGAAGCGGCCGTAGTCCTGGTATTCGTGCTCCCAGTGGGCATAGCCCATCCGGGTGAGCCGGATACCGCGGATCTCCGCCGCGGGTCGGTCGGGGAAATTGATGTTGTAGAAGACGCCGTAGCGGCCGCCCAGCTGCGGGAGCAACTGGTCCAGGATTCTCGGGAGCAGGGCCTCCACTCCGGAGAAATCGGCGTCCGGGTCGAAGGTGTCCAGGCTCACGCCCAGCGCGGGGATCCCGTTGACCGCCCCCTCCATCGCGGCACCGATCGTGCCGGAATAGATGGACGCGGTGGCGGCGTTGCTGCCGTGGTTGATTCCGCTCACCACGAGGTCCGGCCGGGCCGGACAGAGGACATTGTCGATGCCGAACTTGATGCAGCTGGCCGGCGTGCCGTCCAGGTACCACCAGTCCAGCCCCGCCTCGTTCTTCTGCACCAGGTGCTTCACGGCAATAGGCTTGAAGCCCATCGTCACCGCCATCGACATCCCGCTCTGCGGGCGCTTCGGCGCGACCACCGTGACATCCCCATACTTCCGCAGGACACCGACCAGCGTCAGCAGCCCCTTGGCCTCATATCCATCATCGTTGGTAACCAGAATTCTCATATCCTACAAATATACAAAAATTCCCCGAACCCCTTCTCTCACCTCCTCGTCCCCATCCTGTCATGCCCGCCACCAGCACAAACCCCGACCGGGCAGCTACCGCTTTCCCGGCAGCGAGCACTCCGTCTGAGAGCCCCATAGCTCTCAGACGGAGATCGCTCGCAGCAGCCGAGCCCGGTAATGCGAGGCTGCGGTGCCAGATCCCGCCCGGCCCCGACCGTGAGCAGTATGTAGCTAACCTTCAGTATATTAAGGATACATTATACCTTGTTTTAGAGGCATAATAGTTTATTAAAACATTATCCATCAGCAACATACACCTCACATCCACCTCTTCATCACCTCCCCCACCGCACCCCGTTTTCGCAGATTACTGGCTATCAACTACTTCCGGTTTTGCCTTGGGGCATTTCCCCCTAAGCAAAATCATAATCTCCTCACCGACAAACACTTGCAAAAACGCCACCCCAAAGAGATGCCCGATCAGGTCGGGCATGACGGAGTGGGGCCGGGCAGGACCTGGCACCACCGCCGGACATTGCGTCCGGCGGTTACGGGCGATGTCCGGCCGAGAGCTTTGAGGGCTCTCAGCCGGACGCCCGTTGCCGACAAGCAAGGTAGCTGCCCGGAAAGGGATGGCGGACGTTTTTTACAAGTTGCTAATAATCAAGCGAATACGAGAATACACGGGTCCTATTTTCACCCCGTGTAATCGCGCAAGATATTGACATTGAGCAAATAACGAAAAACAGGCAGTACCATTTGTCTTGGCTATCTGTCATTGGGAGCACCAATCTGCTTTGGCTGCATGTCAATTGGAGGAGCCACAGATTGCGCGGTCTGGAAAAGGCAGAAAAAGGCTGTGGGGCGCTGGATCAGTACTGGCGCTCGCCGAAGATGGCGGTGCCGATGCGGACGATGGTGGCGCCGTAGTCGAGGGCGATCTTCCAGTCGCCGGACATGCCGATGGAGAGTTCCTTGAAGTCGGCGAGCTCCGGGAAGAGGTCGCGCAGGTAGGCGTGGAAGTCGGCGATGCGCGCGAAGTCCGCGCGGATGTCGTCCTCGCAGTCGGTGTGGGAGGCCATGCCCATCAGACCGCAGAAGCGGATGTTCTTGTATTTCTCCGCGCGGAAAAGGATGTCGAGTACCTCCTCTTCCTTGAATCCCTGCTTGGTCTCCTCAGCGCCGATGTGCAGCTCGAGCAGCACGCTGATCACGCGGCCGTTGGCCTTGCCCCAGTCCTGGACCGCATCCAGCAGGTGCTGAGTGTCCACGGACTGCACCAGGTGCGCGTAGGGCAGCACCATCTTGAGCTTGTTGGTCTGCAGGTGTCCGATGAAATGCCACTCCAGGTCGAGGTCCTTGAGGGCCTCGACCTTGGCGGCAAACTCCTGCGGGCGGTTCTCGCCGAAGAGGCGCTGGCCGGCGGCATACGCCTCCCGGATCGCCTCGGCAGGATGGAATTTGGAAACTGCCACCAGCTTGACTTCCGGTGGCAGTTCCTTCTTGATCGCTATAATATTCTCTTGAATCATTATTTGCGTTTGTTCTGCTGACGCAGCTGCTGCTGTTGCATCCGCTGCGCTTCTTCGAGCCGCTGCTGCCACTTGCTCTTCGGCAGCGGCTTGCCGGCCGAAGCGCGGACCTTGGCCAGGATCTCCTCCTGGTTGATGGAACGGCGGATGATCCAGGTCTGCACAATGGAAATCAGCTGCGAGAGCAGGTAGTAGTAGCTCAGGGCGGCGGAGAGGCTGTTGCAGATGAAGAACATCATGATCGGCATCATCCAGAGGGTCATGAAGCGCATCGAAGAGGCGCTGGGGTCGTTGGCGGCAGGCTGGTTGGCCATGGTCATCTTGGAGTAGCCCCACATCGTGACGGCCATCAGCAGGGCGAACAGCGAGATGTGGTCGCCGATCAGCGGCACGCGCGTGCCGAAGTCCACGATGGAATCGTAGGCCGACAGGTCGTGGCACCACAGGAAGGACTGCTGGCGCAGCTCGATGGAAGCCGGGAAGAAGCGGAACATCGCCCACAGGATCGGGAACGTGAGGAGGGTCGGCAGGCAGCCGCCCATCGGGCTCACGCCCGCCCGCTTGTATAGCGCCATGGTCGCCTGTTGCTTCTTCATCATCTCGTCCTGGTTGCCCGTGTTCGGATACTTCGCGTTGATCTTGTCGATCTCGGGCTTGAGCGCGCTCATCTTGGCAGAAGAGGCGTAGGACTTGAAGGTCAGCGGAGAGACCACCAGCTTGATGACGATGGTCATCAGGAAGATGATCAGGCCGAAGCTGGCGATGCCGCAGGTGTTGTGGAAGAGATCGAACAGCGGGATGATCGCGTAGCGGGTGAACCAGCCCACGATCGAACCGCCCAGCGGGATGATCTTCTCATACTTGTGGCCGATGGCCCTGAGGGTCTTGAAGTGGTTGGGACCGAAATAGAACTCGAACGGCACGCTCCCCTCGCCGCCGGCAGGCATGTCGGCACGCATCTGGGCGGAGCAGCTCATCAGGTTGCGGTCCGGATCGTCCTGCGACGCGAACTGGATGCCCAGCTCGCCCGAGACGAACTCGCCCGGGGCGCGCAGGATGGCGGAGAAGAACTGCTGCTGGAAAGCGAACCAGCTGAGCCGGTTGTCGATGCGGCGGGAGCCGTTGCGGCCGCGGCCGATCTCGCCGGGCTTCTTCTCGCCGTCGAAATAGTAGTCAACCTTGGAATAGGTGGACTCGTTCTTGTAGCCCTTCTCCATGCGCGGCATCGTGACGTTGAAGTCGACGTCGAACATGTTGACGTTGCGCGGGATCACGCCCTGCGTCCCCACGAAGGAGAGGAGGTTGGACACCTGGTAGCTGTCCTCGTGGAGGGTGTAGCGCTGCTCGATATAGCCGCCCGCGGCAAACGGGAGGCGCATCACGACGGTACTGTCGGTCTGCTCGGCGACCTCGAAGATGAAGTCCTTGGTGCGGATCGCCTCGCCGGCATAGATGCTGAGCGAATACTCCGCGGCGCCGGGTTTGAAGAGATACAGGTCCGTGCTGTCGTGGTTCTTATAATCCTTGACCTGCACCGAGTAGGGCTGCGCGCCCTGCGTGGTGAACTCGATCTTGAGCTTGCTGTTCTCGAGGGTCACGACCTGCGCGGTGGCGTGGGACGCGGCCTCCAGGGAAGAATCCTTGTAGACCGGAAGCGGGGCGGGCGCCTGCACGGCGGACACGCTGTCGGGCAGCGAAGCGCGGAGCTCCGCCTCGGCGGCCTCGCGCGCCAGCGCCTCGACGCGGGCGACGGAGTCCAGCTGTGCCTGCAGTTCGGCCTGCTTGCGCATCTGGCCGGACTGGAACAGGGAGAAGCCGATGAAGATGGCGGCTAAAAGGACGAAACCGATGATTGAATTCTTATCCATTATGCTTCGCCCTCCTCAGCCTTTCTGATCTGCGCCTCCAATTCCTTCAACTCGGCCTTGGCTTGCTCGATTCGCTCCTCCATCTGACGGATCAGCGGTTCGCTGTTCTTGGATGCGGAGAAGAATCCGATATTGTTCTCGTAGGTAGTGATGTTCTGCTGGAGCTTGTTGTACTTCTCGATGAGCAGGTCCTTGGGGCTGCGCGGGGCGCGGCCGCCACGCGGCGCCGGGCCGCGCTGGGCGCCGAAGGCCGGGAACTTCTCCTGCATCGCGTCGCGGAACGCCTTGTTGACGTTGTCCTTCTCCTTGAAGGGAACGTGGCCGATGGCGGCCCAGCGCTCCTGGAATTCGCGCATCGCGGTCTCGTCGGCCGCGGCGTCGCCGGCAGAGGCATACGCCTGGATGTCCTCGACGACCTTGCGCTTGGCGCGGAGGTTGCCGTAGTAGTCGTTCTCGCCGCCGGCATTGGCGTCGCGGGCGGTGAAGAACTCGTCGCAGGCCGCGCGGAAGCGCTTCCAGAGCGCCTCGCTCTTCTTGCGCGGCACGGCGCCGATCTCCTTCCACTGCTTCTGCAGGGAGATGAACTGGTCCGTGGCCTTCTTCCACTCGGTGCTGGTCTTGAGCGCCTCGGCCTGCTCGATGAGAGCAAGCTTCTTCTCGAGGTTGTCGTTCATGCTGTCCTTGATGCCGGAGTAGAACTCGCGCTTGCGGGTATAGAAAGCGTCGCACGCGGCGCGGAAACGGTCGTAGATCTTCTGGTTGTCCTTCTTGGTGGCATAGCCGATGCGGCGCCAGGCGGCCTGGATCTCCTCGATCTCCTTGGACGCGGCGTTCCAGTCGGCCGTGTTCTTGATCTCACGGGCGGCCACCGCCTCGGTGCGCTCGCAGAGCTCGGTCTTCTTGACGAGATTCTCGGCCTGCTGCTCCTTCAGGCCCTCGAAATGGGCCTGGTAGCGCTTGTTGACGACCGCCGTGGCGGCCTTGAAGCGGTTCCAGATGTCGTCCCGGAACTCCTTGGCCACCGGGCCGTATTCCTTCCACTGCTCATGCAGCTTCTGCAGCTCGTGGAAGGCGCTCACCACATTCTCGTTGTCGGCGAGCTTCTCGGCGGCCTCGCAGAAGGCCTGCTTGGCCTCGAGGTTCTTGCGGAAGTCCAGGTCGCGCAGGTCGCGGTTGATCTTGACCATGTCGTAGAACTTCTCCACATAGAACTGGTAGGTATCGTTGACGTCCCGGAAAGCCGTGGCGGGCACGGGGCCGGCCTCTCTCCAGCGGTTCTGGAGCTCACGGAAAGCCGGGAACTGGGCGCTAACATCCTCCTGGCCTTCGACGAGGGCCTTGAGCTCCTCGATGATGGCCTGTTTCTTCGCCAGGTTCTCTTCGCGGCGGGCGTCCTGCTCCTTGTTGTACTCGGCGCGTTCCTTCTTGTAGTCGGCATACATGGCCTTGAAGTTCTGCTCCACCGCTTCGAAAGGATTGTCTTGGCTGGACTCCGCCTCCTCGGAAACGCCGCTCTCGCCCTTGAGGCGGCCCAGCAGCTTATAGAAAGCTGATTTGATGGCCTCGGCCTCCTTGGAACGGGACATCCGCTCGGCGCTTGCCTTGAGTTTCTCGAACAGTTCGGAGAGTTCTGCGAGGGACTTGTCGGCGAGATTCGCCTCCTGCTCGGGGGCGGGGGTTTCTTCGGCCTGGGCCGGTTCTGCGACAGGAGCCTCAACGGCAGGAACGGTGTCCACCACCTGGCTTTCTACATCTGAAAAGTCCTTCCGGATCTCTTCAGGATTGATGTTTTCGCTCATATTCTCAGAGTTTTAAAATAGTTATAGCTGACAAATATACTAAAATATAAATTAAAAGCGTAATTTTGCGGCATAAAACGAATCACTATGCGTATCGATATCCTCACCGTCGTGCCTGAACTGCTCGAGAGCCCCCTCTCCTACTCCATTGTCGGGCGCGCCATCAAGAAAGGCCTGGTGGACATCCAGGTCCACAACCTCCGCAAATACGGCATCGGCCCGCGCAAGAACGTCGACGACTACAGCTACGGCGGCGACGCCGGCATGGTGATGCGCATCGAACCGGTCTACAACATGATCCAGGAGCTGAGCGCCGAGCGGCACTACGACGAGGTCATCTACCTCTCCCCCGACGGCGAGCGCCTCACCCAGAGCATCTCCAACGAGCTTTCGCTCAAAGAGAACATCATCCTGCTCTGCGGCCACTACAAGGGCATCGACCACCGCATCCGCGAGCACCTCGTGACCCGGGAGATCTCCGTGGGCGACTACGTCGTCAGCGGCGGCGAGATCCCGGCGGCCCTGCTCGCCGACTCCATCGTCCGCCTGATCCCCGGCGCGCTGACCGACGAGACTTCCGCGCTGTCGGACAGTTTCCAGGACGGACTCCTCTCCGCCCCGGTCTACACAAGGCCGGCAGAATTCAACGGATGGAAGGTTCCCGACGTTCTGCTGAGCGGAAACCCGAAACTCATTGAGTCATGGCAAGATGCGCAGGCTTTGGAGCGAACGGAGCGCCTTCGCCCGGAGCTAATTAATAAAAAAATTTAATTTCGATAGAAAATTTTTTCAAAGAATTTTCAAAAAAGTTTGCAGAATTAAAAAATGTGCGTAACTTTGCAATCGGAAATGAAACAACTCTACTCCCGTTCTGTACGGGAGACTTCTAACCAACAATAATTAACCTTCTATAAGGTAATACACTACTAACTAACCGTAAAAGGCCGCTGAGACAGCGGCCTTTTGTCGTTTTTAACAATCCTGTTTCCATCCGCGACCACTACAGGCAGATACAAAAAGCAGGCGGCGGAAAGATCCCGCCGTCTTCCGGTCGAAGGCGGCCTTTACCGATATTAAATAATTTTAATAATTAGATTGAGCGCCGCCGGACGCGCAATCCCAATATTTGGGGATTTTGGGAGAAAATCCTTAACTTACGCGTTCAAATGAGACGCGACGCACAAAGCAAGATCATCATAGCACTGATTCCGGTCATCGTACTGGTGGGCCTGCTGGCCCTGGACATCAGCATTTTCGGCAGCGACGCCATCCTCGGCCCCTCGCAGGTCTCCCTGCTCGTGGCCACGGGCATCTGCGTCTGGCTGTCGATGTGGCGTTACAAGACGCCCTGGAGCACCTTCGAAGACGCCATCCGCTCCAACGTCGGCGACGTCACCAACGCCATCGTCATCCTCCTGCTGATCGGCGCGCTGTCCGGCGCGTGGACCGTGAGCGGCATCGTGCCGACCTTCATATATTATGGCCTGAAGATCATTTCCCCGAAGGTCTTCCTGCTGTCCGCGTGCGTCCTGTGCGCGCTCGTGTCCCTGATGGTGGGCAGCTCCTGGACGACCATCGCCACCATCGGCGTGGCGCTGATGGGCATCGGCAAGGCCGAAGGCTTCTCCGACGGGCTGATCGCCGGCGCCATCATCTCCGGCGCCTATTTCGGCGACAAGATCTCGCCCCTGTCCGACACCACGGTGATGGCTTCCTCCATCAACCGGGTGCCCCTCTTCTCGCACATCCGCTACCTGATGGTCACCACGGTGCCTTCCATCACCATCACGCTCATCATCTTCACCGTCCTCGGCCTCTCGCGCCAGGGAGCGCCGGCGGCGCAGGTGGAGCAATACGCGCAGGCGCTCGGCCGCACCTTCAACCTCAGCCCCTGGCTGATGGTCGTGCCGCTCATCACCGCCTGGCTCATCGCGCGCAAGCGCCCGGCGCTCATCGTGCTTGCCATCTCCACGGTCCTCGCCTCGGCCTTCGCGCTCTTCTTCCAGCCCGACCTGGTCGCCGGCATCGGCGAGAAGGTCGTGCAGGGCGCCCGCGCCAAGGTCTTCTTCGCAGGCACGATGGAGTCCGTCTACAACTCGGTCTCCATCGCGACCGGCAACGCAGAAGTGGACGCGCTCGTGTCCACGCGCGGCATGCTGGGCATGCTCAACACCATCTACCTGATCATCTGCGGCATGTGCTTCGGCGGCTGCATGCGCGCCAGCGGGATGCTGCGCGAGATCTCGCGCCTCATCCTGCCGCTCGCCCGGCGCCGCTTCGGCCTGGTGTCCACGACCGTGGCTTCCGGCACGCTCCTCAACGGCATCGTGTCCGACCAGTACCTCTCCATCATCCTGACTTCCGACATTTTCCGCGACACCTACGACAAGGAGGGCTACGAGCGCCGGCTGCTCAGCCGCAGCGTCGAGGACTCCGCGACCGTGACCTCGCCGCTCTTCCCCTGGAGCAGCTGCGGCATGACGCAGTCCACCATCCTGCACGTCCCGACCCTCGCATACCTCCCCTACTGCTTCTTCAACTGGATCTCCCCGCTGATGAGCATCACCATCGCCGCAATCGGCTACAAAATCTTCCGGAAAACAGATTCCGGGACAGAAGAATAAACATGAAAAACGCTTTCAGAACCGGCCTGCTGGCCATCGGACTGACCCTGACGGCGGGCACCTGCCTGCTGCCGGCGCAGACCGTCGACCCCGAACACCTCAACGTAGGCGCCTACGCGCGCTACAACAACATCCTGGACGGCCAGGGCATCTACCAGAACCTGCTGGACAGCCACGGCTACGACCTGTACGGCATCGCCGCCGGCCTGGCCACGCGTCCGGAAGACGGCAACTGGTATGAGTGGGCCTACAACTATCCGACCTTCGGCCTGGCGCTCTCCTACGGCCGTTCGGGCTCGCTCGACTTCAAGAACAATTCCCGGCTGGGCGACATCGCCAACCTCTACGGCTGGGCGGAATTCGACTTCGTCCGGACCCGCTCTTTCCGCTTCGGACCGCTGCTGGAACTGGGCCTGGCCTTCACCGGGCAGACCTACGACTACCATACCAACCGGGCCAACCGCTTCATCGGTTCGCCCGTCTTCGCCCTCATCGGCACCGGCCTGCAGGCCGAATGGCGCTTCACGCCGCAGTGGGCGCTGACCGGCGGCGTGTACCTCACGCACCACTCCAACGGCATGCTCCGGGCGCCCAACCTCGGCATCAACGAATGCTCGTTCGGCGCCGGCGTGCGCCACTACCTGGCCCCGGTCCGCTTCACGCCCCGCTCCGCGGTGCATCCCGAGCGGCCCGCATTCCCCAAGGGGCTGCACTGGCAGGTATTCGCCGCGGCCGGCGTGCACAGCTGCCCGGTCGAGCTGGACGGCATCCTCAAGTCGGGCGCGCCCGACCGGCTGCCGCCGGCCCGCCTGCGCGCCGTCCTCGGCACCGAGCTGCTCTGGCGCTACTCCCCCATCTTCGCCACCGGCATCGGGGCGGAGCTGGACTACGCCGCCAACAACTACCGGGAGACCGACCGGCTGCTGACCGGCGGCACGGATCCGGCCGGCTATTCCCCGCTGCGCGCGGGCCTCTACATCATCCAGGAATTCCGCTACCGGCAGCTGTCCGTCCACCTCGCCGCCGGCTGCTACCTCTTCAAGCGCACCGGCCTGACGGAAGACGTCGGCCGGACCTTCCAGAAACTCGGCGCGCGCTACCACTTCTCCCGCGCGGGCGGCCTCTTCGCCGGACTGGACATGCGCGCCCATCAGATGGACCGTTCTTACAGTTTGGAATGGTCTTTGGGGTACAGTTTCTAGCAAATGCATCAGATCCATATGAAAAACTCGATCAGAACCGGCCTGCTGGCCATCGGACTGTCCCTGACGGCGGGCTCCTGCCTGCTGCCGGCGCAGACCGTCGACAGCAGGCACCTCAGCGTGGAAGGCTACGCACGCTGCAACGACTTCCTGAACAGTGCCAGGCTCCGCGACGTATTGCTGAACACCCACGTCAGCGGCCTGGTCGGCGTCACCGCCGGCCTGACCACGCTTCCGGAAGACGGCAACTGGTACGAATGGGCCTACAACTACCCGACCTTCGGCATCGGCCTTTCCCACGATTTCGCGGGCTTGATGAAATTCAAGCCCTACGTCCCCTCGGGGAATAAAGAGCCCGTCGACTCCCGCCTGGGCGACATCGTGAACCTGTACGGCTGGGCCCAGTTCGACTGGGTCCGGACCCGGGCTTTCCGCTTCGGCCCCGCCATCGAGCTGGGCCTGGCCTATTCCGACCAGTGCTATCACCACAAGAACAACCCGAGCAACGTCTACATAGGCTCGCACGTCTTTTTCGACGTCGGCGCCGGCCTGCACGCCGAGTGTTTCCTCACGCCGCAGTGGGCGCTGACCGGCGGCCTGTACCTGACGCACCACTCCAACGCCATGCACACGGCCCGCAACGCCGGCACGAACGAGTTCAGTCTCAGCCTCGGCACGCGCTACTACCTGGCCCCCGTCCAGTTTACGCCGCGCTCCGCGGTGCGCCCGGAACGGCCGGAATACCCCAAGGGGCTGCACCTGCAAGTGTCCGCGGCCGCCGGCGTACTCAGTTTCTTCGACGAGCAGGACGTCTATGACTTGAACAGACACCCGGAGCGCAGGGCGCCGGCCCGCCCGCGCGTCGTCCTCTGCACCGAGCTGGTCTGGCGCTACTCCCCCGTCTTCGCCACCGGCGTCGGGGCGGAAGGGGGCTGGTCCGACAACAGCTACTGGATGACAGACGTCCTGAAGACGGGCCGCGAGGACGATCCGGACAACTATTCGCCATTCCACGCGGGCATCTACCTGACCCAGGAATTCCACTACCGCCAGATATCCGCCCACGTCATCGTCGGGAAATACCTCTCCAAGCGCACCGGCCTCGCGGACCGCTTCGGCCCCGTCCTCAAGAAGGTCGGCATGCGCTACCAGTTCGCCCGGCTGGGCGGGCTCTTCGCCGGCGTGGACCTGCGCGACACCCACCGGGGCCTCAACCTGGAATGGTCTTTGGGATACAGATTCTAGATACCGTTAAAATCATTATATTTGTGGAATCCAATCTAAGAACCAATTAGCATGAAATCCGTCAGAATCCTCGCCGTCCTCGCGCTGGCACTGCTGTGCACCGGCTGCTCCGGCGCGGGCGTCAAGCAATATAAGATCCAGGTCGTCAAGGAATATCCCCACGACACGGGCGCCTACACTCAGGGCCTGTTCTTCGCGGGCGGACGCTTCTACGAGAGCACCGGCCAGTTCGGCCAGTCCACCTTCCGCGAGGTGGAGCTCGCGACCGGCAAGGTCCTCTCGAAGATGAATTTCCAGCAGAAATATTTCGCCGAAGGTTCCGTGATGCTGGGCGACAAGCTCTTCATCCTGACCTGGCTCAACAAGGTCGCGTTCGTCTATGACGCCAGGACGCTGGAGTACCGCCAGACCTATTCCTATCCCCGCGAGGGCTGGGGCCTGACCACCGACGGCAAGTCCCTGATCGCCTCGGACGGCTCCGCCCGGCTGTATTTCCTCACGCCCGAATTCAAGCAGGAGCGCAGCGTGACCGTCAAGATGGACGGCCGCCCGGTGCGCCTGCTCAACGAGCTGGAATACATCGACGGCAAGGTCTGGGCAAACGTCTACACCACGGACCTGATCGTCATCATCAACCCCGCCGACGGCACCGTCGAGGCCACCGTCGACTGCAGCGGCCTGCTGCCGGACAAGCTCCGCAAGCCCGAAACGGACGTGCTCAACGGCATCGCCCGCGATCCCGCGACCGGCAAGATCTACCTGACCGGCAAATACTGGCCGCGCCTCTACGAAATCAAACTCGTCCCCGTCAAATAACCACACGATGAAGAAACTGATCCTCGCGGCCCTGGCCGTCCTGTCCAGCATCGGCACCGCCGCCTGGGCGGGCAATCTGAAATTCGCCTCCCTGCTGGGAGACAACATGGTCCTGCAGCAGCGCACCGACGCCCGGATCTGGGGCACGGCCGGACGCGGCGCCACCGTCAGCGTGACCGCCACCTGGCTGACACAGCCCGTGACGGTCAAAGCCGACGCCCAGGGCCGCTGGGAAGCCCTGCTTCCGACGCCGGCGGCCACTTTCGAGCCGCAGACCGTCGTGGCCGAGAGCGGCGCCGAGCGCGTCCAGGCCGCCAACGTGCTGATCGGCGAGGTGTGGTTCTGCTCCGGGCAGAGCAATATGGAAATGACGCTCGGCGGCGGCTTCGGCACGCCCGTCGAAGGCGCGCTCGACGAGATCGCGATGGCGAACCAGTACAAGGGCGTCCGCTACCTCGCCGTCCGGAAAGACCGCGCCGTCACGCCCAAGGAGGACGCCGAGGGCGACTGGGTGACGTGCAATCCCTTCACGGCCCCGCAGTTCAGCGCCGTGGGCTTCTTCTTCGCCACCCGCCTGTCGCGGGCGCTGGATGTGCCCGTGGGCATCATCAACGCCAGCTGGGGCGGCTCCGTGATCGAAGCCTGGATGAGCCGCGAGCTGCTGGCCGGCTGCCCCGACGTGGACCTGGCCGACGCCTCCAACCCGGACGTCAACGACATGTACAAGCCGATGATCATGTACAATGCGATGTTCAAGCCCGCCAGCCGCTACACCGTGGCCGGCATCCTCTGGTTCCAGGGCGAATCCAACATCAGCATCGCCTGCTACGACTACGCCGACCGCCTCACGGCCATGGCGGCGCAGTGGCGCAGGGACTTCGGGCGCGGGGACATCCCCTTCCTGATCGTCGAGCTGCAGCCTTATGACTATTACGACGGCCAGTACGGCCTGCAGGACGGGCACGGCCCGATCGTGCGCGAGCAGCAGTTCCTGGCCTCGCAGCGCATCCCCAACGCCGGCATCGTCGGCACCAACGACCTCGCCTACGAATACGAGCGCACGCAGGTCCACGCTTCGCAGAAACGCCAGATCGGCGAGCGCCTCTGCTACATGGCCCTCAACAAGGCCTACGGCTACACCACGGTCCCGGCCCTGAACCCCTGCTTCAAGGCGATGCGCGTGGAGGGCGGCCGGGTCGTCGTCAGCTTCCACAACGCCCGCGCCGGCTTCATGGGCGCGGACGAGATCCGCGGCTTCGAGATCGCCGGCAAGGGCGGCGCGTTCCACCCGGCGCACGCCGAGGTGAGCTTCTCCTTCCCTGAAGGGGCCACCGTCACCCTCTCCACGCCGGCCGTGCCCGAGCCCGTCTCGGTGCGCTACTGCTACAAAGATTTTGAAGTCGGCACGCTCAAGGGCGCCAACGGCCTGCCCGTCATCCCCTTCAGCGCGACGCTCCCCGAGCAGACCAATTAACAACCAATCATAATTTATAGCTCTGATGAAAAAAATCCTCTCTATCCTCCTGGCCCTGGCCGCCTGCTTCAGCGCGGTCGCCCAGGAAGACGCCGTGCGGCTGTTCGCCGAGAACCCCGACCGCGCATCCAACAACATGCACGTCTATGAGTTCGACCCGATCTACGACACCCCGGCCCCGAAGGGATTCAAGCCCTTCTACATCTCCCATTACGGCCGCCACGGTTCCCGTTACGAGTTGAATTCCACCTTCGCCGCCCGCGCGCAGGAATGCTTCCCCGTCCTCGACTCGCTGGGCCTCCTGACGCAGGCCGGCAAGGACCTCTGGGCCGGCGTCGAGGCCGTCGTGGCCGCGCACAAGGGCATGGAAGGTTCCCTGACCACGCACGGTGCGATGGAGCACCGCAAGCTCGCCGCCCGCATGGCGAAGCGCTACCCCACCATCTTCAAGGACAAGAACCGCGAAGAGATCAACTGCTTCTCCAGCACCAACTTCCGCTGCATCGTCAGCATGATCAACTTTATCTACAGCCTCAAGGAGCAGTATCCCAAGAAGGATTTCACCTTCACCAGCGCCGAGCGCTACATGGCCTACATCAACCCGAGCCTGAGCATCCCGCGTCCCGGCGAGACCCCGGCCCCGCGCGCGCCGCGCAACTACGGTCCGCGCCCGCAGGCCCCGACCGCTTTCCAGCCCGCTCCGGGCGAGCCGGGCTATGATTTCACCCGCTTCCTGAGCCAGATCGTGACCGACGTCGACGCCGCAGTCAAGGCCATCGGCAACCCGGAGCCCTTCGTGCACGACATCTGCAAGGCCGGCGGCCTGTGCCAGCTGATCGACGAGCTCGACGTGGAGATCTACCGCAAGTACTTCACGCCGGAGGAACTGGCCTACTTCTGGGCCAGCGGCAACGATTCCATCTACCGGATGTGGGGCGGCTCCCTGGAGAACGGCGACGTGATCCGCTACGCCATCCGCCCGCTGCTGATGGACTTCGTGGAGAAGGCCGATGCGGCCATCCAGTCCGACAGCCACCGCGCGGCCGACCTGCGTTTCGGCCACGACACTTCCCTCCTGCCGCTTTTCGCCCTGATGGGCGTGGATGACCTGCAGGGGCGCGTATTCCCTTACAAGGAAGCGCACAACAACGGCTGGTACGCCTTCTTCCAGATTCCGATGGCGGCCAACTGCCAGATGGTGTTCTACAAGGACAAGAAGGGTGAGGTCCTCACCAAGGTCCTCTACAACGAGAAAGAAGTCAAACTGCCGGGCATCGAGCCCGTCTCCGGCCCCTACTACAGCTGGCCGGCGCTCAAGGCGCACTTCATCCAGCTGTGCGAGAAGGCCGCAGAGCCCTGGACCCGCCAGCGCTAGCGGCGGGCCTTACGGCCGGGTCTGGCCGTTTCCGTCAATGAGCCACTTGTAGGTGGTGATTTCGCACAGGCCCATCGGGCCACGGGCGCCGAGTTTCTGGGTACTGATCCCGATCTCGGCGCCCAGTCCGAATTGGGCCCCGTCGGTGAAACTCGTCGGTGCGTTGACGTAGACGCAGGCGGCGTCGACCTCCGCCTGGAAGCGGGTCGCCGCGGCCGCGTCGGCCGTGATGATGCTCTCGCTGTGGCCGGAGCCGTAGCGGTCGATGTGCGCGAGCGCCTCGTCGATCGAGGCGACCGTGCGCACGGACATCTTGTAGTCCATATATTCCGTGCCGAAAGACTCCGGCGTGGCGGCTTCGAGGAGCGGATAGCGGCCCTCGAGGGCCGCGTAGGCCGCTTCGTCGGCATAGAGGATCACCTTCTTCTCGGCCAGCGGCTCCACGAGCGCGGGCAGGTCGGCCAGGCGGTCCTGGTGGACGATCAGGCAGTCCAGCGCGTTGCAGACGGAGACGCGGCGCGTCTTGGCGTTGCACACGATGCGGCGGCCGATTTCCAGGTCGCCGGCGGCGTCGAAATAGGTGTTGACCACGCCGGCGCCCGTCTCCAGACAGGGCACCTTGGCGTTGTCGCGGACGAAGTCGATCAGGCGGCGGCCGCCGCGCGGGATCACCAGGTCCACGTAGCCGACGGCGCCGAGCAGCTCCCCGACCGCCTCGTGCGTCGGGGGAAGCAGCGTCACGGCGCACTCCGGCAGACCGCGCTGCGCGAGGACGCCGCGGATCAGCGCCAGCGCGGCGCGGTTGGACGCATCCGCGTCCTTGCCGCCCTTGAGCACGCAGGCGTTGCCGCTCTTGAAGCAGAGGGAGAACACGTCGAAAGTCACGTTCGGACGCGCCTCGTACACCACGCCGATCACGCCGAACGGCACGCTCACCTTGCGCAGGCGCAGCCCGTTGGGCAGCGTGCGGTCTTCGAGCGTACGTCCCAGCGGGGACGGCAGATGCGCCACGTGGCGCATGTCGGAGGCGATGCCCTCCAGGCGCTCGGGTGTGAGCTTGAGACGGTCGTACAGGGGGTTCTGCGGGTCCATCCGGGCGAGGTCTTCCGCATTCGCGGCAAGGAGTTCTGCGCTCTTCGCGCAAATAGCATCTGCGACGGCTTCCAGCGCCGCCACGCGCTCCGCGTCCGGGAGCAGCGCCACCTGCGCCGCCGCCCGCTTGGCTGCTTCAAAAGTGTTCATTTCGTATTAAGGTAGGAATTCGGTAAAAACTGTCTGCTCGGGGCGCTCCAGCAGGTCCGGCAGGATCCGCTCGCGCTTGCCGTCGGCAATCAGCACGCGGATGCCTTCCGCGGCCACGCGCCGCGCGGTGTTGTATTTGGACGACATCCCGCCGCGCCCGAGGGAGCTTTTCTTCTCGCGGATGCAGCCCGAGAGGTCGTCCGCGCAGTGGACCGTGCGGATGACCTGCGCGTCCGGCTCGTCCGGATGGCGGTCATACAGGCCGGGGATATTGCTCAGCAGGATGAGCGTCTCGGCGCCCACCATCCCGGCGATCAGCCCGGACAGCTCGTCGTTGTCGGTGAACATCAGCTCGGTGACGCTCACGGTATCATTCTCATTGACAATCGGAACCACGCCATGCTGGAGCATCACCTCCATGCAGGCGCGCTGGTTCTCGCGCTCGCGCGCCGTCTCGAAATTGCGCTTGGTGGTCAGCACCTGGCCCACCTGCAGGCCGTAGTCGCGGAACAGACGGTAGTAGAGGTCCATCAGCCGGACCTGGCCCACGGCGGAATACAGCTGGCGCTGCTCCACGCTGTCCAGGTCTTCATCCAGCCGCAGCTCGGTGCGGCCACAGGCCACGGCACCGGAGCTCACGATCACCACGGACCAGTCGCGGCGGCGGAGCTCCACCACCTGGTCCACCAGCGCGGACACGCGCGTGACGTCCAGCGTGCCGTCGGCACGCGTCAGGACGTTCGATCCAATCTTGACTACTATTCTTTTCACAGGCCCAGATCTTTTTTCACCTCAGGCAGCAGGAACGGCGCCGCCTCCTCGTAGGACAGGACAAACGAAGGCATTCCGGCCGCATAGGCGGCCACTTCATATTGCTGATAGGTCAGCACGAGGCCTTCTTCCGTCGGCTTCGGAGCCCATTGCGGCAGCGGAATCAGGTCGCCGTCCAGGTGGAGGAAATCCTCCAGGACATAGTCGGCGCCGCCCGACGCTTCCGCGAAATACTCGTCCAGGCCGCGCCGCAGCAGATCCTGCATCTGCGCGGCCGCGCCCGGCACGAAGAAGTCCCGGATGCGCATGCCGCTCTCCTTGTCGAAGGTGAGCGCGCCGTCGCCGACGATGCCGCCGTGGGCACCGCCCAGATAGACATAATTGAGCGATTCGAAGACCGCGATCCGCTCGGTCTCATAGACCTTCTCCAGCTTGAAATCGAACTCCCAGCCCGGCAGGTCCTGCAGCGCCTGCTGCCGCTCCTCCTCGGTCAGGTTCTCGTTCGACCGGATGTCCTCCGTCCGCATGTCCACATCGGCCTGCGCCTTCGCAGAGACCTCCGCAAAAGCCTTTTCGCCATAATAGGCGCCCAGGGCCTCGGCGCTGCCGAGATCCCCGCCGAAGCGCGGAAATGCGCGCCGCTCCTCGCCCGGATCGATGTTCGCGAGCGCCTTGTCCATCACGTCGACGAGCGTCTGGCGCATCACGGCCGTCCCCTCCGTCGCGGCGACAGGCAGCTCGGCCTCGATACTCAGCCGCGCATGCGCGTCCGCGCCGGAGAACACGCACTTCTCCGTCCGGATACCGGAAACCTTGGGGGTGCAGGAAGCGGCCAGCACCAACGCCGCCGCCATCCCGAAAAGAACGGATTTCTTCATACCAACAATCATTTATCTCCCAAATATACGATTTTTTGTCAGAAACCCAAATCCCCACCCCCTTCCCTCAACCCCTTCCCTCAACCCTCCTCACTCATTCCACCGCCCCCGTCACTCTTCCCCCACCTCCACACCCCTCCATCACCCCTCCACACACCTTCCTCCACCATTTCCGGGCACATTTACACCCCTTTTTGTGCCCGGCACCCCAAAAATTCACTCCCCGGGCACGTTTGACCCCCATTTCGTGCCCGGCACCCTCTTCCCTTACCCATCCGGGAGCACCAGACCCTCATTTTGCTCCCGGAACTCGATTATTCCGCCACCCGGGAGCACACAGCCCCATTTCCGCTCCCGGACCCTCCTTCATCCTTCGGCTACTGTGGGTGTTCTCCCCCACAGTAGTGCTCCTATTTCGCGGGCCGGGCAGCTACCTCGCTTGCCAATCCCCAATCTTTCCTCTTCCGGGCAGCCACCGCTCTTGTCGGCAACGGGCGTCCGTCCCGAGCCATCCAGAGCTCGGGGCGGACATCGCCCGTAACCGCCGGACGCAACGTCCGGCGGTGGTGCCAGGCCCTGCCCGGCCCACACCTCTCTCCATCAGCATATTCGGTGTATTTCATAACTGATATATATTGAATACGATACGTTAAGTGACTGGCCCGTTTTTGGGCCCGTTGATTCACTTAATGATCAAACATTTAAGTATTTATGAAATACACGCAACAACTCTCTTTTCCCGAGGGCGGAGAGAAGTTCGAGCGGGAGGGAGACGGCGGTGGGGAGGCACCACCGCCGGACATCGCGTCCGGCGGTTACGAGCTGCGGGCTGCGTTCGAGCTCTGGGGGCTCGACGCAGCCGCGCTCGTTGCCGGTGCTGAGCGGCCGATCGGGTGGATTTCTCCCGAGAGGAGGTGCTTGATCGGGCCGGGGCGGACAGGACGGAGTGAGGCAGGGCGGGTGGCGGCAAGGGCGGGTGTGCGACAAGGGAGGGTGGCGGCAAGGGAGGGTGTGCGGCAAGGAGTTGGAGGAAACGGAAAAATCCGTATATTTGAGAGTTAAACGTTTAACCAAAGACAAACTACTAAACTTTGTAAAAACATCCCCATTAACCTCATGAAACACCTCTTTATCCTGCCGGCCCTCGGGCTGGCCCTGACGGCCGCGGCGTGCAGCGGCCAGACCACCAAGACCGACGTCGAAGTCGGCCCCTACACCGTTTCCACCATCGAAAAGAACGTCTGGCACATCCAGGACTACAACAGCGCCAACCCCGCCGGAGAAAGCTTCGACGCGGAGGGCAACAAGACGCATTTCAACAACTGCTCCGACATCTATCTGCTTGTCGGTGAGAAGGAAGCGCTGGTCATCGACCTGTCCAACCCCGTGAGCTGGGCGGACAACGCCGCGGCGTCGCTCCGCTCCATCGTCGCCGAGCGCGCGGCGGGCAAGCCCGTGACCATCGCCTTCACCCACAACCACGGCGACCACACCGGCATGCTCCCCGCCTTCGTCGACGACCCGAACTACAAGTTCGCCCTGTCGTACCAGGACTTCAGCAGCGAGCCGTTCATAAGCAAGTTCCCGCAGGAACGCAGCACCTTCATCCAGGAGGGCTACACCTTTGATCTCGGCGGCCTGGAGCTGATCGCCATCGCCGTCCCCGGCCATACGGACGGATCGCTCGCCTACTATGTCAAAGGCCACGACCTGCTCTTCACGGGCGACGCCGTCGGCTCGGGCCACGGCGTGTGGATCTTCAACACCGCCGGCTTCGAGAACTATGTCGCCGCCATCCCGCACCTGCTCCAGGCGCTTGACTTCCTCGGCGCCGACAAGGACCGCCTCCAGATCTACGGCGGCCACTACTGGCAGAAAGACTGGCTCGACCTCCCCAAGGGCCGCGAACTGGGCTACGACTACCTCCTCGAGATGCAGGAACTGTGCAACCGGATCGAGACCGGCACCGCCCAGAGCGAGCCGTCCAACCTCGGCCACCCGGTCCTCGACACCTACTTCCGCAACGGCAACGCCATCGTGGTCTGGAACGCCGCCCAGGCGGAGGCATTCCGCAAGCAGTACCCGGAGAAATTCGTCTGCCGAGACGCCGGCGTCGTCTTCCACCAGATCGACGAGCATACCTGGGTCGGCAACGGCCACTATTGCTACAACGAATCCGTCTACATCCTCGAGGGCGAAGACCGCGCCCTGCTGATTGACGCGGGCGTCTATATGCCCACCCTCGACAAGGTCGCGGCCCAGCTCACCGGCAAGCCCGTCACCCTGGCGCTCACCCACGGCCACGGCGACCATGTCGGCAGCGCCCGCCTCTTCCCGGAAGTCTGGCTCCACGCCGCCGACACCGCCCTCCTGCGCTCCAACCTGCCGGACTACCAGGGCGAGATCAAGCTCCTGTCCGACGGCGATGTCATCGACCTCGGCGGCCGCCAGATCGAGGTGCTCCACACCCCGGGCCACACCTTCGGCTCCATCACCTTCTTCGACAAGACCAACCGCTACGGCTTCAGCGGCGACGCCTTCGGCTCCACCAACCTGCTGCTCTTCGCCGGCCCCTTCTCCGCACTCGCCAACACCTGCGAGCGCACGATCGAATATATGGAGAAGAACGGCATCGAGAAGCTCTACCCGGGCCACTACCACGGCGACAACCCTGAGACCCTGCAGCGCGTCAAGGACGAGCTCACGCTCTCGCGTGAGGTCCTGTCCGGCAAGCGCAAAGGCGAGGCCGGAGAGGCCAACGGCCTCAACCGCTTCGTCCGCGACTTCGGCGTGACGATCCGCTACAACAACCCCGAAGCCCTGCGTTAGACCCCTTCCCCGAAGGCCCCGGCACACAGACCGGGGCCTTTTTCTTTCCGCCCCGCCGGGGATGAATGAAAAACGAAAGACTTTGGCGCGCAGGCGCAAGGATATGCGCACACACGTGCGTAAATTTGGTTTCCGGAAATTTAGTTTATCCACATATGCACACAAAAACTCTCTGGCGCGCATTCTTCGCCGCCTTCGCCCTGCTCCTGGCCCTTCCGGCCACGGGACAGGAGAAAAAGACCTTCTGCAATCCGCTCGACCTGGTCGTTCCCGGCGAGCGCTCCTACCGGGGAGGCGAGCCCGTCGTGCTGGTCTACCAGGACGACTACTACCTCTTCGTCTCGCACCGCAAAGGCTACTGGTACTCCCCCGACTTCAAGGACTGGACCTACGTGGACGCCCCGAACTATCCGGGCGGCGTCGTGTCCGTCGTTGAGAAGGACGGCGCCCTGTTCGGCTGCTCGATGAACAACAAGAACGTCTACAAGGCCCTCGACCCGAAGAAAGGCGTCTGGGAGCAGGTGGGCACCTTCGACAGCGACCGCTACGGCGACGCCAACATGTTCGTCGACGACGACGGCCGCCTCTATCTGTACTACGGCTGGTCGCAGCTGATGCCCTTCAAGGTGGTCGAACTCGACCCGACGACCTTCAAGGAGATCTCCGAGCCCCAGGTTCTCTTCTTCAGCGACTACCGCAAGCACGGCTTCGAGAAGCGCACCCGCGACGACGTGATCTACTCCATCTTCGGCGGGCGCCGCGACTACTTCGAGGAGGAATACCCCTGGATCGAAGGCCCGTGGATGACCAAGCACAACGGCAAATACTACCTCCAATACGCCGCCATCGGCCTTGAGCTCCTCTCCTACTCGCACGGCGTGTACGTGAGCGACAGCCCGACGGGCCCCTTCGTCTACTCGCAGCACAACCCGCTGACCTTCAAGACCACGGGCTTCGCGGTGGGCGCCGGCCCCGGCAGCACCTTCCACGAACAGAACGGCCAGCACGGGACCATCTGCATGATCCCGGCCAGCTACGGCGGCGCGGGCCGCGGCTCCGAGCTCGCCATCTTCCCGACGGCCGTCGACGCCGAGGGCGTGATGCATTCCAACGAAGAATTCGGCGACTACCCGCAGTTCTGGCCGGGCACCCGCACCGACGCGGTCGACAACAACTGGACCGGCTGGAAGCTCCTCTCCCTCAAGAAGAAGGCCACCGCCTCCTCCACCGCCGAGGGCTTCTCCACGGCCAACGCCGTGGACGAAAACTTCCTGACCAACTGGGCCGCCGAGACCGGTGAGCCCGGCGAATGGTACCAGATCGACCTCGGCAAGGTCGCCGACATCTACGCCATCCAGTGCAACTGGGACCACATCGGCGCGCAGATGCCGGCCCGCCAGGGCTTCGGCGGCCCCGCGCCCGCCAACCCGGAATTCTACCAGTGCTTCACCGTGGAAGTGTCCCTGGACGGCCAGAAATGGACGAAAGTCATCGACAAACCCGACAATAAACTCGACCTCCACCACGACTACACCGAGCTCGCCAAGCCGGCCCAGGCCCGCTTCGTGAAGGTCACCAACACCCGCCAGTGCCACGACGGCGCCAAGTTCAGCATCAAGGACCTGCGCGTGTTCGGCAACCCGGCCTCCGCCGGCTCCGTCAAGGTCGCGGACGTCAAGGTCGTCCGCAACCCGGAGGACCGCCGCGAGGCCGAACTCCTCTGGAATCCCGTCCCGGGCGCCGACGGCTACATCATCCGCTACGGCATCGAGCCGGGCAAGCTCTACAACAGCTACATCGTCTACGACGCCAACTTCTTCAAGCTCCACAGCCTCAACACCGAGTCTGAATACTTCTTCGAGGTCGAGTCCTTCGACTCCGGCCTGGACTTCTTCCGCCAGCGCAGCGAGGAAATCAACGGCACCGGCGGCGAAGTCGAGATCAACAAGCGCGTCCCCGGCCGCCCCGCCTTCAGCTACGGCGGCAACGACCAGACCAAGCGCGTGATGATCAAGGAAGGCCAGGACCGCTACGTCTTCGACGGCATCGACCCGGGCTTCTGGACCATCAGCCACAGCTACGGCCCCGTCCTCTGGGCCGGTGAGCTGACCGAAGCCGACCTCGTCGGCGAAGGCGAACCGGGCATCGAGGCCAAGCTGACCGAGATGGGCACCGGCACCCAGGTCACCGCCGAGATGTGGATGAAGGTCGAACGCGGCGCCGAGACCGGCCGCGTCGTCCTCGAGATCCGCCGCCAGCCCCGCCGCGGCGGCTGGCAGTGGGGAGGCGGCATGGGCGCCCCGCAGATGGGCGGCGTGTCCTCGCCGATTGTCCACCCCGACAACACCGTCACCTTCAACTACCAGGACGCCAGGGCCAAGTCCGTCAAGGTCAACGCCCAGTTCGCCGGCGAGCAGGAGATGACCCGGGGCGAGAACGGCGTCTGGACCGTCACCCTCGGCCCCGTGGCCCCGGATATGTACCCGTACTGCTTCATCGTGGACGGCGTACAGGTAATGGACCCGCAGAACCCCGAATGGTTCCCCAACGAGACCTTCAAGAACAGCATCGTGGACGTCCGCGGCAGCGGTGAACCGCTGCTCCACGCCCTCAAGGACGTGCCGCACGGCAGCGTGGACTACGTCAACTACTGGTCCGAGAGTCTCGGCGTGTACGCCAACGCCATCGTCTACACCCCGCCGCAGTACGACAAGGACAAGAAGAAGAAATATCCCGTCTTCTACCTCATCAGCGGCACCACCGACACCGAAGAAGTGTACTTCAAGGTCGGCCGGATGAACCTCATCCTCGACAACCTCCTCGCGGAGGGCAAGGCGAAGGAAATGATCATCGTCCTCCCCTACGGCAACCCGTCCAAGTACTACCCGGCGGGCCGCGCCCCGCGCATGGGCGACCTCTTCACCAAGGACCTCATCGACGACCTGATGCCCTTCGTGGAGAAGAACTACCGCACCCTCAACGACCGCGACCACCGCGCCATCGGCGGCTTCTCCCGCGGCGGCAACCAGGGCCTCGCGATCGGCCTGACCCACCTCGACAAGTTCTCCTGGCTGTGCTCCTACAGCTCCTTCACCAGCACCACCCTGCCGGGCGGCGTCTACGACGACCCGGCCCTCAACGACAAGATCCACCTCTTCTGGCTGGGCGTGGGCACGGACGACTTCCTCTACGGCAACGCCAAGGACTACATGGACTTCCTTGACAGCAAGGGCATCAAAAACGTCAAGGTGTTCACCGACGACAAGTTCGGCCACACCTGGATGAACGCCAAATACTGGCTCGACGAATCCCTCCCCCTCCTCTTCCAAGAATAAAGACGATATGAAAAAGCATAGCATTCTCCTCGCAGCGGCGCTGACCCTGCTCCCGCTGCTCACCCAGGCCCAGCCGCCGCAGGCCGGCGCAGGCCAGCGCCTCACCCCGCAGGTCATGGCGCGCCTCTTCCCTGCCGGCGTCGTGTCGCCCGAATACAACGCCGACGGCTCCGTGACCTTCCGCTGCCAGGCGGCGGACGCCAAGAAGGTCGAGCTGGACTGCCAGATGTTCCCGCAGGCCCAGCTGATGACCAGGGACGAGAAAGGCGTCTGGACCATCACGGTGACCCCGGGCAAGCCGGACATCTATCCCTACGCCTTCGTGATCGACGGGACCAAGATCGCCGACCCCAACAACATGTTCATCTTCCCCAACGAAGGGTTCAAATACTCCCTCGCCGACGTGCGCGGCCCCGAGCCGTCCGTCCAGGACATCCAGGACGTGCCGCACGGCAAGGTCTCGTACCGCTTCTACCACTCCAACACCTGCGGCATCGACCGTCCGCTGACCGTCTACACGCCGGCCGGCTACGACCCCGCGGGCAGCGAGCGCCTGCCGGTCCTCTACCTCATCCACGGCATGACCGACACCTACGAGACCTGGTTCAAGGTGGGCCACGTCAACAACATCCTCGACAACCTGATCGCCGCCGGCAAGGCCAAGCGGATGATCGTGGTGATGCCCTACGCCAACCCCTACATCGAGATGATGCGCCAGGGCCTCGCCGACCACTATGACTCCATGGACACCGACCGCGTGGCCGCGGAAATCATCAACGACGTCAAGCCCTTCATCGAGGCCAACTACAAGGTCAGGACCTCCGCGCGCGACCGCGCCGTCGCCGGCTTCTCGCTCGGCGGCCGCCAGGCGCTCGCCACCGGCCTGGGCCATCCGGAGGTGTTCCAGTGGGTCTGCGCCATGGCGCCGGCCATCTTCGGCACCGAATACGAGACCAACTTCTCCAACGGCACCTACGTCCCCGTCAAGACCCTCAACAAGAGCTACAAGCTCATCTGGCTGGGCACCGGCACCGACGACTTCCTGATCGCGCAGTCGCGCGGCCTGGACGCCTTCCTGACGGAGAACGGCGTCAAGCACACCTTCTACACCCCCGACGGCGGCCACACCTGGAT
>JAEEGJ010004099.1_pt1 | contig 51215 bp, 43 predicted proteins | sample 8958761 | NCBI WGS metagenome assembly JAEEGJ01 (sample SAMN16246546, study PRJNA631951) | gut metagenome | biome: gut microbiome; feature: rumen; material: RS-attached | host: Bos | place: Iran: Karaj | collected 2018-10
CTTAATACTGCATTAACTGAAAAGATTTTAACTGAAGCAAATGTAGAATACGAAATATATAAATTTGAGGATATGCGCGAGATGACAGACGCGCTTGCTAAGCACAGGATAGAAGTAGATGTGCTTCTGTGTGATATCCTCACAACAGATATGAATGGCATAGAAGCTGCTGAAAGACTTAGAGAACTTGGAGATAATGTAGATATTATATTTATCTCATCAACAGCAGAATATGCACTTGACGGTTACAGAGTACAGGCGCTTAGATACATTAAGAAGCCTGTAGATATAGATACGCTTAGAGAAGCGCTTTTGATATCAGTTAGTAAGCATTCATTTATTGGTGGACTTACAGTTTCTTCAAAGGGACAGACATTTACCATTGATTTTAAGGATGTTTTATATATTGAAAGCTGTAGAAGAGATATAGATATACATTTAACTGATAAGATTATCACTACACATATGAAGATTTCTGATATAGAGAGACTTCTTCCTGAGAAGGATTTCTTCAGATGTCACAGGTCTTACATTGTTAACTTTACTTATATGGAAGCCATAGAAAGATATCAGATAACAATGAAGAATGGAGATATTCTATCGGTAAGCCAGCAGTTATACTCTGACACTAAAAGTCGCTTTTCTAATCATAGATAAAGAAAAGGATTTTAGTAGGTAAGATGGAATACAAGGCATTTTTAATTAAATACGCTGAGATAGCGGTTAAAGGAAAGAATCGTTTTATGTTTGAAGATGCTCTCGTTAGACAGGTTAAGAGAGCTCTTGTAAAGGTTGACGGTTCTTTTAATGTGTTCAAAACACAGGGTAGAGTTCATGTAGAGACAGAAGATAGCGTGGACTACGATGAGGTTATGGATGCATTAACAAAAGTTTTTGGTATTACAGAAATCTGTCCAACAATTGTTTTAGAGGATGAAGGTTTTGATAAGCTTTGTCAGTCTGTTAATGACTACATGAAGGAAGTATATGGTGATAAAACTGCTACTTTCAAGGTCAATGCCAGAAGAGCAAGAAAGAATTATCCTCTTGTATCTATGGAGATTAATGCCAAGGTTGGAGAGAAGATTCTTGATGCATTCCCTAACATGAAGGTTGATATTAAGAAGCCTGAAATATGGGTAAATATAGAAATAAGAGAAAGAATATATGTATATAGCCAGGCAGTTAAGGGTGCCTGCGGTATGCCAGTAGGAACAGGTGGCAAGGCTACTCTTCTTCTTTCAGGTGGTATCGATTCACCAGTTGCAGGCTATATGATAGCTAAGCGTGGTGTGGTAATTGATGCAGTATATTTCCATGCACCACCATATACAAGTGAAAGAGCTAAGCAGAAGGTTGTTGATCTTGCAAAGATAGTTGCTAAGTACAGCGGACCTATGAAGCTTCACATAATAAACTTTACAGAGATTCAAAAGTACATATATGACGCATGTCCTGAAGATGAACTAACAATCATCATGAGAAGATACATGATGCGCATAGCAGAGACTATTGCTAAAGAGAATAAGAGTCTTGGACTTATTACAGGTGAGTCAATAGGCCAGGTTGCTTCACAGACTATGCAGAGTCTTCTTTGTACTAATGAAGTATGTACAATTCCAGTATACAGACCACTTATCGGTTTTGATAAGCAGGATATTATCGAGATATCAGAGAAGATTGGCAGTTATGAAACTTCAATTCTTCCATTTGAAGACTGTTGTACTATATGGGTAGCCAAGCACCCAGTTACAAAGCCTAATGTTAATATTATCAAGAAGCATGAACAGAATCTTAGTGAACATATAGATGAGATGTTTGAGAAGGCAGTTTCATCAAGAGAGATTATAAGTATTGATTAGTTAAGAAATAAAGGCATAAAAAAGCAGGGCATCAAATCCCTGCTTTTTATAACAATAATAATTAAATTCTTAAGCTTCGATGATGTATGGCTTTAATACCTCAAGTACTTCGCTAGCATCATCATCTGACTCAGCATGTATGTTGAGATCTATAGGTTTAGACAAATCAAGGCTGAAGATACCCATGATAGACTTTGCATCGATAACGTATCTTCCTGAGATTAAGTCGAAATCGAAATCATATTTAGTTATTTCTTTTACGAAAGACTTAACTTTGTCGATAGAATTTAATGAAATCTGAACTGATATCATATTTGTACCTCCTGTTTTATTTACTTTTTACTTTAATGCAAGGAGCCACATAAGTCAATTATGAAAAAAATAGCTTTTCACAATCTTGGATGTAAAGTTAATACTTACGAGCTTGATGCTATGATGCAGATGCTTATAGATGAGGGTTATCAGCAGGTTCCTTTTGAGGAAACAGCGGATATATATATTATTAATACCTGTACTGTTACTAATATTGCTGATAGAAAAAGCAGACAGATGATTCATAAGGCAAGAAAGAATAATCCTGATGCAGTTATAGTAGCTGTTGGCTGCTATGTACAAACAAGAGCAGGAGGGGAAGGCCTTGAAGATATAGATCTTTGCATAGGTAACAATCATAAAGGAGAAATTGCAAAGATTCTTAAAGAGTATCTGGGACAAAAGATGACTATAGTCTCAGACTTATCTAAACCTTGCGACTATGACAACATGAGTGTTAATAACACTTCAGAACATACAAGAGCATTTATTAAGGTTCAGGATGGATGTAACCAGTTTTGCTCATATTGCATCATTCCTACTGCCAGAGGAAGAGTAAGAAGTAGGGCTATTGAAGATGTAGTAAATGAAATAACTACCTTGTCGTCAAAGGGCTTTAAGGAATTCGTTATTACAGGTATCCATCTTAGTTCATATGGAACAGATTGGGACTACGATGATATTAAAGCAGACAGATTTGGTGAGGGACATCTTATAGAACTCTTAACTAAAGTAGACGCTATAGAGGGAGTTGAAAGAATAAGACTTGGCTCACTTGAACCAAGAATAATAACAGAAAGCTTTTTAGAGGCTATAGGTGGACTTGATTCTATATGTCCACATTTTCATTTATCACTTCAAAGTGGATGTGATGAGACACTTAAGCGCATGAACAGACACTATAGCGCCGCTGAATTTAAGGAAAAGACAGAGCTTATTAGAAGATATTTTGAACATCCAGCTATTACTACAGATGTTATAGTAGGATTTCCGGGAGAAACTGAAGAAGAATTTAAGACTACTAAAGAATTTCTTCAGGATATACATTTCTTTGAGATGCATATATTTAAGTATTCAAGAAGAAAAGGCACGCCGGCAGATACTATGCCAGGTCAGCTAACTGATGCAGTTAAAACGGCCCGCAGTCATATGCTGGAAGAGGTTGAAAGAAGCGATAGCAAGGCATTTCGAAAGGATGTAATTGGCAGCAGTCAGGAAGTTTTATTCGAAGAAGTTAAGAATATAGCTGGTAAAGATTACTGGGTAGGACATACAAGAGAGTATATAAAACTTGCCTACGGTAATAAGGATAGTAAGGAAAATCTGGAAGGTTTAATCAAAACTGTAAAAGTAGGAGATTTCCTTACAGACGAGTATCTTTTAGCTGAGTGAAAAATTGAAGAAAACGCCCATTTATGGTAAAATATATAGCGGTTTTATAACTATACATTAAGGAGGGAGTATCATGGCAGATATTAATCAGACTCAATTTTTTAAAGTTGATATTGAACAAGAGGACAGCGTAAAGAACATACTTGAAGAAGTATATGATGCTCTTAGTGAAAAAGGATATAATCCAGTAAACCAGATAGTAGGATATATTATGTCTGGTGATCCAACATATATTACAAGCCATAAGAATGCCAGAAGCATAATTATGAAGGCTGAAAGAGATGAACTTGTTGAAGAGATGCTTACAGAATATATAAGATGTAACGGATGGGATAAGAAAGGTCAGGAATAGTATTATATGAGAATTATGGGACTGGACTTTGGTACAAAGACAGTAGGAGTTGCCATAAGTGATCCACTTCTTATCACAGCTCAGGGAAAAGAAATTATAAGAAGAGACAAACCTTCTAAGCTTAGACAGACACTGGCAAGAATAGAAGAACTTGTTCAAAGTGAAGAAGTAAGCGAGATAGTTCTTGGGTATCCTAAGAACATGAATAATACAGAAGGTGACAGAGTAGAAGCAACCAAAGAATTCAAGGATATGCTTGAAAGAAGAACAGGACTTCCTGTTACTCTTTGGGATGAAAGACTTACAACTGTAGCTGCAGACAAGTATATGATGGATGCAGGAATCAGAAGAGAGAATCGTAAAGATTACGTAGATGAGATAGCAGCTGTGTTTATTCTTCAGGGATATTTAGACAGCAAGAAAGCGTAAATGTAGATGCCATTACTGGTTGGTAGTGGAGCCTTAAGTAGGAGGTTACGATATGGATAAGTTAGTTATAACAACAGAAGATAATAATCAGATAGAATTCTATGTTCTTGAGCAGACAACTGTTGGCGGAACAGATTACTTCCTTGTTACTGAAGAGGCTGAAGGCGACAGTGATGCTCTTATACTGAAAGATCTTTCAAAGAAAGATGATGAAGAAGCTATCTTTGAAGTAGTATCAGATGATGAAGAACTTGAAAGCGTAGCTAAGATATTTGAAAGTATATTGGACGATATCGATTTTACAAAGGAGTGATTTCCTAGCTTAGCTGGAAGTATATATGTACCCCAGGCTAAACTTAATATTGCTCTATCTATATAGAAGGAGAATGAAATAAAGATGAAGAAGATTGATCCGACAGGAGCTTCGCCCCTTCGTATCATCCCTCTTGGCGGCCTTGAACAGATAGGCATGAATATAACTGCATTTGAGACTGATGACAGCATATTCATCCTAGATTGCGGTCTTGGCTTCCCTGAAGATGATATGCTTGGCGTAGATCTTGTTATTCCTGATGTTACTTATCTTCAGGAAAACAGCAGTAAGATTAAGGGCTTTGTTATTACACATGGCCATGAAGACCACATAGGAGCATTACCATACGTTTTAAAAAGAATTAATGTTCCAATCTATGCAACCATGTTAACTATGGGAATCATAGAGCGTAAGCTTGAAGAACATGGTATTAATGATCAGGTTACAAAGAAGGTTATCAAGTTTGGACAGACTATAACACTTGGTGACTTTCATGTGGAATTTATAAGAACAAACCACTCGATAGTAGATGCGGCAGCACTTGCAATATATACTCCTCAGGGAATTATAGTTCATACAGGTGACTTTAAGGTAGATTACACACCTATATATGGAGATGCCATCGACCTACAGAGATTTGGTGAACTTGGTAAGAAAGGTGTACTTGCACTTATGTGCGATAGTACCAATGCTGAAAGACCAGGCTTTACTCCATCTGAAAGAACAGTTGGTAAGACTTTAAATGACATCTTTGAGGAGAATGAAACTACAAGAATTATAGTTGCAACATTTGCCTCTAATGTTGACAGAGTTCAGCAGATAATTAATATTGCTTATAAGTTTGGACGTAAGGTAGCTATCGACGGAAGAAGTATGGTTAATATCATACAGACAGCTATCGAACTTGAGAGGCTTAATGTTCCAAAGGATACTCTTATAGAGATAGAAGAACTTAAGAATTATCCTGATAATAAAACTGTTATTATCACTACTGGTAGCCAGGGCGAGCGACTTGCAGCGCTTAGTCGTATGGCATGTGGTAATCATAAGAAGGTTAATATAGGACCTGGAGATACTATAGTATTCTCTTCACATCCTATTCCAGGTAATGAGAAACCAGTAACAAAGATTATTAACGAACTTCTTAGACGAGGAGCAGATGTTATATTCCAGGATACACATGTATCTGGACATGCATGTCAGGAAGAGATTAAGCTTATATACTCATTAACTCAGCCAAGATACGCTATTCCAGTCCATGGTGAATACAAGCATCTTATGGCTCAGGCCAAGATAGCTAAGGAACTTGGTATAGATAAAGAACATATATTTATTCTTCGCTCAGGTGATGTGCTTACATTCTGTGAGGACGGAGCTAAAGTAGGAGAAAAGGTTCAGGCAGGTACTATACTTGTTGATGGCCTTGGCGTTGGCGATGTAGGTAATGTAGTTCTTAGAGACAGACAGAAACTGGCTGACGATGGAATCATCGTTGTTACACTTGCTCTTGATGGTTATAATAATCAGGTGGTATCAGGACCAGAAGTAGTATCCAGAGGATTTGTATATGTTAAGGAATCTGAGGAGATACTTGAAGAGGCTAAGAGCATAGTTGATCAGGCAGTCTTCGATGCACAAAACAGGGGTGTTACAGATTGGGGCAAGATAAAGAATATTATTAAGGATTGCCTTAGCGAATATGTGTGGAAGAAGACAAAGAGAAGACCTATGATACTTCCGATAATTATGGAAGTATAGGATATAAGAGAAGGGAAAACTTGGAGGGTACAAATGAAAGAACTGGAAAACGAAGTAGATAGTTTTGTTGAGGCAATTAAGAATACTAAAACCTATAAGAACTTCAACAAAACATTAACAGCTCTTAAAAAAGATCCAGAGCTTAAGCGTAAGGTAGACGAATATCGAAAAGAGCGTTATGATATTCAGAATTCAGACTATTATGACGAACAAGCAGCAGATAACTTTACTGAAAAGTATGCAGATTTTATCGAGCAGCCTATAGTAGGAGATTTTCTGGATGCGGAGAACGATCTCTGCCGTATGCTTCAGGCAATAACAGATAAGGTGATTGACAGCGTGAATTTTGAATAAGCTGTCAGGAGAATTATGAAGTCAAGAAAGATAATATACACAATTTTTAAAACTTGTATAGCATTTGTCATATTTATAATTATTACAGGTCTTGCATATAAGCTCTGCGAAAAGTCTTATAAATTTGGCTACAGAATATTTGCTGAGGAACCACTTAGTCCAGCACCTGGTATAACTGTATCAGTGGCTATAGTTGAGGGTAAGTCGGCGATGGAGATTGGAAAGATACTTGAGGAGAAGGGTCTAATCAGATCTGCTTATCTTTTCTATCTTCAGGAAGCAGTATCAAGTTATCATGGAAAATTAAAGCCAGGTGTATATGAACTCAGTACAGCTATGACTGCAGAGCAGATGATGGCTGTTATGGCAGCGGAGCCACAGGAAGAGGAAGTGGTTGATTCTGTTTCTTCTAATGAGGCTGATTTCTACGGAGACCCAGCTATGGAAGCTGATTATGATGAAGGTCTCAGTGATGGTGATTCAGGTATAAATTCAGGAATAGATGATTCTCAGGTTAGTGGAAATGAGGTAATAGATCAGTGATAGATGAAGAAAGGATTGTATCATTCATTAACTCACTTGATAGTGGAAAAAGCCAGATACTATCTGAGATAGAGAAGGAAGCTAAAGCTGACTTTGTGCCTATAATTAGAAAAGAGATGCAGAGTCTTCTTAGATTCTTGGTAGCATCATATAAGCCAGAAAAGATATTAGAGGTGGGCTGTGCTGTAGGTTTCTCATCTTTACTTATGTGGGAAGCTTCCGGAAAGCAGGCTAAGATTACAACAATAGAGAACTACGAAAAACGTATTCCAATAGCAAAGAACAATTTTAAAAGAGCGGGGGCGGAAGAGGATATCACCTTATTAGAAGGAGATGCTACTCTTATTCTTCATGAGATGGAAGGCGCTTACCCGTTTATTTTTATGGATGCAGCTAAGGGACAGTATCCTAATATGCTTCCAGATGTGACAAGACTTCTTTCAAAAGGAGGAATACTTGTAACAGATAATATTCTTCAGGATGGCGATGTATGTGAATCCAGATATGCTGTTACAAGAAGAGATAGAACCATACATTCAAGAGTTCGCGAGTATTTATATGAGTTAACTCATAGTGATGTATATGAAACGGTTATTCTTAATATAGCGGATGGAGTTACATTAAGTGTAAAGAAGTAGTTCACATTATGAACTACTAAGAATCATAAGAAAGTTGATTTAGGAATTATATGAGTAGAAGTAATAAACCGGAACTTCTTATACCGGCTAACAATATAGAAGTATTTAAAACTGCCATTACATACGGCGCAGATGCTGTATATATTGGAGGTGAAGTTTTTTCACTTCGTGCAAAGGCTAAAAACTTTACCAATGAGGAAATGAAAGAGGCTGTAGAGTATGCCCATCAAAGAGGTGTAAAAGTATATGTAACAGCTAATATACTTGCACATAATGAAGATATTGAAGAGGCAAGAAAGTACTTTGAAGAGATGAATGAGATTAAGCCGGATGCGTTTATCATCTCCGATCCGGGTATCTTTACTATAGCTAAAGAGATTTGCCCTGATATTGAGATACATATCTCAACTCAGGCCAACAATACAAATTACATGACATATAAGTTTTGGTGGGATCAGGGCGCTACCAGAGTAGTGTCTGCAAGAGAACTTTCTCTTAAAGAAATTAAGGACATTAGAAATAATATCCCTGAAGACATGGAGATAGAAAGTTTTATCCACGGGGCTATGTGCATATCATATTCAGGTAGATGTCTCTTATCTAACTACTTTACAGGAAGAGACGCCAACCAGGGAGCATGCACCCATCCATGCAGATGGAAATATTCAGTTATGGAGGAACAGCGCCCAGGAGAATATCTTCCAGTATACGAGAATGAAAGAGGTACTTACATCTTTAACTCTAAGGACCTTTGCATGATAGAGTACATACCAGAGATGATTGATGCTGGTATTGATTCATTTAAGATAGAAGGTAGAATGAAAACTGCCCTATATGTAGCAACAGTAGCCAGAACATATCGCAAGGCTATTGATGATTATCTTGAATCACCAGAACTCTATAAGAAGAACATGGACTGGTACAAAGATGAAATAGGCAAATGCACTTACAGACAGTTCTCAACCGGTTTCTATTTTGGAAAGCCTACACATGAGAACCAGATATATGACAGCAACACCTACATTAATGAATATATCTATCTTGGAACTATCCTTGATAAGGATTCTGATGGTCAGGTACTTATTCAGCAAAAGAATAAATTCTGCTTAGGTGATGAAATAGAAATCATGAAACCTGACGGACGTGATATAATCACTAAAGTAATAGGTATGAAGAATGAAAGAGGTGAGGCAGTAGAATCCTGTCCACATTCTAAAGAGATGATTTGGCTGGATTTAAGCGTTAAACCTGAAATATGTGATATACTCAGAGTTAAGTCATTATAGCTTTTTTACGTTGAAAGGATGAGAAATGAAGAAGGAAATCGAAGAAAAGATTAATATTGAAGAAATATTCGGGGAGAATGTATTCAACTTTTCTACTATGCAAAAGTGGCTTCCAAGAGAAGCTTATGAAGAAGTGGAGAAGGTTGCAGCATTTGGTGGAGAACTTTCTTCAGATACAGCTAATATAGTTGCAAAATGCATGAAGGACTGGGCTGTTGAAAAAGGTGCAACACATTATACTCACTGGTTCCAGCCACTTACTGGTGTAACAGCTGAAAAGCATGATTCATTTATTACTCATCCAGATAAGAATGGAAAGATGCTTCTTGAGTTCTCAGGTAAGGAACTTATAAAGGGTGAGTCTGACGCATCATCATTCCCATCAGGTGGACTTAGAGCAACATTCGAGGCAAGAGGTTATACAGCATGGGATATTACTTCGCCAGCATTTATCAAGGAAGATGCTACAGGTAAGATTCTTTGTATTCCTACAGCATTCTGCTCATATAAGGGTGAAGCTCTTGATAAGAAGACACCACTTCTTCGTTCTATGCAGGCTATTAGCGAGCAGGCACTTCGTATTGTAAGAATATTTGGTAATACTAAGGCTACAAAGGTTATTCCATCTGTAGGACCAGAGCAGGAATATTTCCTTGTTGATAGGCAGCAGTATTTAAAGAGATACGATCTTATATATTCTGGAAGAACTCTCTTTGGCGCAAGCGCACCTAAGGGACAGGAGATGGATGATCATTACTACGGAACAATTAGAGAACGTATCGGAGCATATATGAAGGACATTAACCTTGAGCTCTGGAAACTTGGCGTAACAGCTAAGACACAGCACAACGAGGTTGCTCCAGCTCAGCACGAACTTGCTCCTATATATGAAACAGCTAATATAGCAGTAGACCATAATCAGCTTGTTATGGAAGTTATGCGTAAGGTAGCTGAAAGACATGGACTTACTTGTCTTCTTCATGAGAAGCCATTTGCAGGTATTAATGGTTCTGGTAAGCATGACAACTGGTCACTTTGTACAGATGATGGTCATAATCTTCTTGATCCAGGTGATACACCAAATGAGAATATTCAGTTCTTACTTGTACTTGCTTGTATCTTAAAGGCTGTTGATACACATGCTGATCTTCTTCGTCAGTCTGCATCTGATGTTGGTAACGACCTTAGACTTGGAGCTGATGAAGCACCACCAGCAATCGTATCAGTATTCCTTGGAGAGCAGCTTGATGATGTTGTTAAGCAGCTTGTTGAAACAGGTGAGGCTACACATGTAATTGACAGACCTGTTCTTGAGACTGGTGTTGATACACTTCCAGATTTACTTATAGATCCAACAGATAGAAACAGAACTTCGCCATTTGCATTTACAGGTAATAAGTTTGAATTTCGTATGGTTGGTTCAGCTGATTCAATTGGTGATCCTAACGTTGTTCTTGATACTATTGTTGCAGAAAGCTTCTGCGAAGCAGCTGATATTATTGAAGCAGCTGATGACAAGGACAAGGCTATACATGATTTAATTAAGAAATATATGACAGAGCATCAGAGAGTTATCTTCAATGGTAACGGTTACTCTGATAGCTGGGTTAAGGAAGCAGCAAGAAGAGGACTTCCTAATATACCAACTATGGTTGATGCTGTTGAAGCACTTACAACAGAGAAGGCAGTTAAGCTCTTTGAGAAGTTTGGTATCTTTACTAAGGCTGAGCTTGAATCAAGAAAAGAAGTTCTCTATGAGATGTATTCTAAGACAATTAACATCGAAGCAAACTGTATGATAGATATGGCTAGTAAGCAGATCATACCTGCAGTTATTAAATTCTCTAAGAGTCTTGCAGATACAGTTAAGGTATCTAAGGAAATCGGGGCAGCAGCAGATGTTACTATGAAGCTTCTTGATAAGGTTAATGGATATCTTAGAGAAACAAGCGATGCTCTTGCTAAGCTTCAGGATGAAGTAGATAAGGCTAAAGTTATTAAGACTAACAAAGAGAAGGCTATCGCATATCGTGATAAGGTTAAGGTAGCTATGGAAGCTCTTAGAAAGCCAGCTGATGAACTTGAGAAGATAACAGATAAGGATATGTGGCCATTCCCTACATACGAAGATTTGTTATTTGAGGTTTAATAGCAACCCTGCATTCGGGGCTAAACAACTTAAGTAAATTTAATAATCGCCAGGGCATAAGCTCTGGCGATTTTATATATCTAATATTTAACTACACTGACTTCTCCGGATGACAGTGCCTGCCTGTTTCCTTTCTCGTCTTCTATAAGCAACCTGTAGTCATCGTCAATTCCAACTACTTTACCGTAATTCTTATGATGATTTTCTTTAAAGTCATTAATCTGAACGTAATTACCTATAAGGTTAGACTTGTTTCGATATATTTCTAAACACTCAATCTGATTTTCTTTGTAATAGAAAATGTTATTAATTATCCTGCTGGATAATCTTCCTCTGATATTCTCAAGGTTTGCGTCCTTAGAAGCTTTAGTATCGGATATTATTGCCCCAGCAATTTTCTTTAGCTCTTTAGGAAAACCGTTATCAGGTACAAATATATTAATTCCAATACCGATTATTATATAACTAGAATCTTCATCTTCCATATAAGAGAATGCCTCTGTTAAGATACCAGAGATTTTATATTTATTTATATATATATCATTAACCCATTTTATCTTTGAGGTGTCTTTGCCATGAAAAATAACATGGTCTATTGCTTTAGCTACGGCAGAGGCAGTAGTTGCAGTAATGTGGGGAATATTATTAGTGTTACTATTTGTGTGAAGAAGAAGACTCATATAAAGTCCCGTGTTTTTAGGGGAAAAGAAGTCTCTTCCTCTACGGCCACGGCCTTTAGTCTGACAACCGGCAATAAGAAGAATATCCTCATGACTTTCTCCTTCAAGACGTCTTACATGATCATTGGTAGAGTCTACTTCATCTAGATATATAACTTTAATTTGTCTGTCTGAGGTATTAATCTTTTGGCTTATATCTTCTATATCTATAGGATCAAATGTTGGACTTAATCTGTAGCCCTTGTTGGTAACAGCGTCAATCTGATAGCCATCTGCCTGAAGAGATTTAATTGCCTTCCATACACTGGCTCTTGTAACATAAAGAGTACTAGCCAGTTCCTGGCCTGATATATAGTTTGAAGTGTTAGATTGTAATATTGATAAGACTTCTTCTTTTGTAGACATTGTAATGTTAGCTGCTCCTTATAATGTTCATACAATTAAATTGTAAACCTATATAAAGAATTGTAAACCTAAAAAATACTCAGATTGTAAACCATAAAATAAAAAATATAAAAATAATACTTGCATTTGTTATGACCCTATTATATAATATCCCTTGCGAGTGCAAGAGCACTACATAATATAGCGCCATGGCCAAGCGGTAAGGCAACGGATTCTGATTCCGTCATTCCAAGGTTCGAATCCTTGTGGCGCTGCGAAACTCAGTCAGAGATGGCTGAGTTTTTTTGTTGCTTTGCCATAAAAGAAGATATATAGTTATAAGTGACTTTTCTGAATTAGAAAAAGGAAAGAGATTAATAAAAGGGAGACTAGAAATATGAATGCCTACACTCATAAGGTGCAGTACTACGAAACAGATAAGATGGGAGTAACACATCACTCTAACTATATAAGATGGATGGAAGAAGCAAGAACTGATTATATGGAGCAGATGGGTTACAGCTACCAGAAACTTGAAACTTTAGGAGTTATGTCTCCAGTAGTTGGAATAGAGTGTAGCTATAAAGCTTCAACAACTTATGCAGATATTATAACTATCAAAGTTGAAATAGAAGAATTAACTGGTGTAAAGCTTAAAGTAAAGTACACTATGACTAAAGAAGATGGTACCCTTGCCTTTGAAGGTATATCTACCCACTGCTTTTTAGGCGAAGGTGGAAAGATAGTAAGACTTAAAAATGAAGTACCAGAGCTATATGAAGCATTTAAAAATAGTATGGATAAATAAAAACTTTAGTTGACTAACGCGTTGAAGTATGATAAGTTAGTATCATCGAAGATTTAGGAAAGGAGTTTATCATTATGAATAAGACAGGTCTTAACTCATACAAGAACATGATGGTAAGCTCAGTATGCCTTTTTTCCTATCGATTTACAGGCTATTATTATGGTGCAAAGAATTGTCTGTAAATTGTTCGAAGATGGTATAGCTTGAAATTAACTTTTAGCGGTTCTGTTTTTCGAACAGAGCCGCTTTTTTTGCGCAGGGGCGAGCAGGAGAATGACGGAGCATCTCCCACTCGATTAAAAAAGCAGGGGTGTGAAAGGAAAACCTATGAAAAACTCTTTTGGAAATAATGTAATAGTTACCTTGTTTGGAGAAAGTCATGGAGAACAGATTGGAGTAGTAATCGACGGACTGGCTCCGGGAATAGAAGTTAATGATGACTTTATTATCAGCCAGCTTGCTAAGAGAAGACCTAGCGGAAAGATTTCAACAAGCAGGGTTGAGATGGATGAGTATCAGATGGTAAGCGGTGTGGTTAATGGCCGTACTACTGGAACTCCAATATGTATATTGATTCCTAATACTAATACAAAGAGCTCTGATTACGAGAAACTTAAGACTGTTCCAAGACCAGGACATGCTGACTATACAGCTTGTTGCAAATATCATGGTTTCCAGGATCCAAGAGGCGGCGGACATTTTAGCGGAAGAATCACAGCTCCTTTAGTAGCTGCAGGTGCTATAGCAATAGATACTCTTGCTAAGAAGGGGATAGTTATAGGTTCGCATATTGCTAGGTGCGCTGGAGTAGATGACAAGAAGATTATGGGAAGTAATCTTGCAGTTGATAATGATGAACTTAAGAAAACATTAGCTAAGCTTAATGAAGCTGATTTTGCTCTTATAGATGATAGTGTAAAGTCTGCCATGATAGAGAAGATGGAAACTGCAGCAGCAGAGGGCGATAGCGTAGGCGGCGTACTTGAAACTGCTATAGCTGGTCTTCCAGCAGGAATAGGAGAGCCTTGGTTTGATACTTTCGAAAGTGTCATGTCACATATGCTCTTTAGCGTACCTGCAATTAAAGGCGTAGAATTTGGCGATGGCTTTGCTATGACAGATATGATGGGAAGTCAGTCTAATGATTCATTCTATATGGATGGAGATAAGGTTAAGACCAAGACTAATCACAATGGCGGTATAAACGGTGGTATAACCAACGGTATGCCAGTAGTATTTAGCTGCGCTGTGAAGCCAACACCTTCTATATATAAGAAACAGGATTCTGTAAATCTTAAAGAGGGCAAGAATGAAGAACTTGTTATAGAAGGAAGACATGATCCAGCTATTATACACAGAGCAAGAGTGGTTGTAGACAGCGTAGTAGCACTTGTTCTTGTAGATATGCTTTCAGGCAGATACGGAACAGATTACTTAGCTGATTAATGATTGCAGCTATATAAACTATAAATATTCATTAGGAAATACATACTTATATGATAGCAACAATTTCTAAGGGCAATGCAAATGGAATAGTTACTGCTCCACCGTCGAAGTCTATGGCTCATAGACTTATGATATGTGCAGGCTTATCTAATGAGACATCCCTTATTAAGAATGTAAAACTTTCACAAGATGTTCTTGCAACAGTAGATTGTCTTAAGGCACTTGGTGCTGATTGCAAATATGAGAATGAAGAATTCTCTATTAAAGGAATTGGTTCACTGTGTAAACTAAATTCAAATGAGACAAGTTGTGAAAATGCAATAGACAACAATATAATTACTCTCCCTTGCAGAGAGTGCGGAAGTACACTTAGGTTTATGATCCCTATAGCTATGATGACTGGTAAAGAGTGCTTGCTTACCGGCTCAGAAAGACTTATGGAAAGACCACAGGATGTATATGATGACATCTGTAAAGAGCAGGGAATCACTTTTATAAAAGACAGCGAAGGCATAAGGGTTAATGGAAAACTGTCAGCAGGCAGATATAAAGTACAGGGTAATATAAGTAGCCAGTTTATCTCAGGCCTCTTATTTGTACTTCCTCTTTTAGATAAAGACAGTTCTATAGAACTTATTCCACCAGTGGAAAGTCGTTCATATATAGATATGACACTGGATGCACTTAAGTTATTTGGAGTAAATGCTGATTGGAAAAATGATACAACAATCGCTATACCAGGAGGCCAAACTTACAAAGGAAGAGACATGGAGGTCGAAGGAGATTACTCAAACGCAGCATTTTTAGAAGCATTTAATTATATAGGGAATAACAATAATAAGGTAACAGTTGAGGGGCTTCTTAAAGATTCCAGACAGGGCGATAAAGTATATCTTGAATATTTTAAAGAATTAAAAAAGGGAAGTCCTGTTCTAGATATAAAGAATTGTCCAGATCTTGGACCGGTACTTTTTGCAGTAGCAGCTGTTAATAACGGCGGGCATTTTACAGGTACAAGAAGACTTAAGATAAAAGAGAGCGACAGAGTTCTTGCTATGAAAACTGAACTTGCAAAGTTTGGGGTAGAGGTTCAGGATGGCGAGGATGATGTAATTATAAATAAATCAAACCTGCAGCTACCTAAGGAAGTTCTTAGTGGACACAACGACCATCGTATAGTTATGGCACTAAGCTTATTACTTTCTCTTACAGGTGGACAGATAGATGAGGCTCAGGCGGTAAGAAAAAGTTTTCCAGACTTTTTTGATTATATGAAATATTTAGGAGTAGAGGTTGAAATTGATGGAATGGATTAGTCATAGTAACATCCTTATTGTAGGACTTGGTCTTATGGGAGGAAGCTACGCAAAAGCACTTAAAAGACTTGGATTTCACGTTATGGCAATTGATACAAGAAAGGATGCCATAAGCTACGCTGTAGAAAATAATATTATTGACAGGGGTAGCACAGACAACGAAAAAGAGCTTATTGCTGATGCTGATGCTGTTATCTTTGCCCTTTACCCAGGGGCATTTAAATCATGGATAGAAGAGAACCAGAAGAATTTTAAATCAGGTATCTATATAACAGATGTTACTGGTGTTAAGGCACCTGTAGTATATGAGATACAGGGTGTGTTAAGAGAGGATGTAGAGTTTATAGCAGCTCATCCTATGGCAGGTAGAGAAACATCAGGAGTTGAGCATGCAGATAACAGTATGTTTATCGGAGCTAACTATATAGTAACTCCAACTAAGAAGAATACTAAGGAAGCAATAGAGTGGTGTAAGAGTCTTGGAAGAGTTCTTGGATGTACTAACATAACAGAACTTAGTCCTGAAGAACATGATCAGATGATAGGCTTTGTATCACAGCTTACTCATGTTGTGGCAGTTTCTCTTATGAATGCTAACGACAACCATCACCTGGCTGATTATACTGGAGATTCATTTAGGGATCTTACAAGAATCGCAAGAATCAATGAGACTATGTGGAGCGAGTTATTCCTGCTTAATAAGAAGGCTTTACTTGAACAGATGGATAGCTTCATAGGTCAGATAAACGAAATCAGAGATATGATAGAACATGACGACAGAGAAGGCTTGTGTCAGAAGATGATCACATCTACAACAAGACGTGCATGGTTTGACAAGCCTTAAGATGTGTAATATGTCTTAAGGCGTCTCAGGGATTATAACAAATAATTATTAAAACACTAAAACAAATAAGAATAAAAGATAAGGAAGGAAATATATAACTATGAATATGGATTTTGAAAGAAAATTATCAATACCGCAGGAGGTTAAGGAACTTTATCCTATAACAGCGAAAACAGCTGAAATAGTTGATAAAACAACAATGGAGCTTAAGAATATATTTAGTGGCAAATCAGATAAGATAGTTCTAATTATAGGACCTTGCTCAGCTGATAACGAGGATAGCGTTATTGACTACATCTCGAGACTTAGACCAGTAGCAGATAAGGTTCAGGATAAGATTCTTATCGTACCTAGAATCTATACTAACAAGCCACGTACTACAGGTGCAGGATATAAGGGACTTCTTCACCAGCCAGATCCTAATCAGAAGCCTGACTTATTCAAGGGTATTGTTGCTACAAGAGAACTTCATATGAGAGCTATTCAGGAGACAGGTTTTGCCTGCGCTGATGAGATGCTTTATCCAGAAAACCACAAGTATCTTGATGATATTCTTGCATATGTAGCAGTAGGTGCCCGTTCAGTAGAAAACCAGCAGCACAGACTTACAGCATCAGGTATCGAAGTTCCAGTAGGTATGAAGAATCCAACAAGCGGTATGATTTCTGTTATGTTAAATGCTATATACGCTGCACAGCACAAGCATACATTTATCTATAGAGGCTGGGAATGTCATTCACAGGGTAATCCATATGCCCACGCTATTCTTAGAGGATACTCTAACAAGCACGGACAGAGCATGCCTAACTACCACTATGAAGATCTTAAACTTCTTTGTCAGGAATATGCAAAGCAGGAACTTGAGAATCCAGCAGTTATTATCGATACTAACCATGCTAACTCTGGTAAGGATCCATTCCAGCAGCCACGTATTATTAAGGATGTTATGGCAAGTGTGAAGTTTGACCCAGAAGTTAAGAAGCTTGTTAAAGGTTTCATGGTTGAAAGTTATATCGAAGACGGATGTCAGAAGATTGGTGAAGGCATATATGGTAAGTCAATTACTGACCCATGTCTTGGCTGGGAAAAGACAGAGAAGATGATATATGAACTTGCAGAGCTTATCTAATAAAGAGCTCTATAAAAAAATATTTAGACGCCAAAAGAAAAACAGGGCATACCCTTTATGGATATGTCCTGTTTTTGTGGAGCGATATTTTGTAGTAACTGTATAACTACCGGTAACGGTGGTTATACAGTTAGTGTGGAAACTAATATTATCCCTCTATAGAGATATACTTCTGCTGAGGAATCTGTTTAGCTGGCTCTTTCTTAGGAATGTTAAGTGTAAGAATACCGTGCTTAAAGGTTGCTTTGATATCCTCTTCGGTGATATCTTCACCTACATAGAAAGTTCGAGAGCAGCTGCCGCTGTATCTTTCCTGTCTGATATATTTACTCTTCTTAGCTTCTTTCTCATTTTTAGCTGTATCATTCTCAAGTGACTTGTTAGCTGTGATGGTTAGATATCCGTCTTCAAGCTTTGCAGAAACATCTTCTTTAGTAAAGCCAGGTAAATCCATAATCATCTCATAGCCATGTTCGTCTTCTTTTATATCAGTATTCATTATATTCTTTGCTCTGTGGCCATATAGCTTCTTCTCGGCATCATTAACTGCTTTGTCATCAAACCAGCAGTTATCAAAGAAATTATCTAATAATCCAAAATTGTCATTAAAAATTGTAGGCATCAACATAAGTCATCCTTCCTTTCATAAATAACTGTTAAGCCTTATATATAACTGTTTGCAAACATTTGTAAGGGCTTTTTCTTTTCTTGTTAACTACGTTATAGCACTATTGTTAGCACTCGTCAAGGGCGAGTGCTAACAAAAATGTAAATTTTTTGTGAAATGCTGTAATTACGCCAAAAACTAAAGCTTTTTTTATTGATGATTAACGGACAATAACATATAATAAAACCACTTGATTTATATTATATAGGAGGGTATTTTTATGAAATATGTATGTAGTGTATGCGGTTATGTTCATGAGGGAGATGAGGCTCCTGATTCATGTCCAATCTGTAAGGCTCCAAAGGAAAAGTTTCTGAAGCAGGATGATGAGATGACATGGGCAGCAGAGCATGTTGTTGGTGTAGCACAGGGTGTTAGCCAGGATATTATAGATGATCTTAGAGCTAATTTTACAGGTGAGTGTTCAGAAGTTGGTATGTACCTTGCTATGGCTCGTGTAGCTTTCAGAGAGGGTTACCCTGAAGTTGGTTTATACTATGAGAAGGCAGCATATGAAGAAGCAGAACATGCTGCTAAGTTTGCAGAGCTTCTTGGTGAAGTAGTTACAGATTCTACAAAGAAGAATCTTGAACTTCGTATTGAAGCTGAGAATGGTGCAACATTCGGTAAGAATGAACTTGCAAAGCGTGCTAAGGCAGCTAACCTTGATGCTATTCATGATACAGTTCATGAGATGGCTCGTGATGAAGCTAGACACGGTAAGGCATTCAAGGGCTTATATGACAGATATTTTGCAAAATAATTATTTGTACTAATACAGGCAAGAATTAAAAATAGGCGTAGCTTCTATAATTAAATTAAGAAGCTACGCTTTTTTGTTTGCTTGCATTTAGCATTTATGGTAGCATCTTATAGTATGAATACTAAGCTAAGGAGGAAATGAGATGACTAAAGTATTTATTGATGGAAGCGAAGGAACTACAGGACTTCGTATTTTCGAAAGATTCCAGTCAAGAGATGATATCGAATTATTACAGATATCTTCTGAACTTAGAAAGGATCCTGAAGAACGAAGAAAGTTCATCAATGCATCGGATATTACTTTCTTATGCCTCCCAGATGCAGCTGCTATAGAAGCAGTAAGTCTTATAGATAAGGACAATGACCATACAGTAATTATTGATGCTTCAACAGCTCACAGAACAGAGGCAGGCTGGGCATATGGATTCCCAGAACTTGGTAAAGAGTTCAGAGATAATATAAAGAATGGAAAGAGAATAGCTGTTCCAGGTTGCTATGCTTCTGGTTTTATGATGATGGTATATCCACTTATAAAAGGTGGAATCATAGCTGATGATTATCCAGTATGCGTATCAGCACTTTCTGGTTATTCAGGAGCTGGTAAGAAGGCTATTGCTATGTATGAAGGTGACGATAAGACAGAGGATTTATATGCTCCACGTCAGTATGCGCTTTCTCAGCAGCACAAGCATCTTAAAGAGATGAAAGCCATAGCAGGCCTTAAGAGAATGCCGCTTTTCACACCAGTTGTTGACGATTATTACAGCGGTATGATTGTTACACTTCCTTTATATGCAGATCTTCTTAAGGATAGAAAAACTCCAGAAGAATTACATGCATACTTTGAGGAATATTATAAGGGCGAGAAGTTTATTAAGGTTATGCCTTTTGGAAGCGAAGCAGAAGGTAACAACTTCTTTGCTGCCAATGCTATGAGCGGCAGAGACGATGCTCAGATTTATATTACCGGTAACGAGGACAGACTCCTTGTAACAGCAAGATTTGATAACCTTGGAAAGGGCGCTTCAGGTGCTGCTATCCAATGTATGAATATTGTTATGGGTCAGGATGAGGCTAAGGGACTTAACTTATAATTTGCCATCTATTCTAACTCACCATAATATATACAAAATTTCTGCTTTATGTGGTAAAATATTTCTTGTACACTACGGCTTGTACTTAAATTAATGTATAGGGGAGTAACAAAGTTGAATAAGATTTGTAAAAACATATTTAAATGTTTAATTGCACTTGTTGCAGCATTATTTATTAGCGGAGCAGCTTTTAGTCCTGTTAATGCCAGCGCAGCTTCTTATAGTAATCAGATGTTTGAGGCAGATGGTACAGAGGCTAGCGTAGTAGAAGAGAAGGCAGACGGGGAAGAAGCTGATGACAATACAATGATAGTTATGATTTGTTTAGGCGGCGGTCTTATAATCATAATTGCAGTTGTTATATCTGTAGTATCATCAACAGTATCTTCGGTAGCAAGCGCTGTAGAAGATGAAGAGGATGAATAATAATTAAAACTTGAGCCGCCAATAAGGCGGCTTTTTTCTTTGTTAGGAAAACTCGCTGTAAGGGCGTTACCTATGGGTTAGGGAGAGAATAAAGATGGAAACAGAAAAGCAATATGTCTCTAAGGGGAGCCATAAGGTTAAACTATCTCCTCCTAGTTTATATAATGTAATTATGCTTAATGATGACTTCACACCTATGGATTTTGTGGTGTGGGCTCTCGAAACATATTTTGATAAAACCAAAGATGAAGCTACAGCACTTATGCTTGAAGTACATCATGGCAAGAAGTCAGTTGTAGGAACATACTCCTATGATATTGCTATTACAAAGTGTTATAAGGTTATAGCAGAGGCTAGAAAAAAGGGCTACCCATTTAAAGTAGTTGTAGATAAGAAGTAATAAAAGTATATGCCAGCAATTCATTGCCGGCAGGGTGATATATATGAAATTTAACGCACAGACAGAAGAAATAATAAAGATTGCAGTGTCAAAGAGTATGCGTGAAGGTAACGAGTTTGTTACTCCAGAGCATATTTTATTTGGCATGCTTTCACAGAAGGAATTTATAAGAACACTGGTATCTATGGGTGGAGACCCGGGTGAACTTCAGGATGATCTTGAAGAGTATTTCCATGATATGGTTCCTCATAGAAAAGAACTTCCTGCAAATGAACAGGCCGATGTATCTCAGGGATTTACAAGTGTTATAGAGATTGCAGCTCAGGCAGCAGGAAACTCAGATAACTCTGAGGTAGGTATGCAGCATCTTATCTGGGGTATGTATGAACTTCAGGAGTGCTTTGCTACATACTTTATTGAAAAGCAGGTTGGAGATAAAGAAGAATTCTTATATAGAATTCAGGATGCACTAGAGGAGCATGAGAGCCAGGAAAGCGGCGCATATGATTCTTTTTCTCAGTGCCTTACTGATGAAGGTATGCATAAGCCTGTAATTGGAAGAAATAAAGAAATAGAACTAGCTATGCTTGTTCTTTCAAGAAAAGATAAGAATAATCCTATGTTTGTTGGTGAGCCAGGAGTTGGAAAGACAGCTATGGCCTATGGTATTGCAGACAGAATAGCTAATGGACAGGTACCTGAAGGTCTTAAACAGGCCAGAGTATTCTCTCTTGATATGGCTTCATTATTTGCAGGAACACAGTACAGAGGAGAACTTGAAAAACGTATCAAGTCTATTATGGCTGAGTTCGAAAAGGAAGAGTGCCCTATAGTATTTATCGACGAGATTCATAGCTTAGTTGGAGCAGGTGGCCCTTCTGGTAATACTATGGATGTATCATCACTTCTTAAACCATATCTTGAAGATGGAAAGATTCGTTTTATGGGTGCTACTACTTATAGCGACTATAAGAGATATTTTGAAAAGAATGGTGCGCTTACAAGGCGTTTTCAGAAAATAGATATACCGGAACCAACAGATGAAGAAGCAGTTGAGATTATTAATGGCATAAAGAAAAACTATGAGAAATATCATAAGGTGCGTTTTTCTAAAGGCGTATCAGAGTATGCTGTTTCATTAAGCAGACGATTTATTAATGGCAGATTCCTTCCAGACAAGGCTATAGATCTTATGGATGAGGCTGCTACTTATAGAAAACTTCATCCAATTCCAGGCAAGAAGATACAGATGGTTGATAAAGAAGCTGTAGAGACAGTGCTTTCTCAGTTTAACAATATTCCTCTTCAAACAGCTAAGACCAGTGAAGTTGATAAACTTGGTATGTTATTTGACAGTATCACTTCTAAAATATTTGGTCAGGATCAAGCGGTTAGAAAGATTGTTGATGCAATATGTATGTCCAGAGCAGGACTTCTTGATGACAATAAACCAGTTGCTAGTTTCCTTTTTGTAGGACCAACAGGCGTTGGTAAAACTGAAGTTGCAAAGGTACTTGCAAATGAACTTGGCATAGAACTTGTTAGATTCGATATGAGTGAGTATGCAGAGAAACATACAGTTGCCAAACTTATTGGATCTCCTGCAGGTTACGTTGGATATGAAGATGGTGGACTTCTTACAGATGCAATAAGAAAGACTCCACACTGCGTTCTTCTTCTTGATGAAATCGAGAAGGCTCACCCTGATATTTATAATGTCCTTCTTCAGGTTATGGACTATGCATCTCTTACTGATTCCAAGGGACAGAAGGCTGACTTTAAGAATGTTATTATCATTATGACTTCCAATGCAGGTGCCAGACAGATTGGAAAGAAAAAGATTGGCTTTGGAGAGGATGAATTCGATGCAGGAGTTATGATGGACGAAGTTAAGAGAGTATTTGCTCCTGAGTTTAGAAACAGACTTAGTGCTATCGTTTCATTTAATCAGATTTCCAGAGAGATGGCAGAACGTATTGCTTCTAAGAAGCTTCTTGAACTTGAGAATAAGCTTAAGAATAAGAAGATTAGGATGAAAGTTTCCAAGGATGCCCTCAAGAATCTTACTGATAAGGGTGTAACTAAAGAATACGGCGCCAGAGAGATTGAAAGAATAATTAATAATGATATTAAGCCATTATTGGTTAATGAGATTTTATTTGGTAAGCTTAAGAAAGGCGGCCCAGTAACCATAAAGCTTGATGAGGGCAAGTTTAAGATTTAACGCAATTAGAAATGATAAATAAGAAATCCGCAGCGTTTACTGCGGATTTTTGTATTTCAGATGTTAATCTAATACATATCTTCTTCGCGAAGCTTTTCGAGATAATATTTTATGCTTCGAATTATACCTATTACTGCAGATATAATAAGTCCAAGGCCTGCTAATGTGAATATACCTGATACAATATAAAGTTCTGTAACAGTGTTCCCTTCTGCAAGCATATTAGGACCATCAATAAATGCAAAAAGAGAAAATGCTACAAATAACCCGCCCATTATTAATTGAATAAGTCTTTGGGCATTGGCAGCTAAAACACTTGTAAGTAAAAGATATTTTCTACCCCATCTGGTATTTTCGTTGCCTGAAATCTGAATATAAAGAGATAAACCATGGCGTATGAGCGAGAGAGCGCCCATAAAAATTAAGATCAAAAGGAGTGTTTTAAATCCATGAAAAAAGGTTTCCATAACTGGGTCCTTACTTTCAATCATGGCATCAAACAATCCTGAACGAAAAGCTGTAATGCAGACAAAGATCATAATTGCAGAAGAGACTATACCTTTAACTGCCATTATTTTAAGCATGGTTGAATCATTAAGTATCTTATCGATATCAAAGCCTTTTATAGAGCCTCTTTTCGGCGGCTCAAAACCGTTTTGTCTGTAGATATCATTGTTGACAGGCTGCCCGTTGTATATGCTGCCTGGGTTATCTCTATCAGTATTAAATTGGTTATTTACATTATAATTAAAATTATTATCCATACTTATACCCTCTTATACATTTTATATAACTATATACATATTATAAGCTGTAAAATTCAATATATTTTTTTATTTCCTCCGGCAACCTGCCATCATTGGCAGCAGCTACCTTGTTGTAATGAAGCTCAAGCCCCTTAGTCTTCTTTGCACACATAGCCTCGTGCCTGTTAATTATATCCGTATACATAGGGTTGCTCTTAAGCTTATCCCTGTACTTCTTAGCAAATGGACAATAGGTAAATAAGATAGCCTTAGATACCTTGTTCAGTCTAGGAGAACCTCCCGACTCATACTTAAGCCATATTATATAATCCACTATAAATACATTTTTGAAACTGTTCTTTGCATTGGATATGGCATTTCTTATTTTTTCTTTTGCATCAGCTGACAGGTCACTGTTCTTTCTATAGAACTGTAAGTAATCAAAGTATTCGCTGGTAAGAGACCGGTCTGTAACATCGTTCCATCTTGAACCCTGGATTCTCTTACAAAGCTCCCATCTAAAGTCGCCGGCAACCTTCATCTGAAGGCTTAGCAGGTCTTCGTTGGCAAAGATAGGCACTACGATGCGTCCGCGACTGTCTCTTCTAACAGAACTTGTTTCCTGCCAAAGTGAGGCTCTTTGTCCGATGGAAGGCATAAGAACAACATAAGGGAATACCTCAAGTTGGATAGGCTCTCTGGCTATACCATATTCTGGAGCCTGAAGAGAACATTCTCTATAGAAAAGGGAATAATCAATATCTCTAATTGCATCCCAGTTATTCATAACTGCATCAGCAGTAACCATAATATTTTCAAGAGGTTTGATTATATTATGGTCTGAAAGTATAGGGCAGAAAGTAGTTGGTCTTGGCGAAGTAATCTTAAGACCAAGCTTAAAGAAGTTTCTAAGTTCAAATCGAAGCTTCTCTTTATTGGAATTAAGATATCTTTCCATCATTTCTTCTGTAATATAGCCACTAGACTTTTGTTCTTTTAAAAATGCCGGATATGTTAATTCGAATTCATTCTTTGAAGGTTCTTCCTGACCAGTGTATATCTTATAAAGCCAGTCATAGGCAGTAAGAACCGTATCAGACGAAGATTTCTCAAGGGTATCTATTAATTTATAAAGCTTAAGAGCGTTTTCCTTACCAACAAGATCTTCATCCATATATCCAAAGCAGAAGAACATCTTTAAAATAGTAGGAACCTTCTTTGATTCAAATGCCGACACAATAGCTGCTTCATATATATCAAAGAAATATTTTGCTAAGTCATTTCTAAGTTTTCTAACATCATCATCAAGAGAGTTTTTATCATGGAGCATCTTATACTCTGATACAAGCTCTTTGAATCTTTCTTCTTCAGCCTCATCCATAGAAGCGTAGGCAAGTATCTTATCAAGGGAACCTGTAATCTCATCAAGACCTGAATCAGATATAGCCTCTGTTATTTCCTGATTATCTTCTGTAATGCTGTCATAGTAGTCTTTCTTTTCAAGGAGCTTAGCATCAGAAACGAAGGATACACCTGCAAGTCCGTTAAAGAAGAGGTTAACTGCATTATCAATATCGGAATATATGTATAAAGGTGCATCAGAAGACTTGGCCTTAGTATATAGATTTACATAGAGGTCGATAATGTCACCTGATGATGTATCAAAATAAGCTGCTAAGCTTTCATTAGCATATGAATTAAGCTGGTCGCAAAGGGACAAATAAAGCGATGCATGTGATGCAGCTTCCCAAAGCGTAGCTGTTACAAGTGAAGTGTGGGCAGAGAAATAACCTATCTTAAATTCTTTTGGCATAATTTCAAGCTGGTCATAAAAGTCAGATACCCAGTCTGGCATTTCTTTAGAAGGGACGAACTCAGAAGTTGTCTCTAAAAATGGAAATGATTGAATTTCAAAATTGTATGTAGAACAGATCTCTTTGTATTTCTGATATGAAGACTTGATAGTGTTAAAGACATTGTCGCATTCTTTCCGCATGCGGCGGTACTTGGTAGCTAAAGATACCATAGTAGATGCAAATGCTGTTATAAGCACGTCGCAGGTAGAAAAGCTATCCTCTACAATCTTATCTACATCAGAAAAACGGGTAAATGGATACACTGTGCATATTGTGTCTTCAAGAGCTGTGTAGTCGTAAGAATAAGGTGCGCCAGCAGACTCAAGAAGGCCAAGAATAGACCCTTTTTTAAGCTCAACATTAACATTACCGATGTTAATCTGTACGCTTCCTTTTACAACAAGAAGAAGTGATTCGGCTATATCTCCACTTTTATGTATAATATCGCCTTTTTTGAATACTTTTGTTTGCATATAACCCGCCTCATTTATGTAGTCCCCAACAAAGAATATTTTAATGCAAATGCTAGGGTAAATGCAAGAATTACAGGGCTTAACAAGACAACTACTCGTATGCGAGTAGTTTTGATGCAAAAATACTCGCATACAGGCTGTATGGTTTACCATAATAGTTAGATAATAATAATCGTGGAATGAAAATCGTAAAATCCTTTTATGGGTGTCAGACTAATAATATCAGGCTACAGCAATTCGCTGTGAATTCCATTTTTTAATACTCTAACATCATGGTCATGATGGTATATATGCCTGATTCAGGTCTGATTCAGGCATATATAATTCATGACGAGAGGTTGCAGGTATGGCTCTGGCTAAAATGCAAAAATCTAAAAAGAAAAAAGATGACCGATTAGTTGAAATAGGTGAGCTGATTCAGGAAAGAAGAAAAATCTTAGGCTTAACTCAGGAAGGATTGGCAGAACTTGCAGATGTCTCTTTATCAACGATTGGAGCAGTTGAGCAAGGGGCGCGTCCTATGAGTGTTGATGTTGCAGTAAAAATATCAGAGAAATTAGAAATAAATCTAGAAGTTATGTTATACCCATTAAAAACTGTAAAACCAGATAATAGTGAAGATAGAAAAACCGTTGAATTATGCTACGCTGGTATTGCTACGAGGGGAAAACTTGTAGAACATGCAAAACTCTTACTTGATGCAACTAATCAAACAGGTGGCAACAGAAGAAAAAAGTAGTAATATCAAAAATTGTTTAGAAAAATATAAGTTTTAGGATATATTATGTGCCTGCTAGTCAAGTTTAGTGTGACAAATTATTAAACTGATTTAGTAGGCATTTTTAATGCTGTGGACCCTATATAGGGATACTTTATTGGATACTTTGTCGGTTGCATAGTTTGCAAGATATGTTAAAATTATTTGGTCACTTATAAAGATAATGGAGATAGAGTGGCGTTTTTGGCTTGATATTTTATGGAGGATGCTATGGAAAACAAGGAACTTCAAAGACTTGCGAATGAAGTCCGTAAGGAAATTATTAAATCTACTCACGCTGCAAAGTGTGGCCATCCAGGTGGATCACTTTCAGCAGCTGACATTTTTACATATTTATATTTTGAAGAATTAAATGTAGATCCTAAGAATCCTAAAAATCCAGATAGAGATCGTTTTGTATTATCAAAAGGTCACACAGCACCTGGTCTTTATGCAGCACTTGCACTTCGTGGATTCTTCCCAAGAGAAGACCTTCTTACACTTAGAAAGATAGGTTCATATCTTCAGGGACATCCAAGTATGAAACATACACCAGGCGTTGATATGTCAACAGGTTCACTTGGACAGGGACTTTCAACTGCAGTAGGTATGGCTCTTGCAGCTAAATTTGATAAGAAGTCATATAGAACATATACACTTCTTGGCGATGGTGAGATTCAGGAAGGCCAGGTTTGGGAAGCTGCTATGTTTGCAGGTGCAAAGAAACTTGATAACCTTGTTGTTATAGTTGATAACAATGGTCTTCAGATTGATGGTAATGTTGAAGACGTTTGTTCACCATATCCTATAGATAAGAAGTTCGAGGCATTTAACTTCGAAGTATTTAACGTAGATGCTCATGATTTTGATTCCCTTAGAGAAGCATTTAACAAGGCTAAGGAAGTTAAAGGCAAGCCAGTATGTATCCTTGCAAAGAGTATCAAGGGTAAGGGTGTTTCATTTATGGAAAACAATGCTTCATGGCATGGTAAAGCAACCAACGACGAAGAATTTGAAAAGGCTATGGCAGAATTGGAGGCTAAATAATGGAAGAAGTAAAGAAGATTGCTACAAGAGAAAGCTACGGAAAGACTCTTGCAGAGCTTGGACATGAGAATCCAGATATATATGTTATGGATGCTGACCTTTCTGCAGCAACAAAAACTTCAATATTTGCTAAAGAATTTCCAGAGAGATTTATCGATACAGGTATTGCAGAAGCTAATATGATGGGTATAGCAGCTGGTCTTGCATCATGTGGTAAGACGGTATTTGTTAGCTCATTTGCTATGTTTGCTACAGGTAGAAGTTACGAGCAGATTCGTAACAGTATCGGTTATCCAAAGTTAAATGTTAAGATTTGTGCTTCACACGCTGGTATTACAGTTGGTGAAGATGGTGCATCACATCAGTGTATCGAGGATATAGCCCTTATGAGAGCTATCCCAGGTATGGTTGTTATGTGCCCAGCAGATGATATAGAAGCTAAGGCAGCAGTTAGAGCAGCAGCTGAGTATACAGGTCCTGTTTATATGAGACTTGGTAGAGCAGCTGTTCCAGTAATCAATGATCCTGAGACTTACAAATTTGAGTGGGGCAAGGGTATCAAGGTTAAGGAAGGTAAGGATGTCAGCCTTATTGCTTCTGGTGTTATGGTTGATAGTGCAATTAAGGCAGCAAAGATGCTTGAAGCAGATGGTATTGATGCTGAAGTAATTGATATTCATACAATTAAACCTATAGATGAAGATATTATAGTAGAAACAGCAAAGAAGACAGGAGTAGTTGTTACTCTTGAGGAACACTCTGTAATAGGTGGTCTTGGAAGTGCTGTTTGCGATGTGCTTTGTGAGAAGTATCCAGTTAGAGTTAAGAAGATTGGCGTTCAGGATGTATTCGGTGAGTCGGGCCCAGCTAGCGGACTTATGGAAAAATATAAGCTTGACGGCAATGGAGTATACGCGCAGGTTAAAGATTATATGTCTACTCTTAAATAAGAGCAGACCCGATGAGGTATGTTTGAAAAATGAGTAAGAAAGAAATGGAAAAAGAATTAGAAAAGGACCAGAAGCAGGAAACAAAGCTTTCTAAAGAAGAGAAGAAAACTGCTATTAAGGAACTTAAAGAAGCAAGAGCAGAAGAATTCAAATCCAGAACTAAAAAACAGCATATTATGGTAGCACTTTTCTACTTAGCAGTATTTGCTATTATGCTTACATACGATGAACTTCTTCTCAGATTTGTTTTTTCTAAGAAGATTGAAGTTAGAAATCTTACATTCTTAGTATTTATTCCAGCAGAAGCAGCATTCTTTGCTACAATTGCAGGATTTGGTAAAAAGGGAACAGCAGCAAGAATTATATTCCCTATAGAGTCATTCATTATATCAGCATATTATATTGGCCAGGTATTGTTCTATCACAATTCACAGTCAATATTCTCTCTTGCCCTTCTTGGTATGGGTGGAGCAGCTATTGGTAACTTTGGATGGGCACTTCCTAATGCCTTCCGTAAGTCACTGGTATTCATGATACTTATGCTGATTCCATTTATCTTATCAGTTGTATTCAGTGTTAAGAAGAAACCGGATAAGATTAAGGGATATAGTTTATTAGTACACCTTTTCGCATTTATCTCAGTAATTGTTTTATGGGTAGGCGGTATCGGTGCTCTTAGACTTGGTGGTACAGGTAGAACTAGTGTGTATAGATTATTCTTTAATACACTTGCTGATACAGATACAACATACGGAAGACTTGGTGCTCTTACAACTAACGTTGTAGAACTTGGTGCTAAGTTCTTTGGTATAGGTGGTAACAGTGCAGAGGATATTGTAGAGATTGATAAGAATGCTCTTTCTCTTGATGATCCATCTACAACATCAGAAAATAAAACAAGTAAGAACTCTGTTTCTGAAGATACAGCAGTTGAGGTTGTAAGAGAACCTTGGGTTAATGAAGACATTGATTTTGATAAGGTCCTTGCATCTGTTGAATCTGACGATGAGAAGAAATTAATTGAGTATTATTCTACAAAAGAGCCTACATGTACTAATGAAATGACAGGTTATTTTGAGGGATATAACTTAATCTATATTTGCGGAGAAAGTTTCTGGACATATGCATGTAATGAAGAGGTAACACCTACTCTTTACAAGATGGCACATAACGGAATCGTTCTTAATAACTACTACAACAGCTTTAAGAATACAACAACTAACGGTGAGTATGCATTCAACACAAGTATGTGGCCTGATGTATCGCGTATTGCAAACAACGGTACTGACGTAGGTTCATTTGCTCAGTCTGCATCTAAGTTTATGCCACAGGGACTTGGGGATCTTACTCTTCAGGATAAGAATACAACTACACTTGCTTTCCACAACTACTATGGTAAGTACTACAGACGTATTCTTTCATGGCCAAACCTTGGATATCAGTGTAAGTTCATGGGTTCTGGTATGACATTTACAACAACATGGCCTTCGTCTGACCTTGAGATGATGCAGCAGTCAATACCTGATTACATCAATAGTGATGAACCATTCTATGCATATTACATGACATTCAGTGGACATGGCCCATATACATCTACTAACAACATCTATAGAAAGAATATAGATTATGTTAAGAATACACTTGGTCCTAACACAGATATTACAGAAGAAACAGCTGTAGGTTATCTTGCATGTAACACAGAGCTTGATAAGGCTATGGAATACCTTCTTGATGAACTTGAGAAGGCAGGTAAGCTTGATAATACAGTTATCGTAATTGCTGGTGACCATTATCCATATTACCTTTCAACAGAAGGTAGAGATCAGCTTGCTGGTTATACAATGGATGAGAACTTTGATATCTACAAGTCAACATGTATCATTTACAACGCTGGTATGAGCGAGCCTATGGAAGTTGATACATATTGCAGTAACGTAGATATTCTTCCAACTATACTTAACTTATTTAACATCGAGCATGATTCAAGACTTATGGCTGGTACTGATATCTTTGATAACAGAGACGGTGTTGTTCATAGAGCTGCTCTCTATAACATGAGCTTTATCACAGATAAGTGTAAGTACAATGGTTCAACAGGTGAAGCAACTTGGACAGAAGAAGCGCAGAGACAGTACACACCTGATAAGCGTGATGCTTATGTAGAGGCTATGGTATCAGATCTTACTAATGATTATGTAGCTGCTACTCAGTCAATAGAGCTTAATGTATTTAAGGATATTTGGTATTACTCAGGTATGCTTACAGAAGAAGAACTGTTAGCTGAGGAAGAAAGAGAGAATAACGTACTTACTCAGGACGAAGAGTTCAACGCTCAGGATGCAGAAGAAAAACTTCGTAAAGAGCAGGAGAAGGCAGCTAAGCAGGCAGCCGAAGAAGCAGCGGCAGCAGCGGCAGCAGCAGCTCAGAATGCTGAAAATCAGATGGCTGACCCTAATAATCAGACAACTGATCCGCAGAATCCACCTGCAGACGTTATTACAGACTAATCGAATAAAAATAAAGATATAAGTGTGGAAATCTGTGATTTTCACACTATCTTTATATGAAAGGCGAGGAATAAATGGAGAACAAAGGAAAGTATTATTTAACAACAGCAATTGCATATACATCAGGTAAGCCTCATATTGGTAACAGTTATGAGATAGTACTTGCTGATGCAATCGCAAGATATAAAAGAGCAGCTGGCTATGATGTATTCTTCCAGACAGGAACAGATGAGCATGGTCAGAAGATAGAGCTTAAGGCAGAGGAGAAAGGTGTATCTCCTCAGGAGTTCGTTGATGAGGTTGCAGGTCAGATTAAGGATATCTGCAATATTCTTAATACTTCATATGATAAGTTTATAAGAACAACTGATGAAGACCACACAAAACAGGTTCAGAAGATGTTCAAGCGCTTCTATGACCAGGGTGATATCTATAAGGGTTCTTATGAAGGTATGTATTGTACTCCATGTGAATCTTTCTGGACAGAGTCTCAGCTTGTAGATGGCAAATGCCCTGACTGTGGACGTGAGGTTAAACCGGCTAAGGAAGAGGCATATTTCTTTAAGATGAGCAAATATGCTGACAGACTTATTGAATATATTAATTCACATCCTGATTTTATTCAGCCTGTTGCAAGAAAGAATGAGATGATGAATAACTTCCTTCTTCCAGGACTTCAGGATCTTTGTGTATCAAGAACATCATTCAAATGGGGTATTCCTGTTGATTTTGATGACAAGCACGTTGTTTATGTATGGCTTGATGCACTTACAAACTATATAACAGGTATTGGCTATGATTCAGATGGTAACTCAAGCGACCAGTATAAGAAGTTATGGCCAGCAGATCTTCATCTTATTGGTAAGGATATTATCAGATTCCATACTATTTACTGGCCTATATTCCTTATGGCACTTGGTGAGCCGCTTCCTGAAAAGGTATTTGGTCATCCATGGCTTTTACAGGGCGGCGAGAAGATGAGTAAGTCTAGAGGTAACGTTATCTATGCTGATGATTTAGTTAATCTCTTTGGTGTAGATGCTGTTAGATACTTCCTTATTCATGAGATGCCATACGACAATGATGGTACTATTACATGGGAACTTGTTGTTGAAAGGTATAACGCAGAACTTGCAAATGTACTTGGTAACCTTGTTAACCGTACAATTTCTATGAGTAATAAGTACTTTGACGGAGTGGTTAATGCTACAGGCGTGGCTGAAGATGTTGATAACGACCTTATTAAGGTTGTTACAGAAACAGCTGCTAAGGTAGAACGTAAGATGGATGAACTTAGAGTTAATGATGCCATCAGCGAAGTATTTACTCTCTTTAGAAGATGTAATAAATATATTGATGAGACTGAGCCATGGGTTCTTGCAAAGGACGAAGCTAAGAAAGACAGACTTAGTCAGGTTATGTATAACCTTACAGAGTCAATTGTGATTGGGGCATCTCTTCTTGCTCCATATATGCCAGATACAGCTGAGAAGATATTTAAGCAGTTAAATACATCTGCTCGTGACTTTGATACACTTAAGGAATTTGGCAAGTATCCATCAGGTAACAAGGTAACAGATAAGCCTGAGATGTTATTTGCAAGACTTGACCTTAAGGAGATTATGGTAGAGGTTGAGAAGATTCAGGAAGCTCAGAGAGCTGAGTATGCTAGGGAAAATGGCACACCAGTAGAAGAGGAAGCTGGTATCGATATAGAAGCTAAACCTGAAATAACATTTGATGATTTTGGAAAGATGCAGTTCCAGGTAGGAACAATTATCGAATGTAAGGAAGTTCCTAAGTCAAAGAAACTTCTCTGCTCTCAGGTTAAGATTGGCAGCCAGGTTAAGCAGATTGTTTCTGGTATTAAGCAGTACTATTCAGCAGAAGAGATGGTGGGAAAGAAGGTTATGGTTCTTGTTAATCTTAAGCCTGCTAAGCTTGCTGGGGTATTATCAGAAGGTATGCTTCTTTGTGCCGAGGATGCAGAAGGTAATCTTGCCCTTATGACTCCTGAGAAAGATATGCCATCCGGTGCAGAAATCTGCTAATTAAAATATTTTTATTATTAAGCCGCATGTATATGCGGCTTTTTTAGTATAATAAATCTATACTATTATGCTTTAGGAGAATATATGGAATTCAAACCATCATTTTTTGAAGAAGAAATAAGAGACGGATACTATATTTCTGGCGTGATGAAAAGATACTGGGCAGCCCAGATGGAAATTCTTATGGACGTTGCCAAAGTATGTGAAAAATATAATATAAAGTGGTTTGCTGACTATGGCTCTTTACTGGGTGCAGCAAGACACGGAGGCTTTATTCCTTGGGATGATGATTTGGATATCAGTATGCTGAGAGATGACTATATGAAGTTTCTTGAAGTTGCACCTAAAGAACTTCCTTCTAACTATAGACTTCATAACTTTAAAACCTCTGAATATTATGAGAATACCACCAGAGTTGTTAATACTGATGGTATAGTTTTTCACCCAGACTTCACATCAAAATATCATGAAATACCTTATTCAGTAGGTATAGACATCTTCTTTATGGATTATATATCAAGGGATAAAGAGGCAGAAAAAAAGAGAGAACAGGTTTATTCTCAGGTTGCCTCTGCTGCTGTATCCTGTGACTTTACCTTACCACTGTCAAAGGATGTAGAAGATATTCTAAGTCTGATAGAAAAGATTTGTAATAAAAAAATTGACAGACAGGGCAATATTAAAAAGCAGCTCTACTATATAGCTGAGATTTATGCTACAGAATTCACTGAAAAAGAGGCGGACCAGGTAGCTGTTCTTAATCACTATGTAGATACTGGAAGCCATATATATCCTAAGGATTATTTTGAAAATCCAATAAAGTTAAAATTTGAAAATATTACTATTAACGTTCCTAGATACTATACAGGTAAGTTAGCTAAAGACTATGGAAATTATTATCTTCCAACCAGAGCAGGTGGTCTCCATGGTTATCCTTTATATGAGAATAATGAACAGGCAACATACAAATATTTAGGGGCAGAAGATTTCTTTCGATATAAGCCAACACCAGACATGATCAATTCTTCCCTAACTGTTGATGTGACTGCAGGTAAAGTTCTTATCCTTATCAGGCATATTGAAGATTTCGAATATGTTAAAGGATTTGTCCTTTCTTATTCTGAAACAGGTCAAGTATATGTTATGGCTATGCCATATTACTACAGGGATTTTACAGGAAGATTTTTAGATCCTAATTTAGATAATCTTTCCCAGTATCAGGATAAGATATGTCTTAATGAGAATATTCATATAGCAGAATATGTATCATACAACCTTCAGGCAGAGCATCCAGATGCAATTATTACTACCAATGCCTACGATGGCTATAATCAGGTATATTCTGTTAATCCTGAACTATATACAGATAAGCTTAAAGCCTGTACAGATCACCTAATATATGTTCAGCCATTTGTAACAGAGGCAATGGCATCACCTGATGAAAAGACTCTAAAAATGATGGCTTACTACGTTAATATACCAGCTATAACGAACTGCCAAAACTTTGTAATATGGTCAGAAGATAATAAGACTGCGTATATAAATTTCCTTGTAGAAATATACGGGGAAGATAAAAGAAAAATTTTTGAGAAGAAGATTATTGTTTGTCAAAAAGATAAAAAGACTGTAAACAAAGAAAAGTCAGGAAAATTATTTTATTATCTCAATCTGGCTGAGTGTATCTATCATAGCGAAAAAACCATAGCAAAGCTAAAGGCTAACATAGCAATATTTAAAGGGAATAGTAGTATACGTCCAGCAATATATCTGGATGATAATCTTAAGAGGGAACTTGCCAGTCATAAACCTGAAGTATTATCGGAGATAGAGGAAATACTTAGGAACAATAGTGAGTATATAGATGTTTGCTGTGAAGAACCATATAAACTAGCTGATGAAGCTGATGCCTATTATGGTGATGCCAGTCCTTATCTGGTTCCATTTTACATAGAAAAAAAACCAGTTATGATAGCTAATATTGACATAATGACAAATGATAACTTATAATCAATAACAGAATGACGATGCAACGCGAGAAGTGGCTGTCATATATGCCAAGTAATAGTCTGTTTTATCTATATTCTCGTTAATGGAAATATAAGGCTTTCTTGGATATACTGTTCATTAGGGTTTGTGCGAAGTAGCACAACTATAAATTTATTAGGAGGCATTACATAATGGCAAGTTTATCATGTAAAAACATTTGCAAGGTTTATCCTAACGGTTTCGAAGCTGTTAAGAATTTCAACCTTGAGATTTCAGACCAGGAATTCATCATCTTCGTTGGTCCTTCAGGATGTGGTAAGTCTACTACACTTAGAATGATCGCAGGACTTGAGGATATTTCTTCTGGTGAGCTTCGTATCGGTGATAGAATCGTTAACGATATCGAGCCTAAGGACAGAGATATCGCCATGGTTTTCCAGAACTATGCTCTTTATCCACATATGTCAGTTTATGAGAACATGGCATTCGGACTTAGACTTCGTAAAGTTCCAAGTGATGAAATAGATAAGATGGTTAAGGAAGCTGCAAAGATTCTTGACCTTGTTCCACTTCTTGATCGTAAGCCAAAGGCTTTATCAGGTGGTCAGAGACAGCGTGTTGCTATGGGTCGTGCAATCGTTCGTAATCCTAAGGTATTCCTTATGGACGAGCCTTTATCAAACCTTGATGCAAAGCTTCGTGTACAGATGCGTATTGAGATCGCTAAGTTACACCAGAGATTAGGTACAACTATCATCTACGTTACACATGACCAGACAGAGGCTATGACTCTTGGTACACGTATCGTAGTTATGAAGGATGGTGTTATCCAGCAGGTAGATACACCTCAGAACTTATATGACAGACCACAGAACCTCTTCGTTGCAGGTTTCATGGGTTCACCACAGATGAACTTCCTTGATGCTGTAGTTGAAGTACAGGGTGAAACAGCATATCTTAAGATTGCTGATCACGCTATTCCACTTCCAGCTGAGAAGTCTAAGAAGCTTATCGAAGGCGGTTATGATGGAAAGACAGTTACATTCGGTATCCGTCCAGAGGATGTTTACGATAGCGAAATGATGGTTGAGGCTTCTCCACTTTCAGTATTTGAAGCAACAATCAAGGTATACGAGTTACTTGGTGCTGAAGTATTCTTATACTTCGATCTTGACGAGTTCCCATTAACAGCTAGAGTTGATCCTAGAACAACAGCTAGACCAGGCGATGTAGTTAAGTTTGCATTCGATATCGAGAAGATTCACGTATTCGATAAGGAAACAGAAGCTGTTATTACAAACTAGTCTAGAACTAATACTTAAACATTTAACTGCCAGGCAAACTGCCTGGCAGTTTTTTTGTTCGTGACTTTGTGATACAATATTCATTTGTAAAGCTTAAATACAGGAGAAAAGCTATGGATTTTAGTAAATATATAGATGAGAGTATAGGCCTTGAATTTTGCGGGGACCAGGAACTTTATACGGAGATGCTTGAAAGTTTCATCGAAGAGTATGATGAGACTAAGGCTAATATTGAAGATACATATGGTAGTAAAGACTGGGCAACATATGCTGTAAGAGTTCATGGTTTAAAGAGTACTTCTAAGATGATAGGTGCTATGCCACTTGCTGATAAGGCATATGAACTTGAGATGGCAGGTAAAGAAAGTAATGAAGCCCTGATTCAGGAAAAGACGCAGGCACTTCTTGATTTTTATAAAGAAACAGTAGATGCAATAAGTGAACATATTGCATAAGCATTTATTAGAAATAATAAAGACTATAATAAGCTTATATACGAATGTAGGAAAAAGATATGTATGTAATAGCAGGACTTGGTAATCCTGGGGACAAATATGCCCTTACAAGGCACAATGTAGGTTTTAGGACTATCGATCTTTTATCAGATAAATATAATATTTCATTAACAGAAGAGAAACATAAGGGGCTCTTTGGTAAGGGTGTCATAGAAGGAGAGAAGGTTATACTTCTTAAACCTCAGACGTATATGAACCTTAGCGGCGAATGTATAAGAGAAGTGCTGGACTATTATAAAGTAGACGAAAAAGACCAACTTATAGTTATATATGATGATATAAGCCTTGCACCGGGAAAGCTTCGTATAAGAGGTAAAGGCAGTGCAGGTGGACATAATGGAATAAAGAATATAATTCTTCATCTTGGACACGATACATTTAAACGTATCAAGGTAGGAGTTGGAGAAAAACCTAAGGGATATGATCTCGCTGATTATGTACTTGGACACTTTAGTAAAGAAGAAGAGGATATTATGAAAGATTCCTTTGAACGTGCAAGTCAGGCTGCTGTAGCTCTTATGCATGACAGCATGGATCAGGTTATGAATAAGTTTAATTAAAGGTGAGTAGATGAATATATTAAATGCACCACTTAAGGCATTTGACTGGTATGATGACCTTAAGATTAAGTTTGCTAAGGATACAGCATCTATAAGATTCAATGGCTGTATCGACCTTGAAAAACTTCATATCATAGACTTTATGGCGACGTCAGTTGATGTCGCCCTTATTGTCACATACAGTGAGACCAGAGCAAGACAGATAGTAGAAGACTATGCTTTTTATAACAGTGATGTTTTATATTACCCTGCCAAGGATATGATTTTCTATCAGTCTGATGTTAATGGAAAGCAGCTTGCAGTTCAAAGACTAGAGGTTCTTGATGCTATCTTAAATAACAAAAAATGCACTGTAGTTACAACTATTGATGCGTTTATGGCACCTATGATGCCTGCTGACATCATAAAGAACAATATTGTTCACATCGATATGGACAGCCTTATAGATGAGCATGCTATAGCTTTAAAACTTACTCGCATGGGTTATGAAAAGGTATATCAGGTTGAGAACAAAGGAGAGTTCTCTATAAGAGGCGGTATTGTCGATATCTATGATCTTACTAAAGAAAATCCTGTAAGATTAGAACTCTGGGGTGACAATATAGAGTCTATAAGATCTTTTGATGTACTTAGTCAGAGGTCCGTAGAGAAACTAACAGAGGTTACTATATTTCCTGCGTCAGAACTTCTTCTTAGCGATGATGTTAAACAGGAAGGCTTTGAACGTATTAAAAAAGATGCAGAGACTCTTGAAAAGAAGTACAGAGAAGATTTCAAAACTCAGGAAGCCTATAGAATCAAACTTACTTTAGAAGAGATAGAAACAGGACTTTTTGAACTTTCTGATGAATACAATATGGAAAGCTATATCAAGTATTTCTATCCTGAAGTTAGTTCACTTATTGAACTAATTTCTGACAAGCAGTCTTGTATATTTATTGATGAATATGGAAGAACTATGGAACATGCCAGAGCTGTGGAGATGGAATTCAGAGAAAGTATGATTCACAGACTTGAAGGTGGTTATGTACTTCCAGGACAGACAGATATACTTAGAAGCGTAGATAAGACACTGGCGGATATATTAAGGGTTAAGAATGTTACTCTCACATCTCTTAACGCAGGAGAGCATGCTGAAGATGAAATTAAGTATGATGGTGATTATTATGTTCACGCAAGACTTATGCCATCATTTAATGGTTCATATTCTCTATTAAGAGAAGGACTTGAGAAGCTTAAAGAGCAGAAATATAAAATAGTAATCGTATCTCCATCCAGATCAAGAGCAAAAAGACTTGCAGATGATTTAACTGGTGATGGGGTTATTGCTACATATACAGAGGATATTGAAAGAAATCTTCAAAGTGGCGAGATAGCTATTATCTACGGACGACTTCAGAAGGGATTTGAATATCCTACTATAAAGTTTTCTGTTATTTCTGATATGGATATATTTGGAAGCAACAGAAAAAAGAAGAAACGTAAGGTACCTAAGTATACTGGTGGTACAAGAATAAGTTCCAGTGACCAGCTCTTTGTTGGTGACTATGTAATACATGAAAATCATGGTATAGGTATATATAAGGGTATAGAAAAAGTATCTGTAGATCATGTTCTTAAGGACTATATGAAGATTGAGTACAAGGATGGTGGAAACCTTTATGTTCTTGCTACTAATCTTGACATGATACAGTTTTATGCTTCCAAGGATTCAAAGCAGCCTAAGCTTAATAAGCTTGGTACACAGGAATGGAACAAGACAAAAGCTAAGGTTAAGTTATCTGTTAATGAGGTAGCAAAGGACCTTGTTCATCTCTATGCAGTAAGAAGTGCTAAGAAAGGATTTGAATATGGTCCTGATACTGTATGGCAGAAAGAATTCGAGGAACTCTTCCCATACAATGAAACTGCGGATCAGCTTACTGCTATAGAAGCAACTAAGAAAGATATGGAAAGTCCAAAGATAATGGACAGACTTATCTGCGGTGATGTTGGATTTGGAAAGACTGAGGTTGCTATTCGTGCGGCATTCAAGGCGGTGCAGGAAGGTAAGCAGGTTGCTTATCTTGTTCCAACAACTATACTTGCCCAGCAGCATTATAATACATTCGCATCTCGTATGAAGGATTATCCTGTAAGAGTTGAGATGCTTTCAAGATTTAGAACAGCCGGTGAAGTAAGAAAAGTCCTGGCTGATATGAAGAAGGGACTTGTTGATATTGTTATAGGTACACACAGGCTTCTATCCAAGGATGTTGAGTTCACTAATCTTGGACTTCTTATAGTCGATGAGGAGCAAAGATTTGGTGTGTCTCACAAGGAGAAGATTAAGAAACTTAAAGAGAATGTAGATGTACTTACATTAACAGCAACTCCTATTCCTAGAACCCTTCATATGAGTCTTATTGGTATAAGAGATATGAGTCTTTTAGAAGAGGCTCCTATGGACAGACAGCCTATCCAGACCTATGTTATGGAATATAACGACGAGATGGTTAGAGAGGCTATTAATAGGGAGTTGTCCCGTGGTGGCCAGGTTTACTATGTATATAACCGTGTTAATGACATTATGGACGTGGCTGCCAGAGTACAGAAACTTGTACCAGATGCCAGAGTAACATTTGCTCATGGTCAGATGGAAGTAAGAGAACTTGAAAATATTATGATGGACTTTGTAGATAAGAAGATTGATGTTCTTGTTGCAACAACCATCATAGAGACTGGTCTCGATATTCCTAATGTTAATACTATGATTATCCATGACTCTGACAGCCTTGGTTTGTCTCAGTTATATCAGCTAAGAGGAAGAGTAGGAAGAAGTACAAGAACCTCCTTTGCCTTCCTTATGTATAAGAGAAATAAGGTTCTTAAGGAAGTGGCTGAAAAGAGGCTTATGGCAATTAGGGAATTCACAGAACTTGGAAGTGGTTTCAAGATTGCTATGAGAGATTTGGAAATAAGAGGTGCTGGAACACTGCTTGGTAAACAGCAGCATGGACATATGCAGGCTGTAGGATATGACCTTTATTGTAAGATGCTTGATGAAGCAATCAAGGAAGAAAAGGGAATCGAAACAGTGGCGCAAACCTCTGCTACAGTTGACCTTGATGTAGGGGCGTATATTCCTGAAAGTTACATAGTTAATGAAGTTCAGAAACTGGATATTTATAAGCGTATAGCTTGTATAAAGAACGAGGAAGACAGGGAAGAGATGAGGGACGAACTTATCGACAGATTTGGTAAGGTTCCAGATGAGGCCAATAATCTTCTTCGTGTTGCCAGTATAAAACAGGTTGCAACAAGTCTTTATATCAAAGATTTAAGAGGCAGAACTGGCCTTATAAAGCTGGTTATGCATAAGGATGCACCAGTTAAAACTGAGAATATAGTTGATCTTCTTAATGAATATGGAGGAGACCTACGAATTAACTTGGTTGGAGATCCAACTCTTACACTAGTTTATGATATTGATGGACTTGTAGAGAAAGATGAGGTCCTGCTTCTTGAAAAAACAGAAGAGCTTCTAGGCTATATCAAACAACATCTATACTAAAATAAAAGGCTGCTAGTAATAGCAGCCTTGTTTTATGTATTACGCAATTATGTAACAATCAGGGGTGACCCTTGCTCGATTACTTTAATATCTCTTATTCATCATAGTTTTGAATCTTTGTCCGCAAGGAGAAAGATCATCTTCAGTAAATCCTGCTGTCTTAGTACAGCTATCTTTAAGAATTGCTGAAGTCTCGTTCTTATTAGACAGGTTCCAAAGTACATAGCTTATTTTATTCTCCTGAAGAAGCTTAAGCCAAATTGTTGTTTCCTCATCATTAACGGCACCATCTCCGGCAGCATCACATATACCATATTCTGTTACGAATATCGGAAGATTCTTTGAAAGAGCATATCTAAGCTTTTCTCTTAAATCTTCTCTATGTGTATCAGCATAAAAATGAAGTGTATACATTATATTGTCAAAACTAAGAGGTGCATCAGCAGCCTGATCAACTCTCTGAGACCAGGTTGGAGTACCGACTATAACAACCTTTTCACTGTCAAGTTTTCTAATCACAGGTATGATTCTGTTAGCATATTTTGTGATATCTTCCCACGAGGTCTCATCGCACTGTCTCTTAATGTCCATATTTGGTTCATTACAGATTTCATATATAACGTTGTCATATCCCTTAAGCTGTGGGCATATTGTATTCCAAAAATGCTCAGACATATCAGCGTTCATGTTAGGGTTGTAGTCAAAAAGAATATGCCAGTCAACAAGTACATATATACCAAGCTTGGCACATATCTCAACACCCTTTACGATAAGCTTCTCAAGATCTGCTCTGTGAGCATCATCTCCATCGGAATATCCTTTACAATCATCAGCTTCTGCTGAATAAAGAGCCAGTCTAAAAATACTGATACCATATTCATCAGTAAACTGTGTTATTGCTTCTTCATTAATATATTCTGGGTAAGTAGAAAGATTGTGAGTAGAGAGACCTCTAAGCTCGCAAATCTGACCTTTTTCGTCTATTAAATGGGAACCTTCAACGTGAAGTTTTCCGTGTATAGCAAATGGCGTATCTTTTCCGTTTCTGCTAAGAACTATGTTAGCCATTATGTTTTCTCCTTCTCATATAACTCTAGGTAAAATTTTAATGCCTAAGGCAGTTTTTTACAATGATTTCTTAAAAAATAATTAACAACTATTAAAGGTGCACAAAGACTTTCAGATTCTTTACGTTAATATTCAAATGTGATATTGTTATAAAGACTTACTAGGTCTATTTTTGTGTAAAATATAGGGGATTTTGGTTTGCTATTTTATTTTATATTTGCATTAGCTATATCGATATTTTTAACCTACATCTTTGTTAGCCTTGTTAGACTTTATGAGACTAAGAAGAAGAGAGGTTTATTCTTTGGTTACAAGGATGCTGTCTTTCAGGATATTGACAGCCCTATCATAGCATTTAACAAAAGAGATAAGATTTTCTTTGTTAATAATTCGGCTAAGAAATTCATTGCGGATTTATATGGTGGATGGAAAGAAGAGTACGAGAAGAATATTATGCTTCAGGACTTTATTTCCAAGATAAATGACGACTATAAGGCAGATACTTTTGATGGTGACTGCTATTTTAAGTGGAGCTACAGCACCGGCGGTATGCAGGCTGAGAAGAATGTTACATATCGTATTGTTAGGGATATGAACGAGAAGATAATGTGCAAATATTTTATGTTCTCTGATTCTCAGGAAGACGTAGATTCTGTAACAGGATTTAGAATCTGGGATACTTTCAAGCATCATATGCAGATGTCTGATATTAGTTTCCCAGCAGGTGTTATAGCATTTGACCTTAACCGACTTTCTATAATCAATGATAAGTACGGCAAACAGGAGGGTGACAAACTCCTTGCTTTAGTGGCATCTGCAATGGTTAAAAAATGCCCTAAGAAAACCTTCTTTGCAAAGAGCTATAGTTCATGCCTTATTGCAATTTGCTGCGACACAGATGTTAGAGTGCTTGAAACAATTAAGGAAGAAATCAAGCATTTTGTATATGACAATGTACACCTTCCAGAACCAATTCATATTCAGTCATCAGTTGTAGAACTTGGGCAGATGAGCCAGAACCTGGCAAATGCAGTCGACATGGCTATCAAGGTTCTTAAAAAGAAAAATATGCTTGATGACAAAGCTAAGCATTCATCACTTATAGATTCATTTATAAAGATGCAGCTTACAGCAGTTCCTGACCTTATGGCTCATGTTCATAGAACCAAGATTCTTTGTCATATGCTTGGAAAGAGGCTTGAACTTACAGATATTCAACAAAGTGACCTAGAACTTCTTTGTCTTATTCATGACATAGGTAAGACTGGCGTTCCACCTAGTATATTACATAAGGCTGATAAGTATACAGTACAGGAGTGGGATATTATGAAATCCCATGTATACAAAGGCCACGATATAGCTATAGCATCAGAGGAGTTTGAGGATGTTGCCCAGTGTATTAAGTACCATCACGAAAACTACGATGGAACAGGTTATCCTGAAGGACTTAAGGGAGAAAGTATCCCGCTTCTTTCAAGAATCATCGCTGTAGTTGATGCTTATGATGCCATGATTAATGACAGACCATATCGTAAGGCTTATAGCATAACCAAGGCGAGACAAGAACTTAAAGCATATGCTGGACTTCAGTTTGATCCACACATTGTTGATGAATTTGTAAAAATGCTTGAGGAGATAGCGCCTTCTGACTATGAAGAAGACGAGGAAGGTAATCGTCTGTCTTCTGGCTTTAGACCTATGGGTACCATGGGAGAAGTAGAAGAGGATAGACATGTTAACAATGTTCTTTATTCTAACTATGTAATAGATGGCGAACAGAACATAATAAGTGTCGATAATGTATTTACCCAGATTACTGGTTACACACCAGATGATGTTAAGGTTTTAAAACTTAAACAGGACGACCTTATATTTGATGAAGATAAAAAAGTGTATAACGAGAAGGTTGCAGAACTTTTAAGCAAGTTCAATGAAGTTTACCTTAAGCACAGAATAAGATGTAAAGATGGATCAGAGAGAATAGTATTCTGCTATGGAAGATTTAAGTTCACTCCAGATTCAGACAAGATTACCAGCAAGATAACAATTACGGATATTACTGATTCAGAACTTGCTGGAAAGGTAAATAAGAACGAAGACTATAAGCTTCAGATTAATGAGTTTGAAAGAGATGGTCTTACTGGAGTACTTACCTTCAAGTCGTTTGATAAGACTGCAAAGAATATAGTTCAGACTTCTCTTAAAGATTATCTTATATGTCACGTAGATATAGATGATTTTTATGACTACAACAAAAATCATGACAGGGAAGATGTTCAGGATATATTAAAGAACCTTGCTCAGTGTATAAATAAGATATCCGGTAAGGATAGTTTAGTAGGCAGAGTTGGTGAAGACAGATTTGTGGTCTTATATGAACTTGAACCAGGCCATGACAATGCTAATTCCAAGGCTATTGTAGCAGAGCTTTGGGGAGCAATTATGGACTATCTTGGTGCCAATGACAGCTCACTTACAGTATCAGTAGGAGCATACAAACTAATAAGCGGTCAGGATTCCCTTGATCAGGCTTATGAGAAATCTTTGGAAGCACTGCTAAAATCCAAAGAAAATGGAAAAAATTGTTATCATCTGATTTAATATTGTGATATTATATATAGCGTTTTAGAAATTATTGAATTTTAGTATATAAAGCCTAGGAGGAACCACATAATGATTAAAGTAGGTATAGTAGGATACGGTAATTTAGGAAGAGGCGTTGAGGCAGCAGTTGCCAAGAACCCAGATATGGAACTTAAGATGATGTTTACAAGAAGAGATCCAGCTTCTGTAAAGATTAAGACTGAAGGTGTTCCAGTATACAAATTAGAAGATGCTTCTAATTACAAGAATGATGTAGATATTCTTATTCTTTGTGGCGGTAGTGCTACAGATTTACCAGAGATGACACCAGCCCTTGCAAAGGACTTCAATGTTATCGATAGTTTTGATACACATGCAAGAATCCCAGAGCATTTTGCTAATGTTGATAAGGCTGCAAAAGATGGTGGAAAGACAGCTCTTATCTCTTGTGGTTGGGATCCAGGTATGTTCTCGCTTAACAGACTTTATGCTAACTGCATCTTACCAGAAGGTAAGGACTATACATTCTGGGGCAAGGGTGTAAGCCAGGGCCATTCAGATGCATGCCGTCGTATTGAAGGAGTAGTTGATGCTCGTCAGTATACAGTACCTGTAGAAAGCGCAGTTGAAAGAGTAAGAAATGGTGAGAATCCAGAGCTTACAACAAGAGAGAAGCACACAAGACTTGTATTTGTTGTTGCTGCAGAAGGCGCAGACAAGGCTAAGATTGAGAAAGAAATCAAGGAGATGCCTAACTACTTCTCAGACTATGATACAACAGTTAACTTCATCACTAAGGAAGAGATGGAGCGTGATCATAGCGGACTTCCACACGGTGGTAGCGTTATCCGTAGTGGTGCTACAGGTTGGAACAATGAGAATAAGCACACTATTGAATACAATATTAAGCTTGATTCAAACCCAGAATTTACAGGTAGCGTAATCGCTGCATATGCAAGAGCTGTAGTTAAGATGAATCAGAAGGGTGATAACGGATGTAAGACAGTATTCGATGTTGCACCTGCTATGCTCTCACCACTTTCTGATGATGAGATTCGTGCTCATATGCTTTAATTTAAGGAGAGAATCATGGATTTAGTTTCAATTAGACAGATATTTAGAGATAAAGAAACATATCTTAACAAAGAGATAGTTATAGGTGGATGGGTTCGTTCTATCAGAGCACAGAAGAACTTTGGTTTCATAGTCGTTAATGATGGTACATTTTTTGAACCACTTCAGGTAGTATACGGAGACGGACTTCCAAACTTTGAAACTATCAGCAAGACTAATGTTGGTGCAGCTTTAGTTGTAACAGGAAAGCTTATTCCTACACCAGAAGCAAAGCAGCCATTTGAAATTCAGGCAACTGAAGTTGTAATCGAAGGTGAATCTACACCAGATTATCCACTTCAGAAGAAGAGACATACACTTGAATACCTTAGAACTATCACACATCTTCGTGCCAGAACAAATACTTTCCAGGCTGTATTTAGAGTACGTAGCCTTTGCGCATACGCTATTCATAAGTTCTTCCAAGAGAGAGATTTCGTTTATGTTCACACACCACTTATCACAGGTTCAGACTGTGAAGGTGCTGGTGAGATGTTCCAGGTAACAACTCTTGATCTTAACAATGTTCCTAAGAAAGAGGATGGCAGTGTTGATTTCGAGCAGGATTTCTTCAACAAGCCAACTAACCTTACAGTATCAGGTCAGCTTAACGGCGAGACTTATGCTATGGCATTTAAGAACATATATACATTCGGACCAACATTCAGAGCAGAGAATTCTAACACAACAAGACATGCTGCTGAGTTCTGGATGATTGAGCCAGAGATGGCATTTGCAGATCTTAAGGATGATATGATTATTGCTGAAAGCATGATTAAGTACATCATCAACTATGTTCTTGAGCATGCTCCAGAAGAGATGAACTTCTTCAACAACTTTGTTGATAAGGGTCTTATCGAAAGACTTAAGCATGTTGCATCATCAGACTTTGGTCACGTTACATATACAGAAGCAATTGAACTTCTTGAGAAGCACAATGATAAGTTTGATTACAAGGTATCATGGGGCTGCGATCTTCAGACAGAGCATGAGAGATATCTTACAGAAGAAATCTTTAAGAAGCCTGTATTCGTAACTGATTATCCAAAGGAAATTAAGGCATTCTACATGAAGCTTAATGAAGATGGTAAGACAGTTGCAGCTATGGACTGCTTAGTACCAGGTATTGGCGAGATTATCGGTGGTTCACAGCGTGAAGATAACTACGATTTATTAGTTAACAGAATGAACGAACTTGGACTTAAGAAAGAAGATTATGACTTCTATCTTGATCTTAGAAAGTATGGTTCAGCTCGTCATGCTGGATTTGGCCTTGGTTTCGAAAGATGCGTTATGTACCTTACAGGTATGGGTAACATCAGAGATGTAATACCATTCCCAAGAACAGTTAATAACTGCGAATTATAATCTTTGCAGGATATAGTAATCTATGGGGGACAGGCCTGTGCCATGTCCCTCTTTATGTATATGCAGTAGGTTTACCTGGGCTGTATCAAAAGGCCAGTAGGAGGCAGACTCTTACTCAATTAAAAAGGGGATTTTATGGAAGAAAATCAGAATGAAAGCAAATTAGGACTAATACTTTTAGGCTGTGGCCTTGTTATCTGTCTCTGTATAGGGGCTTTATGCCTTGTTTTATTCAGTAGACACGATAGGCATAAGGATAATAAAAGACATGCAAATAAGTCAGCTATAACAACTTCAAATTCAGGCTCTGAAAGTTTTATGGCAGGTATATTTGGAGATGGCAAAGGAAGACCTAGGAATCCAAGTATTAACTATGATCCTTACCCATCTGCATCACCTACACCAACTCCTAGTCCATCGCCAACTCCGTATTTTAATACAAATAAGGGGTATATATATTCTATCGAAGATGAACAAGGTACCTTATTTATAGATGATATATATGATTACTATAATCCAGATGAACTTCCATATGAGATTAGTTATGAATCAGAAAGTTTTGACGAATCTACTGATGACTACAGTATTACTTTCGATGTAGAGTATCCGGTTCTAACTTCAAAAGACGGAAAGAACATGGATAAGGTTAATGAGACTATAAAATCTACATCCATGATTATATATGACCGTGCCTGTGAAGAGGTGAAAACTCATAATAGCGCCAGTGCCAATAGTGCAGATTATTCAGGCTCTTCAGTATATCAGGTGACATATGCTAATGAAGATCTGATAAGCGTTATATATAACCAGCATTATTATATGGGTTCGAGTTCGAAAGGACATTATGACTTTAGAGGATTAACTATTAACGTTAATACCGGTGAAGTATATGACATAACTGATGTACTTACTCATGATAGTGATTTTGAACAGCTCTATTATGATAAGCTTGCTCTTGAGGGGTCGTCTGTATTTCCAACTTTATCTGATGTGGATACAGACCTCTTAGCTAAGACCCTTGATTCAAACGACTGGGTTGACGATGCATACAATACAGACTTCTTCTTAACTGGAGGAGGAATAAGTCTGGCATTTTCTTATTATGATTATTACTCATCATATGCAGGCTGGATAACTGTTAACTATTCTGAAAGTGATATAAAAGATTACAAGACAGATAGTGAGATGTGGGATTTGTTCACTTTGTAAACTATTTTCTGGAATGGTATAGAAAGTGAAAGCTCACTCTCTGGCATTTGCAAAGAGAAAAATGTAATGATAAAATTAATGCACTGGTAAAGTAATATATTATTAATATAAATGGCGGTTTTTAGCTGCCGAGGAGGATTAATGGGAACTATTATTATCCCAGAGGGATACAAGAGCCCTCAGACAATCAGAGAGACAGAGATTGCAATTAAAGAAGTAAAAGACTATTTTGAAAGAGCACTTTCTGATGCGCTTAATCTTACACGTGTATCAGCACCTCTTTTCGTAAAACCAGAATCTGGACTTAATGACAATCTTAATGGTGTTGAAAGACCAGTTACATTCGGAATTAAAGAACAGGAAGATAAAGAAGTAGAGATAGTTCATTCACTTGCTAAGTGGAAAAGAAAAGCTCTTAAGGATTATGGCTTTAATCCAGGTGAAGGTCTCTATACTGATATGACAGCTATTAGAAGAGATGAGGACACAGACAATGTTCACTCTATCTATGTTGACCAGTGGGACTGGGAAAAGGTTATTGAGAAGAAAGACAGAAATATTGATACTTTAAAAGAGACTGTATTTAGAATATACATGGCAATTAAGCAGACAGAATACTATATCTGCGGAAAGTATCATTTTATGGATCCTTTCTTACCAAATGAAATAACATTTATTACATCTCAGGAACTTCTTGATATGTATCCAGATAAGACACCTAAGGAAAGAGAGACTCTTATTGCAAGAGATAAGGGTGCGGTATTCCTTATGAAGATTGGTGACAAACTTTCTAATGGCGAGAAGCACGATGGAAGAGCACCAGACTATGATGACTGGGAACTTAACGGTGATATTATCGTATATTATCCAGTTCTTGATTCATCACTTGAATTATCTTCTATGGGTATAAGAGTCGATGAGGATTCTATGCGTTCGCAGCTTGAGAAGGCTGGATGCACAGAAAGAGCAGAACTTCCATTCCAGAAGGCAGTTCTTGAGAAGAAGCTTCCATACTCAATAGGTGGTGGTATTGGACAGAGCCGTATCTGTATGTTCTTTATGCAGAGAGCTCACATAGGTGAGGTTCAGTCTTCAATCTGGCCAGCAGATGTGGCTGAAAAGGCCAAGGCTAGCGGAGTTAATCTTTTATAATTCCTGCTATTAAGCGATTTGAGATATTAGTGACAGGGGCCAATAATATGGATTATAAACCTTCCAATGTCGATGAGATTGACAAGTGGGAAGAGGTTCAGCTTGTTTACAAGGCTGCTCTTAAGCAGATGCGAACCAAGCTTGAGATATTAAGTGCGGATTTTGCACAGACCCACAAATACAATCCTATCGAACATATCGAAGCTCGTATGAAGAGCTCCGAGAGTATAGTTAAAAAACTGAAAAAGAATGGCTATGAATCAACTATTGAAAATATGGTTGCCAAGGTTAATGATATTGCCGGTGTACGTATTATATGTTCATTTACTTCGGACATATACAGAATAGCTGATATTCTAAGTTCTCAGAGTGATATTATCATTATCTCTGTTAAGGATTATTACAAGAATCCTAAGCCAAGCGGATATCAAAGCTATCATATGATAGTTAGTGTTCCAATTTATTTATCTGACAGAGTTGTTAATGTTAAAGTTGAGATTCAGATTAGAACTGTAGCTATGGACTTCTGGGCTACTCTTGAACATAAGATTAGATACAAATTCGAGGGTAATCCTCCAAGACACATATCAGAGTCTCTTATGGAATGTGCTCGTATGGTATCTGCACTTGATGATGAGATGCTTTGTCTTAACGAAGAGATTATGCGTCTTGATGCAATGAAAGAAGAATAATTATTAAAAGGTCGCTATTACCAGCGACCTTTTTTTATGCGCAGTGGTGCGTAACGAAATATTCCAGCTTCGCTGGACGCACCACGCGCAGCGAGCAGGAGGCTGGCTCCTGCTCGATTTAAATTACCCCTATAAAAGAGGAGTGCCCAGATACCAC
>JAEEGJ010004101.1_pt1 | contig 51191 bp, 32 predicted proteins | sample 8958761 | NCBI WGS metagenome assembly JAEEGJ01 (sample SAMN16246546, study PRJNA631951) | gut metagenome | biome: gut microbiome; feature: rumen; material: RS-attached | host: Bos | place: Iran: Karaj | collected 2018-10
AAATGAATCTGTTTCGTTGTCAAACGTGAAGCATTGTTTAGATTGGACACTTGACGAGAACATAATGACGGTTGCCAATCTATTTGTAGAAGGCAAGATCTAAATCTGACAGAGTGCAAATGAAATCAAAAGGTTCGATTGGTTGGCAGAAGAAACAAGATGATTGACGACGATTCCAAAAGCGGAGATTACGACATGAAAATCAAAATTTTTCAAAAAAGCAGCAGAAGAGTTGAGAGATAAATCTGATGGTCATGCGTAGGCCCTGTTTTTGTAGTAAGCCAGATCACAGTTTGAATGTGATCAACTGTTAGTTTTTTCAAATGCCCTATATCATGTCATAACCGATATGTCTCGTTTTTTTTTATTTCAGTAAGCGGTTTTCAGTGCCACCTGTCTGGTAAAGTCACATCATCTTGCGTTCGTAATCATTTTATTATCATGGGAGTTAACATATAAATGCAGAGTTACAAAATTGTCTTGCCTTTATGCATTACGTGGATGTCTGCAGCGTGGGCAAATACTGCGCCTGTGGCTGATTTTGACATTTCCTACAACAAGAATCTGAAAATTACTCTGACAAACAGTTCTACAGATCCTGACGGCAATGCGCTGAAATACAAGTGGAACTTCGGAGACAGTACCACATCAAAGGAGCAGAATCCTGATCACACATATGCAAAATCCGGCACCTATAAGGTTTCTCTCAAGGTAAGTGACGGTCAGCTGACAAATACAATTTCAAAAAAGGTAACGGTGAATTCTTATCCTGTATCTGATTTCGCTGTTGTTTCTCAGAATGATCTTCAGGTCAGCTTTGAATCTCTGGCATCAGATCCTGACGGTGACGCACTGAAATACAAGTGGAATTTCGGGGACAGCACAACCTCGAAGGAGCAGAATCCTGTCCATACCTACGCAAATGGCGGCACCTACAAGGTTTCTCTCAAAGTAAGTGACGGCAAGCTGACTAATACATTTTCCAAAAAAGTGACGGTGAATTCCGATCCGGTATCCGATTTCGCTGTTGTCTCTCAGAACGGTCCTACAGTCAGGTTCGAGTCAAGAGCATCAGATCCTGACGGGGACGCACTTAAATACAAGTGGTATTTCGGGGACGACACAACCTCAAAGGAGCAGAATCCGGAGCATATATATGCAAAGGCAGGTACCTACAAGGTTACTCTCAAGGTAAGTGACGGTATAAAGACTGTTAAATCTGCAAAGAAAATTACAGTGAAGGTCAATCATGCTCCGACTGCAGATTTTGTTATATCAGGGATCAGCGGCCGCAAGGTGAGCCTGGTGAACAATTCCATCGATCCGGATGGTGACGCTCTTGTCTACAAGTGGTATTTCGGAGACGGTACCACCTCGCGTGAAGTCAATCCTGTGCATACCTATCAAGCGGACGGAATGTACAGTGTGACTTTGAAGGCAAGCGACGGTATTAATAAAACTGTCAAGATTGAAAAGGATGTTACAGTAAAGAGCAATCGGGCGCCTGTGGCGGCTTTTGGTGTATCCGGTGTGAACGGTCTCGCAGTGAATTTGGAGAACAGATCATCAGATCCTGACGGTGATGCACTTAAATACAAGTGGAATTTCGGTGACGGTACCACCTCGAAGGATGCTAATCCGTCACATACGTATGACAAGGCAGGCGAATACACCGTCAAGCTCAAGGTGAGTGACGGAGTCGCCAGTTCAACTGCAAGCTACAAGGTTAAAGTAGGCGGCGGAAGCGGCACCACGGATCTGTGGGTGTCAGCCACCGGTGTTGTCAATGAAGAGCTTATTCAGCTGTTCCCTCAGATGCATGATTCATGCACCGTTGATCAGGGGGACATTATTGTAAGCGGTGACGCAGGCTTGAATGAATATCATGCATATGTATGGAATGACAGTGACGGAGCTCATCCGGTTGCCGCATGGCCGGGTGACGATATTACTTACAATACCCTTAACGGATGCAGTCTTGTAACAAGAGTATACAGTCCGTTTGCGAATCAGAATAAGACTCTCGCTGATTACGATATGATTATCATAAACGGCGGTGCTTCAGGATTGCAGACAGCTGATTTAGCCGGTCTTTCACAGGATAAGAACTGCGTGACAGTGAAGAATATTGACGGCAGACTTGTCGGCGAACTAAGTTCTGCGACAGAATGCGGTGTGCATGTCAACGGTATTCCTGACGAGGAAATCAGCAGCGAGGTTTATGTTTACCATGACGGCATGAACCGTGCTGATGGTTCGGATCTTGAGATTATTGAAAAAACAGGGGTGGACGGCAGTTCATACATAGATGTTGTTGCCCTGATCAAAGGTGCAAATGCGGGAGTCAACACCAGAGGCTACTACTGGTTTGACGATGACGAGGCAGGCAAGAAGGAATTTATTAACGGTGAGGTTCTCAGAATAGGCGAAAGGGTTGCTGTTGCTGACGGCGAAATGCAGGAGGGCATTCTTCATCTTCAGTTTATGGAGACAGATGAAGTCGGATATGAGATCAGATCAGTTGAATCATCGTACTACATCAGAAAGAGTTATGACGATACGGATCTTGATGATCGCATGAGAAAGCCGCGCCGTACTCTCGGTGCGCTCTATTCGTCCTACAGTACAACCTTCAGACTGTGGTCGCCTGATTCGTCTGATGTCAAGGTTACGGTGGGCGGAAAGGAATATACCATGAATCTGACCGCGGTTGACGGCTACAGCGGTGTATATGAAGTTACTGTAAACGGTGATCTCGCCGGCAGCAGTTATCAGTTTACAGTCGGCGGTGCCAAGGTCCGCGATCCGTACGGCAGAATGGTTGCCAACGGCAGCACCACCGCAAATGTTGTTATGGATATGTCTCAGACCGATCCGGTCGGCGGATGGGTTGATCGTCCAGAGCTTGTCAACAGAGAGGATTCGATTGTATATGAGGTTCATGTACGGGACTTTACTATTGATCCGACATCCGGTGTAGATGCTGACAAGAAGGGTCGCTATCTTGGAATGGTGCAGACCGGAACCACGGTAAACGGTGCCGGTACAGTCAGCACCGGTATTGATCATCTCAAGGAACTCGGAATTACGCATGTTCAGCTTTTGCCGGTTTATGACTACGGCACCTGTTCCGGTGTGGATTCACAGAACAGTTCCTGTTATAACTGGGGCTACGATCCGGTGAACTACAATGTTCCTGAGGATCGCTATACATCAGTATTCGGTACCGACAGATACGAGGAGAAGATCAGGGAATTTAAGACCATGATCAACGAGTTCCACAAAAACGGCATCCGGGTAGTTATGGATGTGGTGTACAACCATACCTATGACAAGTCCGTGTTTGAAAATATCACTGACAAGTACTACCTCGGAAAGAATGATCTGTCAGGCTGCGGCAATGCAGTCAATGCCGACAACAATATGGTGTGGATGATGATCAGGGATTCTCTTGATTACTGGGTGTCGGAATATCATATTGACGGTTTCAGATTTGATCTCGCCGGTGTGTTCAGTCTCAAGGATTTTTCAGACTGGGGCGTATATCTGAACAGGCACCATCCTGATGTGAATCTGCTGATATACGGTGAACCGTGGACCGGAGGCGGAGATCCTTCCGCAATTAATGAGCCTGTCCGTACAGGCAGAATGTTCATGCAGGACGGTAATGCCCATGTCGGCGCCTTCAACAACAGGGTAAGAAACTGTCTGAAGTCCGCCAGTGACAGCAGTGATTCCGCAAACGGTGTTTCGAAGCTTGGATTTATTTTCAATCAGCTCAATACCGCCGGTGACGGAAACGGTACTGATGAAAACGGATATCAGATTATTGGCAACAAGGGCTGCGTATTTATGGGTGTCAAGGCAGGAGTCCGGACAGCCTATGCTCCGCAGTATGTTGTGGATGAGTGGTCTGCACAGGGTTATTCTGATCCTGAACAGTCGGTTACGTATATCACAGCTCATGACAATCTGGGTCTTCGTGACAAGATAGAGCGGGCCTCCATTGATGGAAGAGTTCTTTACAATGACAGTGAGGTAAGGGCTATTCAGGCCTATGCCAACAGCATTATCATGATAAGTCAGGGTATATCCTTCATTCACGGCGGTGAGGAAATAGGAAGAACCAAGAAGGCTGCGGGTGAAAGCGGTGAAAGTCCGATGTGGAATACCTACAAGACAACATCCGGAGCCAACGACTTCAGGTGGGATCTCAAGGCTGGTGACTGGGGCGGAGTATCTGACATTTATGCCTCCTATATCAAAATGAGAAGAGCCCATCCGGCGTTCCGCATGACAACAGCCGAGCTGATTAACAATAATGTAACACTAGACGGATCAAGCACAGAGTCGGTTGTAATCATCAACATCAACGGTGCAGCTGTAGGTGATTCGTGGGGTCAAATCAAGGTCGTCATGAACAGTACCGATCAGCCTGTGACTGTTTCAGGTATCTCCGGTATGAAGAAGGTGGCTGACGGCGTTATTGTCGGTGACGGTGTTGTAAACAGCACTCAGGCAGCTCCGCGCTCGGTGTCTATCTGGGCCGGAGAGGGTGAAGAAGGTTGTCTTGTCGGCAGAAGGTACGGCAGTCTCTATCTTGTAGGATCCTTTGAAAATACCAGCTGGGGCAAATTTGTGGAATTGGAGCATAAGTGCGAAGGCTCAAATGCCTGGTGGCAGACAAAGGAGCCGGTGGAACTTGACAATACCACAGAATTCCTGATGTTTGAGGAGTCCGGCGTATGGAGTTCGAGAAAGGTCGGCTACAGCAGTTATAACGTCAGTCAGGCATCCTGCAGTGACAAGACGTCTTCCGGTGTAACCACCGGCTGCGTCGCGTACAATCTGACTGAGGGTTCGGGCACAGCCAACATAATTCCGGGAGACTGGCAGGGTGCGAATCTGTCGGGAGCGTATAACATTTATCTGCGTGAGTCTGATCTTGCTTTGACAATATCCAAACCGTAAAACAGGTGTAGTCTCAGAAGGGACAGACATATTCCGCTGATTGAATATTTAAGGGAGCCGGTTATGCCGGTTCTTTTTTCGTGGATTATTGCCGGTTTATGCATTTCCTGCATAATCGGTCCGGCGTGTCATACATCTGATAACCGGATCCCGTTCTGAGCAGATTATGCTAATGTATGAGTCTTATGAGATGACTGCGGCGGGATTTTCTTTAGGTGACGGTGCTGCACGGGCCGGAAACAGGACCGATATTGAAGCTGATATCAGACCTATGGTTGTCAGAATTCTTTTTTGACTTGACGAAATTGTTCAATACTTGTTTTGAAAACTGTACATATGACGGATTTACACTCGAAAAATATAAAGAAAAGAGGAGAAATGCCGGTTACGGAATGTCTTCCGAAGGGCTGCTGCACCGGCTGCAGTGCATGCATCAGCTCCTGTCCTGTTAATGCTCTCAGCTTTACGGAGGATCGGTACGGCTATTACGTTCCGGCTGTTGATATGTCAAAGTGTACGTTATGCGGACTGTGCAGCAGGATCTGTCCCGCTGTGAATCCTCCGGAAAGGTTGAATTCAGAGCTGCCCGATCTTTATGCCTTTACTGCGCGTGACGGAGAACTTTTATCCCGATCATCAAGCGGCGGTATTTCCGGCCTTCTTTGTGAAGCGGTTATAAATGCAGGGGGACAGGTTTGCGGCTGTGCGTGGAGCAAAAATGAGCTCAGAGCTGAGCATATTATTGCAGACAGTATGCAGGAGGTTTTGAGACTCCATAAATCCAAGTATATGCAGAGTTATATGGGCAATGTATTCCCCCGCATCAGGTCACTTCTCAGGGACGGCGTAAAGGTTCTGTTTATTGGATGTCCCTGTCAGGTTGCCGGAATCAGGGCTTTTATGCGAAGGGAATATGATAATCTGATAACCGTTGATCTTCTTTGTGCAAACGCCCCTTCTCATGGAATTTTTTCCGGATATCTCAGGGATGCATTCTCTGAAATTCCCGCTGAGTATGAATTCCGGGATAGAACGAGAGGAAACTGGAGCAGTTATACCGTAAGGGCGGTGATGCCTGACGGAAAAACTGTACATATTGAAAAGAAGAGTGATCCCTATCAGACTGCGTTTCACTCCCGCATCCTCTGTCCCGTACATTGTGAAAACTGCCGCTTTCAGACACTTCCCCGGTATGGAGATCTGACAATAGGTGATTTCTGGGGAATCGGTAAAAAGGAATCCTGCGTGAATACGGAAAACGGAGTTTCAGCTGTTTTGATCAATAATGAAAAAGGCAGAAGGCTGTTTGACAGCATTTCAGCAGACAAAGTCTCATTTTGCCGGAAGAAACCTCTTGACTGGCTCGGCGGTAACGGAGCAGCTCTTCCGGGCAGACACAACAGTGCTTCTGTTTCGAGGGATGTGTTTTATCTTAAGTTTCTCAGACACGGATACATCAAGGCTCTCAAAGCGGCAGAGTCAGCCGGCAGAGGATTAAAAAAGAGTTATTTTACCGGAAGACGTCTTGCCGATTTCAGAGGTGCGGAGATTGTATTCAGATATAAGCAGGGTATTTTTGAAGATCACGTTATTCTTGGCGCGCCGCACCTTTTTGCCCTTGGTTCAGGAAGATCTTTTTTTAAGAGAGTAAAGAAAAGAAGATATGCCTATATAAAGTTTAATGAGAAAACAGTTAAGGACAGGTGGTATGTTTTCTGTCTTGCATTCAAGGTTGCAACAGACAGCGAATCACTGTCTTTTTATGTTTCAGATTCTGAAGGCATCAGCAGGCAGAATATATCAGGACGCAGTGTTGTGTACAGCGACAGACTGCATTATGTCAGACTGTGTTCAAAGTTCAAAGCGCGTGGCGAGTATGATAACCTGCTGGTTGATGCATCGCAGCTTACCGGAGATGAGGCATGGATCTGCTTTAAGGAGGTTTTTGTCTGCGAACAGCAGTGCTATGCTGATAATTGAAGTATTTTTACGGCAGACTGTAATTTTTTTGATTTTGCAAATTCCTGCTGGAACGACGCTGTTAAGATCATTGAACTTTGGCGCGGAGTTTCCCTACGGCGGAAATTATGATATTTGCATTCGTCCGGCACATATGCCGTTATTCTGTCATTGTTCCATATTTGAATATTTTTATATATAATGTGCAACGGTATGGTCGGGGTAGTGGCAGTCCCTTTGAGTCAGAGGTTTGCAGAAATATGCAGGTAAAAGAAAGATCCTTGTTATGCATGGTTGTATTTTCATGGGTGTGCCGACATCCTGTGTTCATGATGCGTAGATAAGAGATTGCTGCATGCTTGTATCGGTTATAGTTCCTCTCTACAATATGGAAAAATTTGTTTCCAAGACCGTGGAATGTCTCAGAGCTCAGGACTGCCCGCTGATTGAATTTATTCTCATCAATGACGGATCTTCAGATAAAACTCTTCAGATCCTGGAGGAACTCGACCTTGGCAAGGATCGCCGGTTCCGGTTGCTTACTACAGAAAATCGCGGGTATGGAAGTGCGTGCAATCTCGGTTTGAATGTGGCTTCGGGAAGGTATGTTTCCATTTTTGAACCTGATGATTTGATTGAGAAGGATTTCTATTCCACACTTCTCCTTTATGCTGAAAAATTTTCTGATGCCGACGTAATTCGCTATAACGGTTTTTTCAAAATGGATGGAAATTCCAGGAAAAAGGTTTATTCCTGGGATTCGAGTGTTACCGGCCGTGTTTTTGATGCTGATGATTATCCCCGTTTCTGGAAATCTCACCCTTCTGTATTTAACGGAATATACCTCCGCAGTTTTCTGATGCAGAACAGAATTGGCTTCTGTGAAACCCCCCAGGCATCCTTTCAGGATGCTACCTTTATGGTTTCTCTTTACTATTCAAAACCGAAAATTCTGGTAGTTGATGAGGTCAAGTATACTTATGTAACTCACCCTGATCAGTCGGTCAGGTCAGCTTCATCCAAACTTGAGTTTGTATTCCGCAACTGGATAGAAGAGAAGAAATGGCTGAAAGAAAGAAATATCAGTGACTTGTCATACTATAACTTCAAGATGATTTCGCAGTACCGGTCTCTTCTTAAAAAAAACAAGGATATCAGAAAGGAGCGGATCCTTCGATCCGTAAGGCGTTTGCTGAAGAACAGATGTATAAAAGACTTTTCAACTGTTGCAACATTTAAAGAGAAAATCTCCTGCTATATGTTTTCCTTTAAGGCCAGACGCTACCGTCAGTCTAAACGCAGAGGTGCCTGATCCCGGCTGTAAATAAAAGATAGATTTTGATGATCTTAATGTTCAGAGCCGCCGGGTTTCCCGCTCTGACTGATTTCTGTTTTGCTGAAATTTCTAGACTGCTCTTTAACGGACAATGGACGACTCTCATCATACAGCAGTACTGATGTTCCTGTCACCGCTGCAGTGGAAAATGAAGCGGGTTATGACAGAAAATCAAATGAATGATTCTGCACTGAAAGATTTAAGCTGCGGGTATGCCGGTCATGCGTTCATGAATTGGCGTGTGGTTAAATATTTGTAAATAAGCTGGTGCTTTGAACGGAAACCGGCAGTTTACTTTTATGCCCGGAACATTAAAAGGCTGCTGTGAGTAAACACGGATTATGGTTTAATAAATGCTTTTAAAAATTATTAAAACAAAATGAAAGTGCGCCGGAATAATCTGAATGATTTTCCTGTTTCCTTGTACGGTACAGCTGTTGATTCTGATTTTTATCTGCAGCGGAAGGCTACAGGGTTTTCTTTTTGATAGCCGGCGGCAGTATTCTCAAAGCCTGTAATTTAGGTAAATGACATAACGTATAAAAACGTATAGAACAAGGTGGCGGACAGCGTGAACGCAAGAAAAATTATTCTGAATTTAAAAAAGGGAAGTATTAAAGCTCTGCCGGCAGATAGCGGACTGGTAATCTGTTCTGTCGATATTCTCCGCAAGGTATATGGCAGCAGCTACAGGATCAGATTCAGTTATCAGGGCTCAATTAATGTCAAGGCCGGTATCAGTCGCAGCGGCTATTCGTTTCAATGGATTGCAGAGCAGAGTTTCAGTTCATCCGGCGTGAGTGAAGCTGAAATGAAACTGGATCTGTCATCTGTTGAAACAGGTACTCTGGAGGTTACGTTTTTTGCCCTGTCCGATGCCAAAGTCTATTTGCACTTTTCTGAATTGGAAAGGGAGAAAAGTAAACCTGAAAGCAGCTGTACTCTTTATGATTTTATCTTTCCGAATTTTGATCTGTGCAGCGAGGAGCCGCTTTATCTTAAATTCAATGACGGCATGGCATATTTTTCTCATGAAGACAGAATCGTTCATCTTTATGAGAGGAGCTGTGTGGATTTTCTGACGTATTTTAATTCTTTCAGCGCAATGAAATGGCTGAAGTACACTAATGTTAGGAATTTGAAAGCCTACCTTGATATAAAGGGAAATGCTGAAGTATCGGTTGTGGTGCAGTGCGGCGGTGAGCGTTTTACTGTTGACAGATATGTCATCAGAGCAAAGGAGCGCGGGATATATGTGATTCCTGTCGCCTGCATGGAGGGTAAAACCATTCTCGGTCTTACTGTAAGAAATCTTCCGGAGGCCGATTACGCAACGTGGAGGAATGAATCCGCTGGCAGATGTGAAGGAAGAAGGGAACAGAGAAAAGGCAGGCAAGTTAAGACAGGTTCTGCAGAATTTACGGCCGGCAGCCTGAATAAATGCGGCTGTTCGGGTTCCTGTACAGAGATTTACGGCGGAGGGTGGCTGACTGATGATCCGGTGACCCAGGAGGTGAATCTCGGCATCGCCATTACCACCTTTAAGCGTGAGAAGGAAGTTAAGGCTGCTGTTTCAAGACTGGTGCGGGATATCTCATCGCACCCTGAGTACAGCAGCAGAATTGATATTTCTGTAATTGACAACGGCAGCACACTAAAGCCTGATGATGTGAAGGGTGCGCTTCTTGTTCCCAACCGCAATCTCGGAGGAACAGGCGGCTTTACGCGCGGTCTGATACACTATCAGGAGACAGGACGCCACACCCACTGTCTGTTTATGGATGATGATGCAAGCTGTGAAGCCGGTGCGATATTCAGAAGCATGTCATTTCAGAGACATGTAACGGATCACAAGGTGGCTCTCAGCGGTGCCATGCTTTTTGAAAACATTAAATTCATGCAGTGGGAGAACGGTGCATGGTTTGACGGAGGATGTCATTCCATCAAGCGTGATTTTGATTTAAGAGATCCTGCAAAACTTTTTGAAAATGAGGAGGAAGTGGATAAACCTATATACGGTGCATGGTGGTTTTTCTTCTTCCCTCTTGATGAGGCCAGAAATTATTCTCTTCCTTTCTTTGTCCGGGGAGATGACATTGATTTCTCATATGCCAACGATTTCAGAGTTGTTTCTCTTAATGGTGTATCCTGCTGGCAGCAGGACTTCAAAACCAAGGAAAGCGCCATGACGGCATATTTGTTCCTGAGAAGCCACATTGTTCATCACATGACGGTGCCGACTCTTAAATGCTCCTATGACATCATGAAGAAGATTCTCTGGGGACACTTCAGGGAATACAACAACTCCTATTTCTACGGAACCGCGGCCTGTGTAAACCTGGCTATGAAGCACGTGATGCAGGGCCCTAAGTTCTGGGAGGATAACATTGTTCCGGTGGATGTGATTAAGCAGATTAAGGAGCTGAGTGCCTGTGAAAAGCCGGTTCCGTATACTGATGATGATTTAAGAAATCTTGAACTTGAACTGGCTGACAGCAATCTGAAGACCAGACTGCTTCCGGTATTCGTCCGTAAAAAGAGCTTCTACGGTCATCTCCTTCCAGGTTTCATGATCAAAAAAACGCCTAAGGCTATGCTTCCTAAATGGATGACTCCGCGCAAGGAAAGAACCTATATGAGGAGTCAGATTACTGTGCTTGATGAACTCAACAGAACAAGGACTGTTCTTAAGCGTTCCCCTTCAGCCTATTTCAAGAACCTTTTTACATTTATGTTTCTGTCGCTTAAGCTGAGGCTGACACTGCCTCTTCTTAGAAGAAAGTATATGAAGGCTCAGACGGAGCAGAGAACCAGAGAATTCTGGAAGAGACAGTTCGAAGACGATGCCAGAACAGACAAAAAACAGTGAGTTTCTGTGGTATAATCACTGGATTGCGTGCCGGAACATAGTTCCGGCATGATATTCTTTTGTGAACTCTTTGGGTATGTATGTGACGGCTGTTTCGGCAGAAAATCTGAAAGTATGATGTTTAGTCATGATTTGATATCGTGACAGTTCTGTTCTGATTTGTTGATGTGCCTGGATATTTTGAAAAAATTGGAGTAAAAACAGCGGTTAAAAATGATATATCTGATAAAATCCGTGTATAAAACGGACATCTGATTATAAAGAGTTGCGATGTGGAATTAAAAAGTAACAGGAATAATTCTTGATGAAATATTCTGATCTGGCGGTTGTTGAATAATAAGAATGATATACGGTATCTATCCGGATAATCAGGTTTATAAAGGGATGAAATAATAAATGAATGTTGTTGTCGGTGCTGGAATTTCCGGTATTACTGTTGCCAGACTTTTGGCTGAAAAAGGTGAGAAGGTTCTTGTAGTTGAACAGAAAGGGCATATCGGCGGCAACTGTTATGACAGCTACGATGAAAACGGAATATGTGTACACAGGTACGGCACTCATATATTTCACACAGATTTAGAGAAGGTATGGCGGTTTGTCAGTCGTTTTACCGACTGGTACCCGTATATGCACAAGGTTCTTGGTCTGGTTGACGGTCAGCTTGTTCCGATTCCTTTCAATCTAAATTCCATTCATAAGGTGTTTCCGGAAAGCCTTGCTTCAAGACTTGAGGAAAAACTTATTTCCAGTTTCGGTTTTAACCGCAAGGTTCCGATTCTTGAATTAAGAAATGCAGGTGATCCTGATTTGGATTTCCTGGCTGATTACATATACAGGAAGGTTTTCCTCATTTATACCATGAAGCAGTGGGGGCTTAAGCCTGAGGAGGTGGATCCGGGTGTCACCGCCAGGGTTCCTGTTTATGTAAGCAGAGACGACAGGTATTTTCAGAACCGATGGCAGGGTATTCCGGCTGAAGGTTATACCCCTATGCTGAAAAAAATGCTGGATCATGAGAATATTGAGCTCAGACTCGGCTGCAGCTGGAAGGATATCGAGGATCAGCATATCAGTGACAGGATATTCTACACCGGATCTGTGGATCAGCTGATGGAGCGAAAGCTTGGTGATTTGCCTTACCGCAGCATCAGCCTTGATTTTAAAACCTACAAAAAGGAATATTTTCAGCCTGCTGCGGTGGTTAACTATCCTGAAAATTATGATTTTACAAGAATAGGCGAGTATAAGTATTTTCTGGATGACAGATCTGCAAATACGGTGGTTTCCTATGAATATTCCTCTGATTATGTTTACGGAAAAAATGAACCGTATTATCCGGTAAAAAGTGATGCCAATCTTGCAAAGTATGAGGAATATGTGAAACTGGCAAAGGAAAAGTTCAGTAATATTTATTTCCTCGGCAGACTTGGTAATTACAGATATTATGATATGGACAAGGCTGTGGAAAGTGCTATTTCTCTTGTTGAGGAATTGAGCTGAGGCTTTCAGGAACAGCCATAGAGCTGAAAAAAGTAGAAACATAAAATACTGAACTGTTTTTGATTGCTTGATGCATCTAAAAGACAGAAAGAAGAGAATTGCGGAATAAAATCAAAGATTATAATTATAGCAGTGGAGAAATATTTGATATGAAAGTAACAAAAGCAGTGATACCGGTGGCCGGTCTTGGAACAAGAATGCTTCCTGCAACCAAGTCGATTCCGAAGGAGATGCTTCCGATAGTTGACAAACCGCTCATCCAGTATGTTGTCAATGAAGCTGTTCAGGCCGGAATAAAGGATGTTATTTTTGTTACTCATTCATCAAAGAATGCCATAGAAAATCATTTTGACAGAAGTTTTGAACTGGAATCAACACTTGAAAAGCGTGTCAAGCGTCAGCAGCTTGCGGAAATCAGAGCCATATGTCCGAAGAATATAACAATCATGCATGTCAGACAGGGAGAAGCCAGGGGCCTTGCCCATGCTATATCAAAGGCCAGGGAGCTTGTCAGAGGAGAACCTTTTGCAGTAATCCTGCCTGATGTTCTGATTGATGACTATAGCTGCAATCCTCTTAAGGATAATCTGAAGGAAATGATATCCAGGTTTGAGGAAAACGGCAGAACACAGATTATGGTGGAGAAGGTTGCCAGAGAGAGTGTTTCAAGTTACGGTATTATTGATTTTGCCGCTAATGCAGTTGCGGAAAAAACTGATGAAAACGGTCGTGCAATATACGCGCAGGGTAGTTTTCTTCCTGTTTCCAATCTGGTTGAAAAACCTGCTGTAGAGGATGCTCCGTCTGATTATGCTATAGTCGGACGCTATGTTCTTTCTGATAATATATGGGATTATCTTGAATATACTCCGCTTGGTGCAGGAGATGAAATCCAGCTTACTGATACATTGAAACTTCTTCTTAGAGAAAATGAGATAGAGGCCTATGTTCTTAAGGGAAAAAGTATGGATTGCGGCAGCAAGCTCGGGTATATAGAGGCATTTATCAATTATTCCATGCATGATCCGAGATATGCTGATGAACTTAAAAAGTATGTGGAAAAATTGCTGAAACTGTAATGTTTTTGTTTTTCTTTGAAGTTTGAGCATTTTTTTTATTCTGTTGATGGAATCGTAATCGCATTTCAAGTTTGTTTTCATTGTTGAGAATATGGTGGTTAATCGTTTGTTGGCAGTAATTTGAATTATTTTATGGCTGTGTTTAACAAAAGTTTGGATGACAAATAAAATCAAGGGTTTTCATAAAGCTTTTATTTTGAAACTTAAGAAAATAAAAGTGTTTAATCCCTGTAGCTTAACAAGTTATCTAGTAAATTCTAGGATCAATACTACTGTTTATTAACTGAGCCGGTTTTATAATAACAAGAACTCCTTATTGACAATGATCTCCAATGGGCGCTGATGACGGATTGAGGAGCTTAATCTGTAATGATTGTTTGTAATTCTGCGGTGGCTGACGCATATATGGGTAACGTGGCTCGTAAAAGATCCTGCTTTGAAAGTTGATTTAAGACGCTGGGATACTGTTTGAATTATCGCAAACCTATGTATGTAACGTGTACTGATATTAGAAGAGATAAAGCTCTTGTTTTTCCATCTACAGTTGCTTATGATCGAGGGTTGTTTTAAGCGAGTGTAATAGTGGCAAAAAATTCAGTGACATTGGCTGTGCAAATATTAGGATTTTGAAAGTAAAAGTTTCAGGAAAAAAGAGCTCTTGCCGATTTGCAACTTGTGAAATTATTAGGAATGATAAAAGCGCAATGTTGATTTAATGTTGGAAGATTAGTTTAATTACTATGTTTGGTGGTATGACTCTGTTGTGAGAAACGATTATATGTTTTCTGCATTGATAGGATATAATTGTAATCAACGGCAGTGTTTAAGATATGTTCGTCTTTTTCCAATTCTATGGTTTGTTTTGGCGTTGCTTCTGTAATCTTTATAGGATGTTCGTGGCCTGTTAGATGAATCTTATGAAGTTTCTCATTATTCGTTGGTGTGTATAGAGAAGCACTGTACAGAGTTTGAATTTTTTCATTTTGATATTTTATAAAATATGATTGATAAGCATTACGATATCGGAGTTTTTGGAGTGTGGTGTGGTTGCAATTATGGATCTATTGCAACCTACTATGCCTTGCATCAAGTTCTGACTGGTTTGGGTAAATCTGTATTGATGATTGATAAGCCGAAGTCAAATGAGAGTGATGTTGAACATTCCGTAACTCATTCCCGGAGATTTGGACTGGAACATTATGAAATAAGTCCTTGCTATACAGCAGAGGATTTTTATAAGTTGAATGAGTTGTGTGATTGTTTTGTAATAGGCTCTGATCAAGTTTGGAATTATGGCATCAGTCAGCACACTGGCTATTTGATGTACCTTGACTTTGCGTCTGATGATAAACTAAAAATATCTTATTCATCGTCACTCGGACATGGTGTCGATTTTGCCCCAAAGGAAGAAAGAATAAAGATTGCAAAGTATCTTTCAAGGTTTGATGGTATCTCGGTTAGAGAAAAGTCAGGGGTTGAATTACTGGATCAGTGTTACGGAATTAATGCAGTCCAGGTTTTGGATCCTGTTTTTCTGCCTGATCCTAAAATTTTTGCGGATTTAGCTGATAAGTCCAAGCATAGAGAATCTGAGCCTTTCCTTGCTACTTACATTCTTGATCCTACTCCTCAAAAACGCGCAGCTATATTACATATATCTGAAAAGCTGGGAGGAATTAAGATTATCAATCTTCTTGATGGTCTCCCTTGGAAATTTAAGAAGAATGTACAATTGATGGATCTTCCTAATTGTGTTGAGAACCTTCAGGTTGAAGATTGGCTTTATTACATCAGTCACTGTGAATTTCTGATTACTGATTCGTGTCATGGTGCAAGTTTTGCGATAATATTCAGGCGAAGATTTGTTGCCATATCCAATAAGTCTCGCGGTCATACCAGGTTTGTTTCATTACTTGAAAATTTTCAACTTTCTGAAAGACTGGTTGTAGATCCTACCGATTTATTAAATACTGATCATTATCTTAAATATTATGATAATGAAAAGATTGATCAGATTATGCAAATCAAATCTTCGCAGTCAATTTCATGGTTGAAGAGCGTCCTTTCATCTCGTAAAAAGAGTAATGAAGAATTGCGAATTCAAAATGTGAAGAGAGATATATCGTTAGAAGCCAATGCGGATACAGATACTGATCATGCTGCTGATTTGGTTTCCAAAGCACCTCCTGTTAAGTTTTTATTTGATCCTAGTGTATGGGAGAGACATACGATCCTTGGTTACACTACATTGATCCCTGTTGATTCAGAGCCTAAACCAAGAAATTATGCATTTTGTTATTTTGATACTTCAGCGTTAAATAATAAAAAAATTTCTGCAGGTAATAGATACAGAGTTACGATGGGTGTTAAATACCATACTTCTAGTAAGTTCATCAATTTTCATCTTTATTCTGAAAAAAATAGGCATCTTCAGATTGTTTATCGCCATAAAACTAGTGCAGCTAGTATGAATAAGTGGCTCTCTTTAGATATTACTTTTGAGGCCGATCGCAGTGACTACACATGTTTGATGGTTGGAGCAATGCAGATATCAGGTGAAAATCGATTCATAGCATTTAGAAATATTATCATTCAAGATGTTTAGAATGTTCAGCAGATTTTTTATTTAAATTAGGTTAAATTTTGAAATAGTAATGAAAAAGCAAAGATCTTGAATTTATTTTGGCTGTGTCGAGTATAAGTTGTGATGATTTTTGAACAGCAAATATATATGTAGCAGTGATTGTCAACTTGATTTCAAACTGCTTTTCATTGATTTGAATTAATTGCTTTTACAATCTGATTGGATTATTAATAAGGTTTTTATTGTGAGTACACAAGCGATCAACAATACTAATGAACGTGACAGACAACCTGCATCTGAAGTTTTGTCTAAAGGGTTCTGCACAGGGTGCAGTTCCTGTGTTTCTGTATGTCCTAGGGGTGCGCTTTCATTTTGTAAAGATGAATATGGATATTATGTTCCTAAGGTTGATTTTAATATCTGCAATCGGTGTGGACTCTGTCAGAAAGTTTGTCCCGCTTTGAAATTTTCTCAACATAAGAATCATAATAAGAATAATCCTGAATTATGGATTGTAAAAAATGCAGATAAATCAGTACTTAAATGTTCCTCTAGCGGTGGTGCATTCTCTATTCTAGCTGGTGAAGTCATTAAGAATCAGGGAGTTGTTTCCGGAGCAGCTTGGACTGCTGATTTTCATGTGCAGCATCTGATTGTTGATAATTATGATGACCTTGCATTGTTAAGAAAATCTAAGTATATGCAATCCTTTATTTCAGATGTATTCGTCAAGATTGAATCTCTGTTAAAGCAGGGTCGCATGGTTATGTTTTCTGGCTGTCCTTGTCAGGTTGCAGGACTGAAATTATTTTTACGAAAGGACTATCCTGGATTAATTACAGTTGATTTACTTTGTGCAAATTCACCTTCATCTGAATTTTTTCAGAAGTATATTAATGAGACTTTTGATCGTAAGCCTGTTGAATACGAATTCAGAAGTAAAAAATATGGTTCGTGGACCAGTTATGCAAGTCGTGTTTGTTTTGATGATGGCACTGAAGTTGGGATAAATAAAGCTGATGATTTATACCAAAGGGCTTTTCATCCTCATATAATGTGTCCTCCTCATTGTGAGAAATGTCAGTTTCAAACATTACCGCGAGTAGGAGACTTTACAATTGGTGATTTTTGGGGGATCAGAAAAAAACTTCCAGATTTGTTTGTTGATGATGGAGTTTCTGCTGTTTTGATAAATTCTGACAAGGCCGAGAAATTTTTCGATTCTGTAGATAAAAGCATATTTGATTTGAAACAGAAAGTTCCTTTGGAATGGCTTGGAGGAAACGGTTATGCCTTGGGGGGCAAAAGCAATTATGCATCACAAGGCAGAAACAGATTTTATTTTGGCATAAAGTCAGGTTTGTCTTTCAAGGATGCTTTGGACAGTGCTCTGAAAACTCCTGTCTGTGATGACAGTTTGGCTAATGCAGGAAATTGTGTATCCTTTTATAATAGCGCCAAAGTAACGGATTTTAAGTTTGATCCTGCCTACTGGGAAGAACATCATTTTTTTGACAGTACCTATCTTTTTGCTCGTTTTGCGAGTTCTCCTTCTCGCAAATTTGCATGGCGGATATTTGACAAAAGGCTGCTTAGTGGGCATACATACAGATTTTATGTAGTATTCAAGGTTTCAACTACATCCAAAATAGTAAACTTTCATGTTATGGATACCACTACAAAGCACTATAAGGTTATACATAGACACACTGTAGGTTCTAGTGATTCAGAGAAATTTGTGATCAAGGAATTTGTTTTCTCTGCTGACCGAAACTATGACTCTTTCATGATAGGAGCGTCACAAATAATCGGAGGCGATCCCTGGTTTGCAATACAAAAATTGCTAGTGCTGGAGGATGATAAGGTTTATTAGAGAAGCTGCTGATTATTTACCCTCTCATTTCTTGAAGAATTGGTTAAATAATTTTTGACGATTTGTTCTGAATAAAATGATGCTGTTCTCTGTTTTTTTTGAGTCAGTCATAATGAAGAAGTTGTTGAGAATGTAGTTTTGTGAAATTTAAAAATATAATTGTGCACACAAATTTATTTTTGTTGCTTATTTATTTCTGGTTGATTTTAGTCTTGCTGGGACATAGTTATAAATTAGAATTAATTTGATTGGTGAACGGATGGTAACTTTCAAAGAAAAATATAAAAGTGATTTCTATACTAAAAGTAGTTTGATTATTCAGAATAATTCTACTATTCTTGAAGGACTGAAGAATGATATAGAAGTTTATCTAAAAAATTTATCTTTTATAAATAAATACGCTGATGATGTATATGGCAAGGACGTTTTTATCATCGGTTCAGGTCCTTCAATTAATTCTTTTGATTTTCAAAAGTATAATAGTGATAACGTAATTAAAATGGGGGTAAATGGTCAGATTTTTAATGAAAAATTTAAACTTGACTATTTTTTTGCTTCAGATTACGTAAATCTAAAAAAGAAAGAAATTACTGCTGATGTACTGAATAAAAAAGCTCATGAAGGTGTAAGGATTTGCTTAGGACGGAATATTAATCGCACATTACCTATTAAAAAATCCAAATACTATATTGCAGATGAATTTATTGCTGAATTAGAGCCAAATGTTAATGTTTTCTATTATACAAATGATTACAAAGAGGTTATAAACAGAAGTTATACAAAACTTCTATATGCCTTTTTTACTGCAGGGCATCTCCCTCTTTTGTTTTCTTTGTATTGCGGTGCAAAACGTATTTTTTTGATAGGCTTTGATCAGGGTGGAAATTTTTATGCTGATGGTTCATTGAGAACCAAATCTGTTAATGATCAGTTTTCTCCAACTAACTCAGATCTAAAAGTTATACATGGGTTTAAAAATGTAATTAAGATTAGTGACTTCTTAAAACATTTAGGCTATTCCTCTAGTATCTATTCGGTTAATCCGGTCAATATGAAGGGAGTTTTTTCTGATGTATATACAGAAGCTTACCTTCATGATAATTCTATACCGTTATCAGGTGTAAATTTATTATCAGGCTTGTTCAATGATAATGTAGATAATTAGTTTTCTCTTAATTTGATTATACTTGATGGTCGTGTTGCCAATGTCATTTTTATCGCACATAAGTTATGTATATTTTAGGAATGAGGATGAGAAAATATTCAATTCTTGATTGCACTTTGAGAGATGGTGGCTATATTAACAACTGGAATTTTGGCCTTAAACCTGCTCTCAGTATTGTTCAGTCTCTTTGTAATGCAGGTGTAGAGTTTGTTGAGGTCGGCTTTTTATCAAAAGAATCGGGTTTTACTGATGTTAACTCCTCTGTCTACAACAATCTATCTGATTTAAAAATATTTGACAATGTATCTTTGGGTAATTCTCAGTTAGTCGGTATGATTGCATACGGAAAGTTTCCTGAGGAAAATATACCGCCTGCAGATCAGTCATCCGTGAAGATAATTCGGGTTATTTTCAAGAAGAATCAGGCTGATCAGGCTCTTGCCTACTGCAAAAAAATCATAGATAAAGGATACAAGGTTTTTGTCAATCCTACACATACGTATGATTATTCAGATCAGGAATTGCTTACACTGATTTCAAAAGTAAATGAGATATCTCCATTTGGATTTTCTGTAGTTGATACTCTAGGGATTCTGCAGGAGAAGCAACTTCTTCATATGTTTTCTGTTATTGATTTCAATCTTAAGCCCGAAATTGTCCTAGGATTTCATTCACATAACAACCTTCAGTTAAGTTTTTCAAATTCTGTTGCTCTTATCAACTCTAAGTCTGATCGCAGAATTGTAATTGATTCCTCTCTCAGTGGTATGGGAAGAGGTGCAGGTAATCTTTGTACCGAGTTGATCCTAAAGCATCTTAATGACAATGAAGGTTTCTCATATAATCTCATACCGGTTTATGAGGTGATCGATAACTATATAAAACCTATATTTGAGAAAAAAAGCTGGGGATACAGTCTGCCTTATTTTCTAGCAGCTAGCAATGTCTGTCATCCTAATTATGCTCTTTATTTGTCAAATCTTGGAACTGTTTCGTTTTCTATGATTGATCGCTTGATGAAGGCTATTCCTTTTGAGAAAACACGGAATTACGATGAGACTTTTATCTCCGAACTATATTTTAATGAGCAGTCTGGGAATGTTATAGATGAAACCAATTCGCTCGAAAAAATTAAAGAACTTTTGAAGGGTAGAAAGCTTCTTTTGGTAGGCCCGGGTCCGAGCATTCTGCTGGAAAAGGATAAGATCTTAAATTTTATAAAAGAACACAATCCGGTAGTAGTGTCTGTTAATTTTGAGCCGAATATGCTTCATTCAGATTATGTTTTTGTAAGTAACGAAAAACGTTATGGACAGTTGGCATTTGCTGATGGAGAGCATCTGATTGTTACCTCAAATCTTACGGATCCGGGAAAAATAAGTCAGCATAGCCTTGTTCATGGAATAAAATCTCCTAAATTTGTGTTCAATTACAGTTCTCATTTGAATCCGGTTTCAAAAAAGGATAATGCAGCAATTATGCTCATTGATATTCTGGTTGCAGCTGGGATCAATGATATTTTTATGGCAGGTTTTGATGGATATGACCAAAATCAGAATAACTTTTTTACCGTTGATCTTAATATTGTTACCTATGATTCTGATATTCTCAAGAATTTCAGTTACGGAAGCCGCAATCAAGAATGGGATGATAATATCAGATACTACCGCGAGCATGGCATAAGTATCACTTATGTTACCTCAACACTTTATTCTAAGGTTTGAGCAGAGTTATGAAACGTTTTTTAGACAGCTTGTTTACCGTTATATGGGATATAGACGGAACTCTGCTAAATACCAGAGGTGGAATAGTGGCGGCGTACAAGCATACACTGGATATGCATAACATAGGTTATACAGATAACGAGGATGAACTGGCAAAGCTTATAGGACCGACTCCGCAGGAGATTTTTAAATCCAGGTTTGGTATTTCTCCAGAGAATGCACAGATATATGCTTCCGAGTTTAGGGAATATTATAGGACCAATGAACTTGATAATGCTTATCCATATGCTGGAATCGAGTCGGTGCTTTCGAATCTTCAATCTTGTGGTATTCCGCAGTTTGTTGTTACCAACAAAAGACAGGATTATGCGGAGGAGATCCTTGAAATTTTCAGACTAAAAGGATTTTTTCGCAAGGTGTATGGTACTGATACGAATTCATCAAGATCCAAGAGTCAACTGTTGGACTTTTGCATTAATGAGCATGATATTGAACCGGATGCAGCGTGTTTTATAGGTGATACCGCTGGAGATAAGGATGCTGCCAATAAAAACGGCGTTCGATTTATTGGGGTTAATTACGGATTCGGTTTTAGAGATGTTGCAGATTATGCTGGTACTCCGGCTGATTTAGTCAGGATTCTCGGATTTTGAATTTCATTTTGGAGAATAAAATATGATTAATAATCTGAGTGTTACAGCCGTTATTCCAGTAAGAGGCGGAAGCAGGCGTGTACCTAACAAAAATATTAGAAAATTTGGAAATTCGTCACTTCTAGTTAATAAAATACGCCAATTGAAGCAGGTTGATTTAATCGACAAAATTATTGTTTCTTCTGATAGCGATGTTATGCTTCAGGTTGCAGCTGATGAGAATGTTGAAATTCAGAAACGACCTCTTGAATATTGTGATGAAAAGACACGCACTTTTAATGAGGTTGTTGAATATGTGGCTTCGCATGCAGAAGGTGATGTCATGATGTGGACTCCTTGTACATGTCCTCTAGTTGAACCTGACAGCTACAAAGGTGCAATTAAAGCTTTTGAAGAATCTGTTCTTACTTCACAAAAGTATGATTCTGTAGTTTCTGCTAAAATTTTAAAAGAATATGTTTTTGATGAAGATGGACCGGTAAATTTTAATCCTGTTCATCATGTGCCTTCTCAGGAGCTGCCTGATTGGAAGATAATTATTAATGGCTTTCTTATAGCGTTGAGAAAGGACATGATTCTTTGGAAATATTTTTATGGTAAAAAACCTCTACTAATTCCTGTAGATAAGATTTCTGCCATTGATATAGACGACATGGATGATTTTGTTATGGCTGAATTGATTTACAATAACAGACATAATATTGATTGTTGAAATTATTTCATCCTTGAATTTCAGATTTTTATTAACAAATTCTTGAATCGATTAGGAATTTATCTTTGAATTTCTTTAGAAAACATGTTGCATTAATTTAAAGGTGAAATGAAAAGATTTTTGGGTTAAATAATATGAGTAATGTTGATAAATATATAAAATTTGGAAACAATTGCTATCGAGTTGAGTCATCTCTTGAAGATAATGGTTTTTATCTTGTCAATGTTTTTACAAAAGAATATGTAGGAATTCACCGCCGTAAATTAGTAAATGTTAAATTTAAATCAAGAAAATTATTTACTCTAAAGAAGGTTGATGAGGAAAGAGTAATTCTTCAATATAAGAATGGAGATAGGCTATTTAGTGTCTATCATGATGAAAATGAAGGGTACTTGTTATCGCTAAAGAAAAGTGAACCGTTACATTTTATTTCATCTGAGAGCATATCTAATGAGTTCTTGATTAATATAATCGATAATTTTAATCAACTTTCTGCTGAACTTGCCAGCGTAAAAAATTTATTGCAACATAATTTCCCAACAACAAATGTACCCCGAGCTGTAGGAAAATTAAGGGAGTATCAAAAAGAGACTGCAGATTTTCTTGCAGAATTTGATGAGCTTTGTTCGAAATTAGGAATTAAATTTTGGTTATGTGCTGGAACGTTGCTAGGTGCGGTCAGACATGGCGGATTTATTCCATGGGATGATGATGTTGACGTGTGTATGATGTTGGAAGATTTTCAGAAGCTTCAAACATATATGGCAGAATGTGACAGATTTATTTCAGTTGAGTCTGAGACACAACCTAGGAAGGAACTTGCTAAAGTTGAGGGTATTGTTTTAGTTGATTTTTATCCCGTTGTATACAGATTGAAAAAAATGAATCAAGGGAAGTTCAACCCTACGATTGATATCTTTGTTAATTATAATGTACCATCTGACCGATCTCTTGAAGAGCAATATAAATTAATACGAAAACTTAAAAAGGATTCTGATCTTGTACTAAAAAATGAAGGAATTGCAAAATTTAGGAATTATCTGAACAGTGAGCTTCTTAAAATTAGTTCTAAGGATATAACAAGTTATCTGTTTTGGGGTCCACAGTTTGCAAGGGTGAAGAATGTACCCAATATTTTTTATAAGTACTCATTTCCTTCCCAGGATATATTTCCTTTGGTTAAAATTAATTATGAAAACCATGAGTATTATGCACCAAATAATTATATTAAACATCTTACAGATATGTATGGTGATTTCTATGGCTATCCAAGTTCATTTGATGCAAAACATTCGTTCCGAACTTTTACGCCTGTGTGATTTTTTTTACAAAAAAAATATTAAATATGCAAAGGATTTTTTAAGGCTCTTTACAAAATTAAGTTGGAAATATATTGGATGATTTATTCAAAATAAGCAGAACTCATCAACAAGGAATAATTATTTCAAGGATTCAGAATTAGCCTCGTTGCTATCGTGTGTCATTCTCTAACATATTGATACTCGAGGATTTCGTTCCGTATGGTTACCTGTGTTACATCTGAAATGCAAATTTTACTGACGGGAACACTCCGATTCAAAGTTCAGTCATCTAGTCTGCGTCGATCCAAAAGGAATTTGTAAAGAACCTTTTTTAATTATCTGTATTTTTTTAATATGTGAATATGAAATTCATTGGCTATGTTTAAGGAAAGTGTATATGACTATAATAAGTCAGTACTTTTATGGAATATTTATGTTATTTAACTAAAAATGGTCATAAGTCCAATAGCTAAATGAGTGTTTAGTAAATTTTAGATATATCTCTAATTAAATCAAAAAATTAGAATTTTCGAAATTTAACCAACATCCTCTTTTCAATTGACTCTGTTAAGGAATCGTGTTGATCCTAGAATTTACGGGATGCATCATAAAGTTATCCGAGTTAAAATTTTAATTTTTTAAGTTCAATAATATAAGTACATTATGAAATGTATTTGTTTCTGTGGTATCAACACTTTTGTTGAACAGAGCTTTTCAATTAGTATATGTAAATACAAATACTAGATAATATTGACAGAAAAACGGTAAGCATCTAAAAGCTATAGCTGGCATAATGGAAATTGGTGTACTTGAGGAAGAAAGCGATGATTAAGGATATTAGTATATGAGTGAAAATGAAATACAGACTACAGGTGGAGTTCTACGCAGTGAGGATCTGGATTTCATATATCAGACAATCTGTGAAGTTTTTAATTGCTCTCGTGATCAGATTTTAGAGCTTCAACCTATACAGAAAGGGCTTTCAAACTCTGTTCTTACATTTGAACTTAATGGTGGAAAATATGTTTTTCGCTATCCGGGTCTTGGATCTGATGTTCTTATAGATCGCGGTCGTGAATCAATGATTCAGAGTCAGGCAAATGATGCCAGAATAGATACAACTCTTGTGGCTATGAGTGTCTGCAAGGGATGGAAAATAGCTCGTTTTATCAAAAGCAGAGGATTTGATTACAAAAACGTAAGTGATATTGTCCGCGGTGTGCGTCTTCTTCACAAACTTCATGAGACTCCTGTAAAGGTAAGATATGAATTTGATGTAAAAGCCAAGTGGGAATCCATCAGGGATCTGACTCCGCCGGAGCAGTACGGAGAAAATTATCATGAATTTCCGGAATTTGCAGGAATTCGAGACAGGGTGTATAAACTCTATGATTTGTCAAAAACTGACGGAATCAGAATGTGTCTCACCCAAGGAGATTGCCGTGACGAAAATTTTCTTATCAACGATTCTGAAATTTATCTGATTGATTGGGAATATGCCGGTTACGGCGATCCTGGGTTTGATATCGGATCATACATATGCGGCGGAGATCATTCAGATTGGGAGGTTGACAGAATCCTTTTTGTATATTTCGGACATGAGCCGAATCAGGTGGAAAAACGTCATTTCTATGCATGGATTGCCATTACCGGTTTTTTCTATATGCACTGGACCATGTTTAAGGAATCGTCAGGCCAGAAGATAGGATATCTTAAGCCACTGTGGTACAGATTTGCTCGGGACTACAGCAGAATTGCACTTGATATGTATGAGCAGGGAGATAAATGATATGACTTATATTATACTAGCGGCGGGAATGGGTACAAATCTTCAGCCACTGACTCTTAGGATCCCTAAATCCCTCTACAAGCTTGACAGGTATTCAACTGTTCTTCAGAGAATGGTCAGAACCATCAGAAAATTCGATCAGAAGGCGGAAATTGTTGTTGTTGCAGGTTTCAAATATGATCACCTGATCCGCGAGATGGAAAGAGAAAATGTTATTGTTGTACGCAATCCTTTCTATGCCTGCACCGGATCTATGGCATCTCTGTGGTTTGCAAGGAAATACCTTGAAAGAGATAATGTTACAATTTTAAATTCAGACATTGTAGTCGAAGATCGCCTTGTCGAGGAGATAATCTGCAGGCGTACAGAAAAACCGTATATTCTTGTTGATTCAAGCAGAAAGACAGGTAAGTATAATGTACAGATCCAGGGGGACAGAATCTGTGTAATGAGCAAAGAACTGTCATCCTTTTTTGCTCAGTATACATGCGTAACAAAGCTCGATGCCGTATCCGCCAGATTTCTTCTGGAGGAGATTGACACCATGATCAATAACGAAATGTATGATCTGCTTTTTGAGGATGCTCTTGTTCAGATGATCTTCGAGAACGATTTTGACCTCTATTACAAGGATATTAAGGATTATTCCTGGGCCGAAGTTGATAATGTCAATGATCTTATCATAGCCCGGGAAGTTCATAAGAAAAGTAATGAGGTGAAATAATGAACATAGCTGTCATTCTTGCTGGTGGTGTAGGCAACAGAGTAGGAGCAGGAATACCGAAACAGTTTATTGAAATTCTTGGAAAACCGGTTCTTGCATATACAATTGAGCCTTTCAACCGTCATCCGGATGTGGATGCAATTCTTGTTGTGTGCGTAAAGCCGTATGTGGATTACATCTGGAAACTGAAGGAGCAGTACGGTTTTGACAAGCTGGTTTGGGTAACTGAAGGCGGTGCCACTTTTCAGGAATCTGTTATGAACGGCATGAATTTTCTTCGTGACAAGGCTGACAGAAATGATACAGTTCTTTTCCATTTTGGAGCATCGCCGTTTGTAACAGATGATGTGATAGCGGATGTTATCAGAGTGTGCAAAGAAGTGGGTACTAATGCTATCTCCTCAACTGACTACTATCTTCTTTCCGGAGAAAAGAAATCAACGGATACCGTTCTTGCTTCCGGAAATTATACTGAAAAGTACATTGATCGCGATACGATTGCCGTTATGAATTCACCCCATGCCTTTCAGTACGGTTTTCTGGTTGATATGTACCGCGAGGCTGTGGAGACTGGTGTTATTGAAACAGTAGAGCCTCATACCACCACTCTTATGTATGCTCTTGGCAAGAGAATATATTTTTCAAAGGGAAGCCAGACAAACATCAAGATTACCACGAAGGATGATCTTAAGTTATTTGAGGGGTTTGTGCTGCAGCAACAGAGAAACAGCAGGACTGAAGCATCCGGTGATGTGATTGTTTTCCTTGCTGACGGCTTTGAAGAGTGCGAGGGATTGCTTGTTGTTGATCTCCTGAGAAGAGCGGGATTGAAAACGGTAATGGCTTCTGTTATGGGTCGTAGGGATGTGAAATCATCGCGCGGAATATTGATACAGACTGATTGTCTGGCGGAAAATGCAGATTATGAGAAGGCGCGAATGATAGTTCTTCCAGGAGGAAGACTAGGCACAGAGAATTTGGGCAAGTCTGATCTTGTAAGAGAAAAATGTCTTGAGTTTGCCGGAGGAAAAATGGTGGCGGCTGTATGTGCTGCTCCGTCTCTTCTTGCATCTTTTGGTATTCTTGATGGAAGAAAAGCTACTGTTCACCCAGATTTTAGGGACAGAATGGCGGGTGCTGCTGTGTTTGACGAGTCTGTGGTTGCTGACGGAAATGTCATTACAGGGCAGGGACTTGGTGCAACAATTCCGTTTGCCTTTGAGATTATCAGTTCTCTGGCGGGAAGTGACACTGCTGAGAGGATTAAAAAGGCTATCTGTTACAGAGAGTGACAACTTGGTTTAACCTTTGTGTAATCAATCTCCGGAATTTTAAGAAGTTCCGGTTATTCGTTTTGAGTAAAAGGATCAGAACCATATGCACCTGGTTTATAGTTTCTATAACACGGATGCAGTATGGTATTTTTTTGAGGATACGAAGAATGCTGATATATCTTATTCGTCATGGTGAGACTGCCGCCAATGCAAAGGGCCTTCTGCAGGGATGGAAGGATGAACCCCTTAATGCAAACGGAATAAGACTGGCAGAAATTACCGGACGAGAATTAAGAGGTACGCACTTTGACTGCTGTTTTTCAAGTCCTCTTAAACGAGCTGTTCAGACAGTCGAAATAGTACTGCGTGAATCTGAAAATTCAATTCCTGTTCAGACGGATGACAGACTTAAGGAGATAAATGTCGGTCTGGATGACAGCAAACCGGTAGGTGGCGGGATCCTCTCCGCAGAGGAATCAAGAAAGTTTCTTGATGATCCATGGAATTTTTCAGGCTTTCCGGAAGGTGAGAATATTTCTGATGTATGCAGGCGAACGCAGGAATTCCTGAGGGAAGTCATTGCCCGCGATGATGGGAGAACCTATCTTGTCGGGATCCATGGCTGTGCGGTAAGAGCTATGCTTAACTGCATATATGACAAACCTGATGATTTCTGGCACGGTCATCTTCCGTACAACTGTTGCGTGAATATCATTGAAGCAGTAAACGGATCGGTGAAGCTTGTGGTTGATGATAGAATATACTATCCGGCTGAACTGGCTGTTGATCTGTATAACTAAATGCTTTTTCTTTGAATGGGGCTGTCACACCGTTCAAACTTATGGTGACAGTAAGTTCATTTTGTAAACGATTTCTTATAAATAAACGCAGGGGCATTAAAAAATGCTCGGCTCAACTTCAAAATTTGCAGGAATTCCTTGCTGTTTATATTTATCTATGCTATTTCTCATGTAGAAAACTCGCTTTTTCCTTTCTTCCTATCAGAACTGTGATTTTCAGTTCTGTTTCCATCATTTGAAATATGAAGTCTCTGTAACTTCTGTTAAACGATCGTAAAAGTTGACCACCTAAACGAATAAATGTTGACCACCTATAAATTATGAAACAAATAGATAAAGGAGTGGTCATGCAAAGATCTAAAAAACATAAAATGTCGGAATATCTTATAAAAGAAAATAGGTATTCCAGAATGTTTGATTCAATATTTCAAAATCAGATCAATGACTTTCTAAACAAGGAAAGTCTGTCAGGGATATAGCCAGAAAATTGGAAATTTCAAAGCAATCTGTTCGTAAATACATGAATGGAATTCAAAAAACAAAGATACGAGTGCAGGACAGTTTTAATAACTATCTGAAGATCAACAGATAAACAATAAAACTTATGAATTGAATGAAGCAATGTCAAGCTTTGATAACAGAATTTGGAGAGGGGGCTGTGTATCAAAAGCCTTGTTCGTTCAATTCACGGTATGCGTCACAACCTTTTTGATTACCATTGTCACATGCTTTTCCAAAGTATTCTTTTGCTACATTCATATCCTGACTTACGCCTAGTCCTTCGGCGTATAAAACACCTAAGTTGAAACATCCAACACTATCGATCACCCCATGGTTCATACATGCTTTTTCGAAGTAGTTTTTGGCTTTGTTGTAATCCTGTGTTACACCATATCCTTTCACGTATAAAGAACCTAAGTTGAGACAACCTCTACCCCAACCGACATTATTATTGCAGGCTTTTTCAAAGTAGATTTTTGCTTTGCCGTAATCCTGCCTTACACCCTGTCCCTGGGTGTATAAGAGACCTAAGTCGTCGCACCCCGGGGCGTAATCATAATTACAAGCTTTCTCGTAGTAGGTTTTGGCTTTGCCGTAATCCTGTCTTACACCCTGTCCTTGGGCGTATAAGACACCTAAGTTGTAGCACCCTTGGTCGTAGCCATGATTACAGGCTTTTTCATAGTAGAATTTTGTTTTGGTGTAATTCTGTTCTTTGGCGTATGAAGATCCAAGAAAGATACACATATCCTTATCCAAATTGCAGGCTTTTTCATAGTAGATTTCAGCTTTATTGTAATCTTGTCTTACGCCTTGTCCACCGGCATATAAATAACCTAAGCCACCGCACCCTCTTCCTATGTTCAGGTTGCAAGCTTTTTCGTAATAGGTTTTAGCTTTGCTGTAATCCTGTCTTACGCCTTTTCCTACGGCATATAGAGAACCTAAATATGTACACGCATGTCCATTATTCTGATTGCAAGTTTTTTCCAGTTTATCAAACTCATCGTCTGCAAACACAGACATTGGAAGCAGACAGGTAAGTAGAAGAATGTGTAAAGGTTTCATAAATCCTCCGAGATCTTATAGATCTATTATCGTTTGACGGTAGTAATACTGAGCCGAAGAATGTAAGTTGGTTATCTTATTATTCAAAAGTTTTAAAATCTAAGTATGATTTAATAAAACTTTCACAAACCTCAGGACTATAGAAACCTTCTTGTTCTGAGGTCTTTTCTTTTCAAATTATATCAAAAATTCAGCTGTTTCCCCTGTTTTTTGGAAATAATCTGCCTTTTTAACTCCTGTTTTATCGTAAAAGTTAGTGATTTCTTTGCAAAATTATCATTTTTTATGTCTTTATTAGTCCGTTTATGATATAATACGGACTATATACAAGAGGTGTTTTTATGAAGGTTCCTGAAGAAATCAGAAAGGTTAAAAGACCGGTTAATACTATTGTTGAAGACTCTGGCAGAGATGGTCCTAAAAGGTATTCTGTACGTGAGCGGAGTGCGGTTAAATACGTACCGGGAAAAAATCCTCAGCCGCATAATGGGAAAGTTGTCGGACATATCATCAATTTTAAGTTTGTTCCAGTTGATAACAAAGCTTCGACAGAGGCAAAACCTAAGATGCTATCCTACGGTTCTGTAGCTTTGGCAAAATCTGTATGTGACGACATAACAGATGATTTACTCGCGGTATATGATGCTGGAAAAGTATATTCCATCATGTCGCTGGCAATCATAAGAGTAATAAGACCGTCTACACCTTTAAGCCGTGTATCAGCTCACTACCGGCGAACCTTTACCAGTGTCTTTTTTCCGGGAGCTGCTGTTTCACAGAACTCTCTTGGCAATCTGATTGACTATCTTGGAGTTGATGAAGACAGAAGAAAAGCGTTCTTTTTGAAACGAATCAGTTCAGTGATGGCAGAACATCATATTGCGATTGACGGGACACTCAAGCAGGATAACAGCACGGTCAATGATTTGTCAGCATTCTCTTACAAAGCCAGAGTAAAAAACACAAAAGACATCTCTGTTATATACGCATACGATATTGAAAAAATGGAACCGGTCTGCGCACAGGTATTTCCGGGTAACTGTATTGATGCCAGTGCTTACTCGACATTCATAAGAAACAACAATATCGATAAAGGTATCATCGTTGCTGACAAAGGTTTTCCTCCAAGCAAAATTAAAAATGAGCTCAACAGCAGACCGAACCTGCATTTCCTTACTCCTATAAAACGGAATGACGTACGAATAAAGGATAATGACATGTTGTCATTCCAGGGTGTTCTTTCTGGAATTGCAGCCAATGTTCTTTACTGTAAAAAACAAATCAAGGGCGGAAGGTATCTGTATGCATTCCTTGATCAGTCAAAGTCATCTCTTGAAGCTAAAACCTTTCTAACTAAAGCTAAGCAGGATTCAGAGTTTGATTATGAGAAATACTGTGACAAAAAAGATAAATTCGGTCTGATTGTTTTAGAATCAGATCAGGATCTGCCTCCTGTTGTTGCTTATACGTGCTATGAAGAACGATGGAAACTCGAGATGGTGTTTAAGTATTACAAGATGGATGAAGATTTGGACAGAACAAGGGTTCAGGGAGATTTTGCTGTAATAGGAAGTGAATTCGTGAACTTCATTTCTACTTTGATAACCTGCAGGATTATCAATAAGGCTCAGAAGTCTGGAGTTCTAAAAGAAATGTCATACGGCGAAATGATGGATGATCTGTCATCCGCATGGAGAATGACTGATGCGCCTTTAAATGTACCGGCATCATCAGATGACGAATACTGGGTTCATACCCTCAATACAGTAATGGAAACATTAGAAAAGTTAGGACTTTCAGTTCCTGCAGCAAAAACTGAACCAAAGAAAAGAGGAAGAAAGCCCAAGGTAAAAGAACAGTCCGAAACAACACCTCGTAGACCGAGGGGGAGACCAAGAAAGGTTACAGTTTTACAAAACACTGAAAATTAGAGGTTATAGTCCGTAGAATTGTGAAACTTTTAATATAGCATATGTGAATCTGCGGCATCCAGGCCTGCTCCAGAGTCAGCGTGAACATTCCGTCATTATCGAGAATACCTTCCTCACCGCCGAGACCAAGTTTTCTGACCAGTGATAAAACCAGTGTCTTTGCTGAATCAAGACTCATAACTGCTCCTCTATTGTTTGAATGAAAAACGCCGGCCGAGCTGGTCTTTATCTTTGCAAAGAAAACGAATTGCCAATAACATTGTTACAATACTTACCAACTTCTGCACGAAAATTAATACAGAATCTAAGCGTACTTTACATTTTTACAGCTTCAATTGAATCTGCACTTAGTGCATCCCTGCAGGGCACAGTTTATTTGAATGAGAATACCGCTGTGCCACATCCGATGAAACAGACATAGTATTTGATGATGCAGTGAAAATCATCAGATCCAGCTGCAACTAAACCGGGTGCAAACACAAAATACATACATCAGATACAGCAACAGAGATCATGAATTCTCAGGGACTTCGGGAAAAGCTCAAAACTGCAGCATTAAAATCAGGTCTCAACATAATAAAAACCAGACTGTTCAAAACATCCGAGAACTGCGGACATCTGAAGAGATAAGATTTGTTCACTACGCAATCAGCATCTGATTCTTCAGAATTGGGGAAACAAAAGACTGTCTTGTGGATACATTGGGTCTGGACACACTGTTTTGCCCTGATTTGCAGTACTCAGCAGCGAAAAGGAAATAGAATCAGGGGATACAGTCGACGGAATTGATGACGGAGAAATGACGGATGAAGTAAGATGGAAAGTTCAGTATGAGGATTCTCTGATACAGCCGTCACGAAATGTGCTTGATATCAACACGGGGGAAATATGCATCAGGTAACAGGTAAACAAGCAAAAATTTTTATCTTGGTTCATTAAGATATATGTCAGTAGCAACAGTAGACTGATGCTGTAAAAATAACGTTTTTTAGTTTTGATAATGTAACCAAGTCAATAGATTAATACTTTGAATGATTTTCAGATGCAGGGAAATGCTTCTGAAAACAAAAACGGTAATGTTTCAGATATCAGCAAAAGAACTGTAGAGAAGCCTCCTGTCATGGCATCTGTTTCAGGCGAGCAGCTCCTGCTGAATGCTAAGATTCACAAATATGAAGGATTGAGCAGAAATCAGTCTTACGCTCTTAAAAAGCTGAGTCTGTCCAGGGTCAGTGATTATCTGGGTAACCTGTTGAGCACAGTTGGTACATCCATGGTGAAGGGATTCAGGGCAATTAAGAATTTGTTCTCAAAAACTCACAAGCCTATGCCTACAGTAATAGAATTGAAGGAAATGAAGAGCACATTCTCAATTGACCTCAAAGATAACGGCGGTGACAAAGCAGCGGAAAGCATTAACTACAAGTATTTCAAGAATATATACACCCTCGGCATCGGAAGTATGGGTGATCAACCGTATGAAAGCAGAGGGGCGTTTTACCGGGCTCTGTCGGAAAAGCACGGTGACACCGTTTTCAAACCGTTTGAAGCTATGGTGGATAAGCTGTGTGTCAAGCTAGGCTCCGGAGACGCAGCAAAAGGTCAGGAGGCATTCAAGAATGCCGTTGCTTCCATCAGCGGCTCCTTTGATCCTAAGAACGGACTGTATGCCGAGCTGTTCTCATGTTTGTTCAGGAATATCAGTGATGCTCCTGATAATCTGAAGGATACAAGTGACAAAAGTCCAGCTGATATTCTGAAGTTTATTGATAAGCAGCTTCGAGGAATTGTCGGATCCCGTATTCTCGGATCTTCAGGTTCGGTGAATTTTGTATCTCAAAGCATCAGCTACAAGGATTTCAAGGATGTATATACCCTGGGTATCGGAAGCATGGGTGATCATCCGTATGAAAGCAGAGGGGAATTTTACCGGGTTCTGTCAGAAAAGCACGGTGATACTATTTTCAAACCGTTTGAGGATATGGTGGATAAACTGTGTGTCAAACTCGGCTCAGGTGATGTGGCGAAGGGACAGAAGGTATTCAAGAATGCCGTTACTTCCATCAGCGGATCCTTTGATTCCAAGAACGGACTGTATGCTGAGCTGTTTTCATGTTTGTTCAGAAATCTCAGCACTGCTCAGGATTGCCTGAAGGACACAAGTGACAAAAATTCTGCTGATATTCTCAATTTTATTGATCAGCAGCTGCGTGGAATGGTCGGTTCTCATCTTGCCGGAGTGTCCAAAAATGCCGAGCTGCCTGGTAACTCTGCTGCTTCTGCTCAGTCGCAGCTTCCACCTCTGAACAAGGAGGTGGCAGCTAAATTCTTATTTAAGGCAGTGCCCGGTGCTGAGCAGGATGGAGGGATAATTCTTGCGGCATACAAGGATAAAAACGGCGTTAGAGCTCTTGTAAATCATTTTCTTAAGGATCAAGGACCAGATTTTATCCGGACCCATGGAAAAGAAGCAACAGTTGCAATGGTTTCTAAACTTACCGGAATTCCTGTAGAAAAAATAAATACTGATACGATTACCAGATGCATGCTAAACGCTCTGTTTATTGATGGTTCAGAGTCAGGAAACAAACTGAAGGAAATGCTGGATAACAACGGGACTGTGAAGGATTTGGAGAATCTGATCAATGAGAGGTTGAAAGAATTTGAAAAATATGTTCAGGATCCTTCCAAACTGCCTGATCTTGCAGTGCCTGCAGCTGAGAATCCTGTGGCAGGTTCCCGCAAGCCTGTTCCAGGGCCGTATAAATGCGAAGTTGATATAGACAGATTTGCAAAAGATGGCGACACTTTACAAATGTGCGGAAACTGGATTTCATCTCCGGAGGCAGGATCATATTCTGTACTGTCTTATCCTCAGCGTCTTGATCCAGCGGCATCAAGTGTTGCTGACATGCTTGAAACTGTTAGAAAATATAAAGAAGGTAAGATAGCTGAAATCAACAGTCAGAGATCGGATGGAGATTATATAGAAAGAACCAAGATGGATGCCTATATTGCTCTTGATGAGATTGCCAATGATTTTGTATCAAAATTTGGTCATGACGCTGTCATAAAGATTCTGAATTCTGTAGGATGCAAGTATGATCCGGAAAACACCACACACGTTTTGGAACTTGGCAGAGTAATTTTTGCTAACTTCCCTAACATGTTTGATGGCAATAGACGCATACTCTCAGGGCTCGGTATGGATGACGGTGTATACAGAGATAATATTGCAGGTCTTGCAGATATCTTCGTTGACGGACTCAATACCTATGCACAGAAACTTGGTTTGCAGCCTCTGAATAAATGATTCTTTCTGCAGGCGGTGATGCAATCAGATCCGTCAGTCATTTCTTCAACTGAGTTTGAAATGACCTGATGCCGGACCGGCCGCATAAGACAGGCCGGTTTATCAGGATCCCGCAGGATGAGCATCAGTCAGCTGAATCTTTTTTCGTTGGCATATTTTCAGCTGTTTTTTCTGTGAGTATGTAGGGACAGAGCTGCCGGCAGTGATCCGGGTCATTTTAATTTCATAAAAAACGATCCATGCAGCTGTGCTGTCATTTACATTGCCGTATAGGTTGCAGTATTTCCATGACGCTGTCAGTCCCGGAATTCAATTGGGTCGGATCTGCAACTCGGGGTTCAGACAAATACGTATCAGAGTCAGAAGTTTATTTTTGCCTGTTTAATTTTCTGTATTCACCGGGAGTCATGGCATAGTACCTCTGGAACATTCTGGTGAAATATGACTGATTGTCAAAGCCGCAGCTGCTGGCGATATCAATGATTTTTTCTTCTGTGTCCCTGAGCATTTTCGAGGACATATCCAGCCTGTGTTCAATAAGAAACATATTGAAGCTTTTTCCGGTGATTCTTTTAAAGAGCATCATGAAATGACTTTCTGAAAGACAGCACTCCCGTGCGGCGTCTGCGACAGATATCCTATGTTCATAGTGATTGATTACTGCGTTAACTGCAGGCTTGATTTTGGAGAATTCCATCCGGAATTCATCGGCCGTTTTGCCGGCTTTGATGGCATTCTGGCTGAGAATCTGAAAAATCATGAAAAGACAGCCCATAACACCAAGCTGAAAATCCGCATAGCTCTGATGTCTGTTTTCAATGAGTTCTTCAAGATAGGGGGACAATTTCCTGTTCAGAGGTGTTCCTTTTCCGGCTGTTTCCGGAAAAATAACGGTTCCGGATGATATGTCTCTGATTTTTTCCTGATTTTCAGGTTCAAGCACCGGATTTGAGAGAATTTCGGGATGAAAGAGAATGGAAAAAAACTCCGCTTCGGATTCTCCGTACTGCTCAACGCTGTGCGGGTATTTTCCGTTGGTGATCAGAATATCGCCCGCTCCGGCGGCTATCTTCCTGCTGCAGATTGTAAACAGAGCGATTCCGCTTTTTATGTATGTGATTTCGATTTCGTCGTGCCAGTGGAATGGAAAGCTTCTTATAAAATACGGAATTATTGAATGGTAGATGGAGTAGGCAAAGTTGTCCTTTCCATGCTTCTTGTTCTCGTGGAGCAGTCTGGGACTATTCATGTGAAACTGTAGGTTTTAAAACGATCTTCATTGAAGAATAATAGGATTGTGCTAAATTGTAAAGAGCATCATGACAGATTTCACTCACAGGCAGACGTAAACTGGTATCAGGTTACAGCATAAATAAGGAGCAAAAAGCTATGATGTACGAAGGAATCAGTCATAAATGCGGCTATAACGACTGCTACTGCCTTGACAGTGATGAGCTCAGAGTCAATCTTCATGTCAACCGTCATGTGACGAAGGCGGTTCTTATCTGGGAGGATCCGTATATCAGCGGAATTTCAGGGGTATATTCCTGGGACGGAAAGCCTCTTGAAATGACTGTTTCCAGAGAGCTTTTATTCGAAAACATTTATTCTGCCACCGTGAGGCCGCCTTATAGGAGAATTCAGTATTATTTTCTTCTGACCTTTGATGACGGCGGGAGCAGAATTCTCCTTGAGGACGGATTGTATGATCCATCTTTTATAAATCGTCTTGATATGGCCCGTCATTTCTTTAAATTTGCATGGATGAATGAATCAGATATCTGCAGGCCTCCGCAATGGGCGGAAAACACTGTCTGGTATCAGATATTTCCGGATCGTTTTGCCAGGGTTGAGGACGGCTGCGGTGCTGCTTTTGAAAAATGGGATGATGTCTTTGTAAAGAATCACAAATGTCTTTACGGCGGCAATCTGACGGGGGTTATGAGCAGGCTTGACTACCTGTCGGATCTCGGGGTCACCGGGATATACTTCAATCCGATTTTTAAAAGCCAGGCCAATCACCGTTATGACACCACCGATTATGAGATTATTGATCCAGTATTCGGTACCAACGCTGAGTTTAAGGAATTTGTCCGGACTGCTCACAGGCGTGGCATAAAAATTATGATCGATGCCGTGTTCAATCATTCCGGTACAGAATTCTTTGCCTGGAGGGATGTACTTGAGAAGGGAAGGGATTCAAAATATTTTGACTGGTACTATGTCAATGATCCGGACAGACTGCGGAAGAAAGGCAACACAAAGGACGGCCGCTTCTACTCCTTCGCCTTTGTGGCGGAAATGCCGAAGCTCAATACCAACAATCCTGAGGTTGTAAACTATTTCACCGGTGTATGCAGAAATTGGATTCGTGATTTTGATATAGACGGCATCAGGTTTGATGTCGGTAATGAGATTTCGCATCAGTTCATAAAACATCTGCATAAGGAACTTAAGAAAGAAAAGCCGGATCTGTTTCTTCTTGGAGAGATATGGACCGATTCAGCCCCCTATCTTGAAGGTGATGAATACGATTCTGTCATGAATTATCCGTTCATGCAGAGTCTAGGCAATTTCTTTACCGACCGGCAGCTTGACGCGGATGATTTTAAACGGAAGATGAATTACTGTTATTCCCTGTACAAGGAGCAGATAAACCGTGTGCTTTTTAATCAGCTGGACAGTCATGATGTATCAAGAATCATTAACAGAGCAGGTTCCTATGATGTGTTCATTCAGGAGCTGACTATTCTGATGACTATGCCCGGGACACCTTGTCTCTACTACGGGACTGAAATTGCTCTTGAGGGTGAAAATGATCCCTGTAACCGCCGCCCGATGCCATGGAAGGATATTGATGCAGGAAAGTATCAGTCTGTTACCGCGGATGTAAAAAGGCTGATAGAGATCAGAAAGAGCAGCGTACTCGCAAGCTCTGCGGATCTTGTCTGGTGTGATCCTCCGGTCTGTTCATCACGTGATCCCGGCGGCACTGAAAAAGATCATCGCTCAAGGCTTATTCATTACCGCAGGGGGCATGACGGAAGGTGCGGCATCTTTATCAATGCAGGAGATGCTGAGGTAGAGCTTTCTTCAGTCGGAGAGGTGCTTTTTGCCCGTAAATACGATGAAGGAAGGCTGAAAGCCGGCGGGGTTCTGGTGGCAATTATGTAGACGTTTGTTTTCACGCGTGTGTTGCTCTTTCAGAACCGGCTGGAACATGAGTCATGATTTAAAAAAACTCACCTGTTTGCTGTCGGTTCTTTACATTACTTGTTTCTGACTGTTCTATTTATCCAGGTGTTCAGTAACAGACACTTCCCCGGTATCTGTTTGAAGGTCACCTGTAGCAGACTGCATTCAGTAAAGGCTGCAGTTTAAACAATCACTGTAAAACTCTGGTCATAAGAAATGAACAGATCCAGCAAAATGGGTAGAAAGTCTGACAGGTTGAACAGGTGTGAAATACAGGTGTGAAATCTTCCTGCAAGATAAGATTTAGGTAGCAGATATGAGTTACTCGAGTTTCCCGGTAGATTGGTTTAATCGAATATTACTGAGTAAGGATGTATCTGATATAAACTGAAATCTTACTGACTTCAAAGTTTATGAACTTGAATAAAAGCTTAATTGAAAGTGTGACGGGTGGTTCCTTTCCACCATCCTCTTTCATTCTTGTTTCTAAACTTTCCTAAAACGCAGGGAGGTAGAAGAAGCAATTATAAGAGGAGTCTATGCGTGAGAACCTTCCGGTGCAGGTGGCTTCTTAGAATTGCAACAGTCCCCCAGTCCCAGGCTCTGCTGTCAGCGCATACAGCATTCCTCATGGCCGGGTATTTATTTACGGAGAATTTGGCGAGTAGCACCCTTTACGAAAAATGAAGGAGGGAGCCCAAAAACGGAAGATCTGAAGCGAATAATTGATGAGGGGATTAAACAGCTTCAGTCGGGCACCGGTATGTTATTTCCCAGTGCTTTTTCACGATTATGAGCCTATACAGTGCCGTTTAGGAGATTAGTTTCCATAATGACGGAAATTCATTTTTAATCCTCATCACTGATTCAGTGAGAAGATTTCCTTAATTTCACCGTCTGTAAGTTCGCCTATCCATTTTTCTCCGGCTGCTACCGTCATATCTGCCAGATCCTTTTTATCCTGGATCATTGTGTTGATTTTTTCCTCGAATGTCCGTGCTGTGATCATGCGGAATACGTTGACGTTGTTTTTCTGACCGATACGGTATGCACGGTCGGTAGCCTGGTTTTCCACAGCAGGGTTCCACCACAGATCATAGTGAATAACAGATGAGGCGGCGGTAATATTGAGTCCCGTGCCAGCGGCTCTTAAGGAAAGAACCAGGATTCTGTTCTGGCGATCGGTCTGGAAACTGTTCACCATTCTGTCACGCTGCTGGGCGGAAAGCTGACCGTGCAGAAAATCGGCGTTTATGCCGAGATGCTCCTTTATCCAGTGCTGCAGCAGTTCTCCGGTTGTGGTGTACTGGGTGAATATAATGGTTTTCCTTCCGGCCTGCAGCTGTTCCTCAAGGAGTTCCATGAGCATTTCACCCTTGCCAGATGCGTCAACGGAACTTTTCTCCTTGCCGGTATAGCATGACGGAGCATTGCAGATCTGCTTTAATGCGGTGATCATGCTCAGAACCATGGCGCGGCGCTTCACTTTGCCGGAATCAGTTCCGTCCTGATTCGCATCCTGCAGATCCTGGATTGTTTTATCCACAACCGACTGGTAAAGAGCCGCCTGTTCGGTGCTCAGAGTGCAGTACTGATCGGTAACAATTTTTTCCGGCAGATCACTGATGATTGACTTGTCTGTCTTCATGCGGCGCATGATAAACGGTGCAGTGAGTTTCTTGAACTGCTCCAGAGTTTTGCTGTCACGGCGGGATTCTATCGGTTCGGCAAATGTCTTGTTGAAAAAGTCAGCACTTCCGAAAAGTCCCTTGTTGGCAAAATCCATGACGGACCAGTATTCAAGCAGTCTGTTTTCCACCGGTGTGCCGGACATGGCTATGTGGCAGTCAGCCTTGATTGCACAGACAGCCTTTCTTGTGTCGGTGCCGATGTTCTTTATGTGCTGAGCCTCATCTATAACAACAAGCTTCACATTCTCCTTGGCCAGAAGATTTTTGCCGGATCTGATTTTTCCGTAGGTGGTGAGTATTACATTGCTGTCCGGTTCTGCTGTTTCATTGTTTCCGTATATGACACTGTACTTAAGCCCTGGTGCAAAGCGGTTCATTTCCTTCTGCCAGTTGAGCAGCAGTGTTTTAGGTACTATCACTACAGCCTTTTTATCCTTCAGCTCATTGTTCAGTCTCATATTCTCAAGTACTGAAATGACCTGAAGTGTTTTACCGAGACCCATGTCATCGGCAATAATCGATCCCATGCCAAGATTCGCGTTCTTGACCATCCAGCTGTAGCCGTTTATCTGATAAGGTCTGAGTTTTGCTCTGACTGTCGGCGGTACCGGAATGTTTTCAGGAGTGAACATTTCCCTGATTTTCTGTTCAAGCTCCGGAGTAAGAACAACCTCCGTGCCGGAAAAATCCCCCGCCAGCGCGGCCATTAGCAGGCTGTTGCTGCTGATGCGTTTTTCGGCAAGCTTTTTCTGTTTGAGGATGTTTTTTACGTCATCAGCGGAAAAGAACAAATACTGATCCTTGAAATAAACTATTCTGTCGGTCTGATTCAACAGTTCTTCAAATTCATTCTCGGTAAGAACGGTATCACCGATGGCATATTCCCAGCTGAAATCCAGCATTTCCCTGAGAGAAATAAAGCCCAGGCCGCCTTTTGGTGCGGTGTCTGCCGATATTCTTAGTCTCATTTTCGGTTTCAGCAGTTTCTGGAGACATTTTGGCATGACAATCTGACAGCCAACAAGTCTCAGAACCGGTATGGATTCCGTGAGAAGCTCCTTGAGCATATCAAGATCAACAGTGAGGGAGTCAGGCTTTCTGTTCAAGAGAAGCTTTAAAATCCGGCAGAACATGGAAAGTTTTCCCGCCAGACTGATGCAGTCGAAAAAATCCTCTGATGAAGAATCAGCGATAATTTCTTTGATGTTTCTGAATTCATCCGGTTTTGATGCATTTGCGATTTCAAACTCCACCGAAAATCTGTCGTCCACTTTTTGGGTGCTGTGTTCTGTCATTCTCAGTCTCGGGATCAGATTTCCTGTTACCGCATGAAGAGGCGCAAGCCATGTCTGAAGGGATGTATATTCTCGTTTTAAGCTTTTTACAGGAAGCGGATCTGCCGGTGTATCAAAAAGAGCCAGCATGTAACTGTCCTCTATATCACCGTCGGTGGCTTTGAGACAGAACATATTCTGTATGAAAGCGGAGATGAAGCATCCCAGAGCGGTAGCTCCGGCGAAGGTGTCAGACACGTTCTCATTCAGTTCTTTAAAATCTATATACCGCACAGACAGTTTCTTAAGATATGAACCGAGTTTTCTGCAGATTGTACGGATTTGCGGTGATATTACGGCAGGGATCCATCTCGCTGCGAATGCGCAGGATGATTCTTCTGCAGTGATTTTGTTTTTCTTCTTGAATTCAATGCCTGAAGCGTCGTCAAAGTCAATTATCTGCGGAATGACGGCTTCTTTTGCGATCAAATTCAGTGCCATGAATTCAAGCCTGTAGCTTAACTCCTGCTCAATGCTCAGTTCTCTTATCATATCCTCTCTGATCGTGCCGCTGAGCATCAGAAACGGATCTGCTCTGTCATGGCGGAAAATGATACCCTGCGGTGTATACATGACAACAGCGTTCTGATTTTCCTTCAGTATCTTGTTTCTCAGCGCTGCAGCCTTTTTGAGTGAAGAGTCACTTGCCATGGCATAAATGATCGAACCGAACTGTTTCTTCGCCTCCTTCTGAGATAATGTTGGATTGCTTTTATCGAACAGATTCTCTCTGTCCGGAGCCTTGAGACTTTCATTCGGATCAGACAGACCGGTTTTCAGAATCTTTGCCGCCGCCTTTGCTGCAATACCGGTCAGAGCTGAGTATTTTTCCCTGAATATCGAACTTACGTGTCCTGGAGGATTTTCAGTTAGCAGCTGAAGCAGATCCTGCCCCAGTTCCTGTATCGGACTGAACGTGAGTTCTGCTATTCCTCTCATGATAGCCTCATCATCTGCCGGCTCTTCATCCTTTTCATCGCATGCTTCTGTACTGACCCCTGAAGTTGCAAGATCATTCCATTTAGGTACAGCGGATGTTGCCGCTGAATCGATATTGATTCTGCGTTTTTTGAGTTCCTCCAACAGATCTATTCCTCTCAGTCTGAAAAGAACAAACGGATCTGCATCGATTTCCTGGCTCATTATGTAGATAACAGCAGCCAGATGCTTGCATGGCACGGCGTGGTCGGGACAGCTGCACCGCATTTTGAAATCGCTCCATTTTTCTGGAAAGATCTTTATGCTGTTGTCAGCAGCTATTTTCAGAATCTCAGGATCAAGCACACGGTTTGCAAGGGACGCTATTATGTGAGGCCTGCTCATTATGGCGTTCATAAGAGTATTGGTTTTGTCCTTAATCATGGGAACAGTTATTGTTACCCTGTAGTAGCTGGCATAGTGTCCGGTTACCTCGGCTGATATCACGTTGTCTTCAATGGAAATTTTTCTCACTTTGCCGGTGTTGGCGTATGTAGCTCCTCTTGGAATGCGATTGGCGTTGTCGATTTTGCTCAGCGCCTCAAGCCACTGTTTTCCCCACCATGTTGTGCCGTAGGATGCCCGCATAATTACTTTTCCTGTTCTGATAGAATGTTCGACAGACAGCGTAACATTAATTTTCCATGACAGAATGAAAGCAGCGACATCACATGCAGAAGGCTGCATGATTGTCCGTCTGTAAAGATGCATTACTGGGACTGAAAGTTCTAGAATGCACGTTCATCACATTTTTGCTACTGTCTATCCAGTTGTTATATAATAGTATATCCGAAATTGTGTCGGTATTATTAGTTTTTGCCAGCGAGAATTCCATGTCTGACTCAAATAAGAAACAAGATAACAAGATTCCAGAAAATGAAGAAGCAAAGACCGGAACCAGCAGCACTGATGCAGCTGGCAGACGCGGTTCGAAGCAGAAGACTTCAGACGGTGAGAATATAGAAATCCTTGAGGAAAAGGAAAACAAGGTTGAAAGGGAAACCCAGAAAAACGCAAGGGATGTGAGCAAGGTTAGGGACGAACTCAAAAGAGAGCGCCAGTTCAACAGTTATGTCAGTTGGCTTGCGGTAATCAATTTTGCTCTGCTTGTTCTTCTGATAATGGGCATTTATATTTATGAAAGTTCCAACAATGCCAAAATCAAAACAAGGATGTTTGATATTAGAACGGGCGTTCAGAGAACTGAAGACAGACTGCAGAGTCTGAGCGAATTTTCCAAGGCCGATTCAATCCGGATCCAGAATCTTGCAAATCAGGTCCAGGAGGAGGAGGATCGGATTCTTGCTCTTGACAAGCAGCTCGGCAGAATTCAGAGTCGCGTTGATACGGCTCTTGAGCAGATCAGCAGTGCTCCGGCGCCTGAGCAGAAACCTGCAATAAAACTTACGGATCCCGAGACCCTTCTGCTCAATGAGGCGCATTATCTTCTCAAACAGGCATACCGTAAGGTTTATCTTGAGCATGATGTCGCTGTTGCGGTAACGTTGCTAAGAGATGCCGATCAGGTGCTTGCCGAGGTTGATGATCCGAACATTATTGCAGTAAGAAAGGGCGTTGCCACTGATATAACCAAACTTTCAAGTCTTGAACCGGTTGACAGTGAAACGCTGGTTATAAGACTTTCCGCAATGGAGGAGAATATCAAAAATCTTCCTGTACTAGGTTACAAGGTAAACTTTAACGGCACCGGCGGGGGTGACGATATTTCCGAACCTGCGGAGGTTACGGATAACATTGCCGACTGGAAGGACAATCTGTTTAACTCAATGAACAGTTTTTTCGGCAGTCTCATGGTTATCAAAAAGAATACATCCGGACATCATCAGTTTCTGAGTGCCGACGAGGTGGCCATTCTTCAGGACAAGATTACTCTGATTCTTATGCAGGCGCAGCTTGCCGTGTATTCACAGCAGCAGACAGCATATGAGCAGAATTTGATCCGCGCGGCAGCTCTGATTGAGGAATACTGCGACAAGGAGGATGCTTCAACCATCCAGGTTCTCAATGAGATAAATTCTCTTCAGTCCCAGAGTGTAATATTTATCGGGGTGCAGCAGTTTGAGAGTCTGAATCAGCTTCGTGAATTCTACAAAAAGAGCGGCAGATAGGAGATTTCCATGAAAAATGTTATTTTCAGTCTGCTGTTCTGTGCCGCGGTTATCGCAGCGCCTATGGTGGTGGATAAGCACGGATATGTTTTTATCAGTGTAGGTGAGTACACGATAGAAACATCACTTCTGGTTCTGGTTATCGGGATTCTTGTTCTTTATGCTGTGATGGCAGTGATTTTCAAACTTCTCGGTAAACTGTTCAGTGCTCACAGATCTATCCGTTCATTCTTTGGACGCCGCCGTGAGGAATCAGCCAGAGAAAATCTCTACTTCGGTCTGATTGCCCTGCTGGAGCACCGCTATGAGGAGGCTCAGCATCTGCTGATTTCATGTACTCACTCCAGACACAGATCCGTTGCAAGTTATATTATCGCCGCGGAGGCGGCAGCCAAGAACGGGGATGAGGAGTCATGCCTTGAGAGTCTGAAAAATGCAAGGATGCTGGAACCGAGATCCGATCTTGCGTGTATACTTCTTGAATCCGGTCTTTATGCCAGATCGGGCAAGTATGAAAAGGCCATAGATGTTCTTGAGCAGGCTGTAAAGGTATATCCTCTTCATCCTGCCGTATACCGCAGTCTCGGTGATCTGTGCCTTATTTGCAAGGATTACGACCGGATGCGCAGCATTCTGCCCCAGATTAGAAATATCCGCAACTATCAATATGAAGACTATCTTAGAATTCTTGTTACCCTCTACCGCTACGATCTGGATCAGACAGATGACGCAGACAGGATCCTGAGCATGTGGAACGAGGTTGCTAGATCCATCAGAAAGGAGCCGGCGGTTCGCGGTTTGTTTGCAAGGAGGCTTGCCTGTGTCGGCAGGATCCGTGAGGCCGAGGAGATTCTTGAGGAAGGTTTTCGCAAGTCTGATGTTGATTCCATGCTTGAGGAGGTTGCCGCCTGTGATGTGGCTCTTCCGTCCATTCGCAATTATCTGGTTCTGCTTGAATGCAGCGCTGAAAAGAACAAATGCAGTCAGGACAAGCTTTACCGCGCTCTTGCCAATCAGTTCCTTGCCGCCTGCGACTATCCTTCATCCATAGAAAGATTCCGCAAGGCTATAGCGATCTCTCCGCAGAATGAGGATTATGTGAAGATTTCAAAATGCTACGAGGCTGAACGCCTGTTTGAAAAGACTGACAGCACTTTGAACAGGGCCGAAGGTTGATTAATGCCGGATAATATTCCTCTTAGCCTTATAATTGAACGATATCTCAGGATCACAGAGTCCAGAACCAGACGAGCCGTTGCCTGTATGTCACCGAAGGCGCGGCATTTCTTTGCTATAATTCCAGTACTGCTTCAGTACAATCATCCTATTCTTCCGGGGTTCATTTCCGGAAATACTCCGCACGGCATAAGTGATTTCAGACTGTCCACCTATCAGCAGGATTATCTGGACAGAATGTGCAATGTCGGCAACTGTGATATCCGAAGCTACATAGATAATCCTGCCATTATTTCCCTCTACTGCATGGGCAGTACATCATCTGTCGGCCAGTCATCCGCCTCGGATCTTGATATCTGGGTTTGTCACTCCCATCTTATGAACAGTGATGATGTCCGGAAGCTGGAGCAGAAATGCGGGGTTTTGAGCAATGTTGCCAAAAATCAGGATGTGGAGGTTAATTTCTTCCTTGTTCCCGATAATAAATTCCGCTGTGAAAACAACGCCTCCGTGGACAGCGAAAACTGCGGAAGCGCCCTTCATCTTCTGCTTCTTGAGGAATTCTACCGTTCATCTCTGTGGATGGCGGGCAAGAAACTTGTCTGGTATCTGGTTCCGGAGGAGCATGACACGACAACTGAAAAATATGATGCATATGTGAACACTCTTTTCGGCGATGGACAGATTAAGAGCGGAGAATGGTTTGATCTCGGACCTATCAATCATATTCCGGTTCAGGAGTTTTTCGGTTCGGCCATGTGGCTTCTTTACAAGGGTGTGGATTCACCGTACAAGGCGGTTATTAAAATCATGCTGATGGAATCCTATGCATCCGAATATCCTCAGGTTCAGCTTATCGCCAGTCAGATACGATCCAGAATGCAGCAGTGCGATGATTATGATCTGAGCATGGATTCCTACTACATGGTGTATGAGAAAATATGCAGCTATCTGAACAGAAATGATGACACTGATCGCAGAAGGGTGGTTGAGAACTGTTTTCTTATGAAGGTTGCCGACGGCATAGACGAGAATGACGGCTCCACATACATGCAGTGGCGAATAAACTTTCTTAACGATTTTGTATCCAGCTGCGCCATGGACAGGCGCACTGTCGCACATCTGAGAAACTGCCGCAACTGGAAGATAGCCGATGTGTCCGAAGCCTACGGGATGGTCACCAAAATAATGCTTCAGTGCAGCAACCGTCTGCGGGTTTTTTCCAACCGTGTGCAGAAGCTGGGATCTCCGATAGATATCACTGATTTTCAGATCCTCACACAGAAGCTGAGCAGCGCCTTCGAATACAAGCTGGATAAGATTATAAGAGTTAACCTGAATATCGCGCCGGCCATGAGGGAGAAGAATATATCTCTGGTGTACGTCGCGCCTGGCGGCATCAACCGCAGCGGCTGGTATCTTTTCCCCGCATCTCTTGCTCCTCTTGATCTGGTGCGTCACAAGTATGTCTATTTCAGCCGCAATGCGGTCAATGTTCTGATCTGGGCCGTCGTTAACGGTGTGCTTACATCCGATACCGGAGTCAGTATATCTGAAAATGCCCCAAAGGCGATGATCTACAGTCTTCCGCTTCTGGCCGGTGAACTTCTTGAGTACGGACAGGTGCTGTGCAGGACGGAGGTTTCAAACAGGGATCTTATAGGACCGATGTATTTCAAGAGCCTTTTTCTTCTCCTTAATGTTTCGGACGACATCACCGACGAAGGGGACAAAAAGGAACTGAATCTGCAGAATATAGATGTTTTGTCCTTCGGTGCGGAAAAGAAATCTCTTCTCGGTTCGCTGGATCTTGTGTTTATCAACTCATGGGGCGAGATATATGTGAAGCACTACAGCGGCAGGGAAGAAATAATACGCGGTCTTGCTGAAATGCTCAATATCAGACGTCCTGGAGTTTCCGATGGAGGAATACCGGAATTTAATGTTCTCTGCTACAGCCGCTATTTGACCGGTATTATCCGTCAGCAGATAAGTGATCTGGTGGGTGAGCTTCTGAATATGGCCAACGGTACTGATGATGAGAACGCATCAGTGATCTTCATGATGGGGGATACAAGCTATTCGGCAATACGCAATCATCGCAGCGTGACTATTTCTCCTCTGCGCAATTCCCTTGATTTCTTCAATTCCCTGACTGAATTGCAGGTGCAGATGAATGAGGAGAGAAACGGAAGTCCCTTTCTGGAAAAAATCTACCAGTACGCATGCCGCGGTGTTGTGCAATTTTTTTTCGAGGAGCAGGACGACGGCTGCATGGTTTATGTTATGGATGAAAACAACCAGCTCAAATCGTACAAAAATCAGGAAAAGGATTTTGAGCATATGGTCAGCAGCATCAACCGCTCATACGCTGAACGTAACGTTGGAGCTGAGAACTCTCTGTCGGTAAGCGAGGCTCATTTCGCAGCCCCGCAGTTTTATCAGCTTTTCAAGAAAGGTAATCAGATAGTGGTGGAGAACTATCTGGGACGTAAACTATAATAACCGGCGGGAGCAGAAAATGCCGGGCGGGCGGTGCATAAATCGCATGGATGAGAGGAACTGCAGAAGGTTGCTGACATATATATCAGACGGATCCGGCAGCTGCAGTTGACGGATCCTGTCCTGAGAAATGATCAGCTGAAATGCTGTTGCAGTGTTTTCGGTTTGTTTAATTAAGCTAGCGGAAGCTGGAATACAGAATTTTTTTCTTCTCTGATCCGGTTTGTCTGCTGTTTGGATTTTGTTGATTGCGGATATCTGTATGTTTTTCAAGATATTAACTTTTGTTATGACAGCTTTTTTTCTGACTGCCTGCGGTCTGAAGGGGCCTTTGTATATGCCAAAGGATGAAAGCGCTGAGAAGCCGGCTCAGATTTCAGCTGATGCCGTAAAGGAAGCTCGGGCAGGTGCGGCTGACGAAACCGCGGATGATATCCAGCTGACTGATAAATCGGAAAAAGCAGAATAGCTGAACATGAAAAAATTATAACTTACGTGAAATTATAAGGATTTATTTATGGAATACTCTGATCATTTTGTTTACCGTGGCAATCAGCTCTATGCCGAGGACTGCAGTGTTGCCGATCTTGCAAAAAAGTACGGCACTCCGCTCTATATCTATTCTCATGACAGTCTGAAGCAGGCTTTTCTGAATTATGACACCAACCTTGCTGTTCCTCATACCATTTGCTATTCCGTAAAGGCAAACAGCAACCTTGCCGTGCTTCAGCTGATGGCTTCTCTTGGATCCGGTTTTGACATCGTTTCAAAGGGTGAGCTTGCCAGGGTTGTCGCTGCCGGCGGAGATCCGTCAAAGGTTGTATATTCAGGTGTCGGCAAGCGTGACGATGAAATCAGATATGCACTGGAGAAGGGTATTTACTGTTTCAATGCAGAATCCAAAATGGAACTCAAGACTATTTCTGATGTTGCTGTATCTATGAATTTGAAGGCTCCTGTGGCACTCAGAGTAAATCCTGATGTGGATCCGCATACACATCATCATATTGCAACCGGTCTTAAGACCAGTAAATTCGGTGTGGCCTGGGAGGATGTTCTTAATGTTTATGAATATGCCTCCTCGCTTCCAGGACTTCAGATAAAGGGTGTTGACTGTCACATCGGATCCCAGATAGCCTCTCTTTCCCCGTTTGCTGAAATGGCTGAGAAAATCAGAACTCTGGCGGTAACTCTCAAGGAACGCTACGGAATTGAGTTCATTGATGTAGGCGGAGGTCTCGGGATCAACTATGACAATGACGGTGTTCCGGCAACTGCTGATTATATGAAACTTCTTGAAAGCTATTTCAAGGATCTTGGTTTAAGGCTGGTGCTCGAGCCAGGCCGCTCTGTTGTTGGCAATGCAGGTATACTTGTTACCAGAGTGCAGTATCTCAAGCAGGGTGCGAGCAACTTTATTATTGTTGATGCCGGTATGAATGATATGATCCGTCCGGCTCTCTATTCCGCATGGATGAACATTTCAGAGGTTGATCGCTCCGGTGCATCTTCAGCTGTTAAGTCCACCGTTGTAGGTCCGATTTGCGAGTCCTCCGACAAGCTCGGAGAGGATCGTCTTCTTGCTGTCAAGCAGGGAGATTTGCTGGTACAGTTCTCCGCAGGTGCCTATGGATTCTCCATGTCCTCCAACTACAATTCGCGTCCGCGTGCCGCAGAGGTAATGGTAAAGGGCGACAGGGATTTTGAAATCCGTACCAGAGAAACAGTTGAGGATCTGTGGCGTGGAGAGCATCTCCTCTGATCATTAAAAAACCTGCAGCTTGACAGGATGATATGAAATTTCGTTTTACAAAAATGTACTGCTCCGGTAACGATTTCGTTGTGATGGATGCTGTAACTCAGAGACTTTTTCTGAGTCCTCAGATGATTTCCCGTCTTGCGGATCGGACCAGGGGGATCGGGTTCAGTCGCATTGCTGTGATCGAGCCGCCTTATGATCCTGATTTGGATTTTTTTGTTCAGGTCTATGATCCTGACGGACAGGATGTGAAGGCCTGCATTGATGCGCTTGCCTGCTGTACGTATTTTGTTACTCAGAAGAATCTGACAGTCACCCGTAAACCGGTGGAGCTGAGCTCCCTGAGCGGAGCTGTATCCGGAAAGTGTGATATGTCCGGGGCGGTGACACTCAGTCTTCAGACTCCTGTCTTTGTTCCTGCTTCCATTCCCTTCAGGGCTCAGAATCAGGAGAAAACGTATATTCTTCAGGTGTCCGGCAGAAATATCTTCTGCAGCGCTCTTTCAGTAGGCACTCCGTGCTGCGTTGTGCAGCAGCCGTCCGTGGATGCTGATGAGGCCGTAAAGATATCTCAGGCTCTTAGTTCTCATGAACGGTTTCCGTCAGGCTGCAGCGTCTGTTTTTATGAGACCGTGTCCAGATCTGCTCTCAGAGTGTCTCTTCCCTGCGGAGGAGATGCTGTTGCCGGAGGTACTGCTGCCGCGGTGATCGGGGTAAGTCACGGTTTTCTTGAACCTGCGGTAACTGTTTCTGTGGCTGACAGTCAGCTGAAAATCAGATGGCCTGGTGATTCATCAAGAGTAAGCTGCACTGTCACTCCTTCATTTGTGTATGACGGCGAGATTGATTTCTGACCGGTGCCGCCGGTTTGGCAGTCCGGCCTCCGGTCTGAACTGATGTCAAAACAGTTTTGATCACGGTATATGCCTGCGTAAGTACGGGAGGACGTTCTGGGCTGTGTACATGCAGTCCCTGCCTTCGTTCAGTAGATGGCTGAATTCGCATCCTTATTACCGAGACCGTAAAGATGAAATCGTAAATTCCTGCATAAATGGATATTTGTTTGAATGTTCCTTCAACAGTGTAATCATCTTTCCTGATTATATTCATGCGTTCAACGGGATCGTTTTTTATGCTGTGAATAGATCGGATGTGAAAGATGTGGATTATGATTCTGGATCGTCTGATAGGTTATGTCAGTAACAGATCGGGATAATTGTCACAGCCAAGTTAGTTTGTCATCAAAACAGTCCACTAAATTGTCAAATTCTCAGCTCTAAAATTTTCCTGAGTAAAAGATC
>JAEEGJ010004103.1_pt1 | contig 51170 bp, 37 predicted proteins | sample 8958761 | NCBI WGS metagenome assembly JAEEGJ01 (sample SAMN16246546, study PRJNA631951) | gut metagenome | biome: gut microbiome; feature: rumen; material: RS-attached | host: Bos | place: Iran: Karaj | collected 2018-10
ATGCGCTTGACACGGGATCTGGGGTATGACAAGAGCCATATATATTGCCTTGTTTCTGATGGCACGGATCCCGCTTCTGATATGAGATACGGCAATGGATTGTATATGAGTTCTCCGCTTGACTTTAATGGAGACGGCGTAAGGGATATCAATTATTCCGCGACTAAGAGGGATATTTCCAGAGTCTTCAACGAGCTCAAATCCAAGATTTCCACCATCGATCGTCTGTTGGTTTTTGTCACAGACCACGGTTCAAGCGATGGAAAAATCTGCTTATGGAACAACGAGCTGATGTCCCCGGCGGAGTTAAATGCAGAGCTTAACAAACTTCCCAATGTTAAGATGGATATCGTTATGGGGCAATGTTACAGCGGCGCTTTCGTTGCACCTCTTACTGTTGCAAATAACAGAACTATCGCCACTGCGTGTAACGCACACGAGTCGGCATACAGCGAGGGAGCTTTTACGTACGGATATTTCCTAAGAGCGTGGACTAATGCCTTTGACCCGACGAAAAAGACATCGGTAGACCAAAACAGCGATTCGATGGTTTCGATCAAGGAAGCTTTTAACTATGCAAAAGAAAACGACTACGCGGCATCCAGAAACTGGGAACATCCGCAATATGCTTCCAAGCCTACCCTTTATGGATATACTCACGAGCTGTCCGGAGCCACGATTCCAGCTATCGCCGGTAGTGAGAATATGAAAGCCGACGTACAATACACATACACACTAATGGTCCCGGCTACTTCTGTCAACTGGTCCTGCACTTATGAGTTAAGGATAGTCAATCAGACAAACTCCACAGTAAAAGTGCAAAGCACAATACCGTCCGACCAGTATGTAGATTACATTCCCAATCGAATCTATGCGCGTGTAATGTTAGATGGAGAAGAATTTATATTAATTAAAGACATACGTTCCATCTGGAGATCGGGATATTTCTTCGACGTCAATAAAATTATCTACACTGCTGACGGGGATTATATGGTTTACACGGGTTATGGAGCACACGACTACCAATGGGTCTGTTCCAACAGCTCCTGGACCATCTTCCCGCCTACGGGATCGTCCCATGTCTACATCACGGCGCCAGCGAATTCCGGGCCCGCAGCGGTCTTTGCCATCTTCAAGAATCCTTTTGGCGAGACGGTCACCGTCGGTCAGGAAATCCAGCCTCAAAACAATTATTAATGACGATCTGTCTCTGATTTTAATAAGCCCTCGGAGTCTCTCCGGGGGTTTCTTGTTTCCTTGATGCAGTATTTCTTCTCCGACAGCGTTCTAAAAGAAAAAGAAATAAAATGAAAAGCTACTGTCTGATCACTCTGGCGGCTTGCCTGGTGCTGTCCGCCTGCAACAAAGAGAACGAAAACCCCCATTCCATAGAACTCACCTGGACCGAATGCGCCTCCACGAAGGCCGGCGGCACCAAAGGTGGGACGAGCGCGGATACTCCCGCACAACTGATTCTTGAGTACACCGAGAGCGGACTGGCCGTGACCCTCAAGAACGCGGAGATGAACTGCGCCATCAATGTCGACGGCCTGTCGCTGGATCTCAGCCAGGAGGGGAACATCATCAACTATCAGGTAGTCCAGAGCGTGACCGCCAACTGCACCTGCAAGATTGAGAGGATCACATCGACAGTCACCGGCCTGGAGTATGGCAAAGAGTATGTCCTGAACTACAGCATCAAGTATGAGCCTTCCCTCAAGCCGATCAAATTCCGGTTTATGAAAGGCCTGAAGATGCGCCTGAACGTCGCGGACTACCTCGACGCCATGCACACCATGCACAACTGACAAAAAAAAGGACGCGCTCCTGGTGCGCGTCCCGAAAAACCAATTATTAACCGTTAGTATCCAGGATATTGTTTAAGGTTAGGACTGCTTGTCTTAATGCAATTCAAAGGTAGCAAGCAGGATGGAAAATTGTGTTGAATATGGTCCTGAATAGGTGGAATTTTGTAGAAAGTTGCGGAAAAAGTGTATTTTTGTACGGAAAAGCGTCCGTTTTATGCCGAATAAAGTCCTATTTGCCGTATTTACTCTACTTGTATCCCTCCTGGCGGGAGCGCAGCCGCCCCACAGCTTCACGCGCTACGGACGAGAGAACAATTTCTCCGGCACGACCGTCGAAGACATGGCCCAAGACCACCAGGGCCAGCTGTGGCTGGCGACCTGGGGCGGGCTCTATTCGTTCGACGGACGCACTTTCCAGAATTATCTGACAGACAACCCGGACGACCGGGAGAATCCCCGCAGCAACCACTTCACCGACGTGGAGATCCTGGAGAACGACGAGATCCTGGCACTCTCCTACGACAACAAGCTCTACCGCTTCAATCCCCAGTCCGGCGTGCTGGAATCTGTGGACAGCCGGGGGCAAGGCATCCAGGCCATCTTCCGGCCGAGCCCGGACGCCCTCTATTTCCAGACGCTGGGCGGCGAGATCCTGGACGCATCCTTCTCCAGCTTCTGCCGGCTTCCGGCGGGCGCCACCGTGTACGGGATGGTCACGGGCCTGGACGGCAACGACTGGATCCTGACGGACAAAGGCATCTATCGCGACGGCCGTCTGTCCACGGACATCCCGACCTTCTGCGCCACGATGGCCGACGACGGCCTGTATATCGGCTCCGCGGGCGTGATCCTCTGCTATAAGGACGGGCAGCTCACTTCCCTCCCCACGCAGCTGGCCGCGGACATCACCTTCATCACGCAGGTGCCCGGGCGGCCGGAGCTGCTGCTCGGCTCGGACCGCGACGGTTTCGAGCTCTACAACCTGGACGACGGCATGCGCCGGCACATCGCGCTGGAACGCCGCAACGCCGGCGAGGGCCCGTTCCGCGGGCTGACCGACACGCACGACAACCTCTGGATCTATTCGACGCAAGGCGGCCTCAACTGGTACGACAGCCAGGCACGACGCCTGATTCCCTTCGCCAACCAGAACCTCCAGCAGGGCTGGAACTCCGAGACGGGCGTCACTGCCGTCCTTTCCGATTTCCAGGGCAACCTCTGGATCGGCTCGGGCTGGGGCGGCCTGGAGCGCGTCATCTTCCATCGGGAGAATTTCAGGCTCAAACCGATCGACGAATCCCGGCAGATCTCGCCGGAAAACAGCGTCCGTGCACTGCTGCAAGGCCAGTCCGGGCTGATTTTCGCCGCCACGCGCGACAGCCGCCTGCACGTACTGGACGCGTCGTTCACCGAAGTGGACGCCTGGACGCTCGACCGCCCGGGCTACTCGCTGGTCGACGCGCACGACGGCAGCCTCTGGGTCGGCACGCGCGGCGCAGGCCTGCTGGAGCTCAGCGCCCGGACCAACGAGCGCGTGCGCCACAGCCTGACGCGCTACAGCAAGGACGACCTCTTCTACGGGCCCAACAGCAACGATATCTTCTCCCTGCTGGAGGACGGCGCGCACCGGCTCTGGATCGGCACCTTCGACGACGGCATCGCCTATGTGGACCTCGACGACAGGGAGCGGCTCTTCATCAGCAAGAAGAACCGTATCAGCTTCCCGACCGAGCGCCGCAACCGCCTCCGCTGCCTGGCGCTGGGCCCGGACGGGCGCCTCTACGCAGGCGGCCAGATGGGCCTGTTCGTGTGCGCCCATCCCGACGGCGAGCCGGAGGACATGCATTTCGAGCGTTTCACGCAAATCGCGGACTACGACATCCAGCACATCCTCTTCACGCAGGGCGGCGTGCTGTATGCATCCTCCTACGGCGCTGGCCTGCTGCGCTTCGACACGGCCGACCCCGACAGCGGGTTCCGGGCCTTGACGACCAACGACGGCATGCTGTCCAACTACATCTTCTCCGCCATCGAAGACAAGGCCGGCAACCTCTGGATCGCGACCCAGGCCGGCCTCAACCGCCTCAACCCGCAGACCGGGAGCCTCATCGGCTTCCCCTACGACCGGCTCGGCCACACGCTGCGCTTCAATGAGGGTCAGCCCCTCTACACGCGCGACGGTTACATCTGCTTCAACGCCACGGCGGGCATCTTCTATTTCGACCCGGAAGAAATCTCCAACAACAACTTCGTCCCGCAGCTCCTCGTCCAGGCCTTCTACGTCGCCGGCGAGAAGCGCCTGCTGGACGGGAAAGAGCCCGTGAGCCTCCGCCCCACGGACGCCATCCGCGTGCAAGTGGCGGCCGTGGACCTGACCGCCCCGGAGCAGGTCCTCTATTCCTACAAACTGGACGGCGCTGACCAGGACTGGATCCACCTCGGCAACCAGAACTCGATCAGCATCCCGCCCCAGCGGCCCGGCCGCTACACCCTGCGCATCCGCTCCACCAACGGCGCGGGCCTGGAGGTGGACAACGAGAAGGCGTTCAACATCGTGGTGCGCAGGCAGTTCCTGCAGACGGGCTGGGCGGCGCTGATGTACCTGCTGCTCGCGGGGCTGGTCGTCTTCCTGCTGACGCGCAGGCAGGACCGGCGGGCCGACGGGCCGTCAGAGACGGAAGAAAATCCGCTCCTGCACGGCCTCCACGGCGACGACCGCCGCTTCGTCGAAGCGTTCACCGGCTTCCTCGACGACCGCCTCGACGACGGCTCGCTGGACGTGCCGCAGATGTGCCAGGCGATGAACGTCAGCCGCTCGGTGCTCTTCGAGCGCTGCCGCACGCTGCTGGGCACGACGCCGGCCGCGCTCCTGCGGCAGATGCGGCTCCGGCGCGCCCAGGCGCTCATCCGCGAGGGCGGCCGGACGATGACCGAAGTCTCGTATGCCGTGGGGTTCAACGACCCCCACTATTTCAGCAAGATCTTCAAGAAGGAATTCGGCGTCAAGCCGACCGACTACCGGCGCACGACCACCAGCTGACCGGGCCACGTCTCCACCTCGCACTCAAACGTCTCCGGCAGGGAGAAATCCTGCACGCCGGCGCGCTCGCTGACCAGGGGCCGGGCCGTCTCCTGCGGCGCGAAGAACGGGTTGGGCATGTCATTCGGCACGCCGGAGACACGCCGCATCAACATCGTCCCGCCTCCGACTGTTATGGGGTCATAGGTGCGCAGGCGCAGGCGCCCGCCGAGCGTGGAACGGATGCGCGCCTCCACGAGGTGGCCGTCTTTCCAGACCATCTTCTCCACCACGAAGCCGCCGCGGGCGCGCAGGCCCTCCACGGAGCCGGACGCCAGGGCTGACGGCAGCGCCGGCAGCAGGTGCACGGCACCGTCGTGGCTCTGCAGCAGCAGCTCGGCGATGCCGGCCGTGCAGCCGAAATTGCCGTCGATCTGGAACGGCGGATGCGCGTCGAAGAGGTTGGGGTAGGTCCCGCCGGATTCGCCGAACTGGCGGCGCGGGCTGACCAGCGTGAGCTGGTCGGTGATCAGCTTGAAGGCGTGGTCGCCATCCAGCATCCGGGCCCAGAGGCAGACCTTCCAGCCCATCGACCAGCCCGTGGAAGGGTCTCCCCGCTGGACCAGCGAGTTGCGTACGGCCTGCGTGAGCAGCGGCGTGCGGTAGGGCGAGATCTGGTAGCCCGGATAGAAGCCCCAGAGGTGCGAGACGTGGCGGTGGCCGTCCTTGGGATCATCCCAGTCCTCCCACCACTCCTGCAGCTGGCCGTGCTGGCCGATCCGCATCGGCGGCAGGCGACGGCGCATCACGTCAAGCGTGTCCGCGAATGCGGCGTCACGCTCCAGGATCGCCGCCGCGCGCGCCGTATTGGTAAAGAGGTCCGTCACGAGCTGGTTGTCCATCGTCACGCCCGCAAAGACGTGGGATCTCATCCCGGCAGGGTGGTTCTCCGGCGAGTCGGACGGCGTCACCACGAGGTAGCCGGTGCGCGGGTCCTCGACGAGGAAGTCCACGAAGAACTCCGCAGCGCCCTTCATCAGCGGATAGACCTCCGCCAGGTATTTCTTGTCTCCGTTATAGAGATAGCGGTCCCAGAGGTGCTGGCAGAGCCAGGCACCGCCGCTCGGCCAGAGGCCGCAGTAGGCGAAGTCCAGCGCGCCCGTGATGCGCCACAGGTCGGAATTGTGGTGCAGCACCCAGCCGCGGCAGCCGTACATGTTGCGCGCCGTGACGGCGCCGCTTTCCGCGAGGTCGCGGATCAGCGCCAGCAGCGGCTCGTGCAGCTCCGGCAGGTTCGTCAGTTCGGCGGGCCAGTAGTTCATCTCCAGGTTGATGTTGGTCGTATAATTACCGCACCAGGGCGCGGTCGGGCGGGCGTTCCAGATGCCCTGCAGGTTGGCCGCCTGCGTGCCGGGCTGCGAGCAGCTGATCAGCAGATAGCGGCCGAACTGGAAGTAGGCCGCCACCAGCGCCGGATCCCGCGTCTCGCGGAACGTGCGGATGCGCTCGTCGACCGGGCGGTCTCCGGCCGTCGAAGGGCCGAGGTCCAGCCGGACCCGGTCGAACTGGGCCTTGTAGGCCGCCACGTGCGCCGCGAGGGCCTTGCCGTATTTGCGCGAAGCTTTCTTCATATAGGCGGCGTTCCGCGCATACGGGTCGCCGTCCACGGTCTTGTAGTCCACGAAATTGGTGGCCAGCGAGATGTGCAGTAGCAGCTCCGTGGCGCCCTCCACGCAGAGCTTGTCCTCCGCGGCGCTCAGCTTGCCGCCCTTCACCGTGGCGCGCGTGTCGTTGACATAGCGGATGGCGCCCGGGATGCTCCCCTTGTCGCTTCCCTTGCCCTCCAGGCGCAGCAGGTTGCGTCCCACCACGCTCACCTTCGTGTCCGGCATCGGCGTCGTGTAGAACAGCTCGCAGCTGAGCGCCTTCGGCCGGGAGGCCGTCAGGCGCACGACGATGAGCTGGTCCACGAGCGAAGCGAAGACTTCCTCGACATATTCCACCCCGTCCACCTTGTAGCTGGTGCGCACCACCGCGCGGTCCAGATCCAGCTCGCGACGGTAGTCGCTCACTTCCCCGCTCCGGCCCAGGAAGCGGATCTTCAGCGAGCCGGCGGTCTGGTAGGACATTTCCTCGCCCACGGGCGAGAGGAAATGCGCGTCGCCCAGTTTCTGCGCTTCATCGTAGCGCCCGGCGAAGATCAGGTCGCGGATCTCCTGCAGGTGCTGCAGGCCCTCGGGATTCCAGTTCTCGTAGGGACCGCCCGTGGAGATGGTCTCCTCGTTGAGCTGCAGCTCCTCCACTTCGGTGCCGCCGTAGACCATCGCGCCGATGCGGCCGTTGCCGACCGGCCAGGCCTCTTCCCAGTAGGAAGCCGGCCTGTCAAACCAGAGAGGGCAGTTCGGAGTCTGCGCGGCAAGGCAGCTCCACGACGCGACGAGCGCCGCAAGCAGGGTCAGGAAACGTTTCATATCAAGGATCAAACGATTAAATCGGGTAATGGACCGTGAAGCAGGCGCCGCCCAGCGCGAACGACCGGCTGTAGGAGATGGTCGCGCCGCAGCGCTCCAGGATGCTCCGGCTGATGGCGAGGCCGAGGCCGGATCCGCCGTTCTTGGTGGTGAAGTTCGGCGTGAAGAGGCGCTCGACGTGCTCGTCGGACACGCCCGGGCCGTTGTCTTCGACGACGATGTCGTAGAAGCCGTCCTCGCCCGACTTGCGCAGCGACACCACCACGTGGCCGTCCGGCGCGTCGCCGATGGCCTGCACGGCGTTGCCGAGCAGGTTGACGAACACGCGCGTGAGCTGCGGCTTCGGGCCCAGGATCCTGACGTCGGACAGGCCGATGTAGTCGAAGGTGATGTTGTCCCTGTTGTCGAACATCGAGATCTCCGCGCGGATCAGCTGGTCCAGGACGATGTCCGTCGGCTCCTCGGTATAGAGCTTGGCGAAGGTCGAGAATTCGTTGGCCGTGTCGGTCAGGATGTCGATGTGGTCCAGGATCACCTGGCTGGCCTCCATGAAGCGGTCCTGCCAGGCGGGATCGCCCTTCTGCTTGAGGCGGATCACGCGCTGGAGCTGGAGCTTCATCGGCGTGAGCGGGTTCTTGATCTCGTGCGCCACCTGGCGCGCCATGCCGCTCCAGGCCTTGTCACGCTCCGCCTGCGCCAGCTTGCGCGAGCTCTCCGAGAGCTCCGTGACCATGCGGTTGTATGCCTGCACGATCGACGAGATCTCGTCGTCGCGGTTGTAGTCGATGTATTCCAGCGATTCGAGGTCGGCGTTGGACATCTTCGAGCTCATCTCGCTCAGCGGCTTGAACATCTTGTCCACGATGCGGGACACCATGAAGAGCGACATCAGCAGGAAGAGCAGGAAGAGCGAGAGGATGGTCAGCGAGTGCATCACGGCGTCCTCCTCGAAGTCGTAGGTCTCTTCGTTGTACGGCGAGCTCAGGATGGCGACCATCGAGCCGTCGTTCGCGAAGAGCGGCGCATACATGCTGTAGAACTTCTGCTGCCCGATCCGCTCCTGCTGGATATAGTGGCGGAGATTACGGTACTTGATGTTGAAGAAGGCCGCGCCGTCCATGCGCGGCGCCACGATCAGCTGGTCGAAGAGCGACGGCGTGGTGGTGGTCAGCAGCTGCCCGGAAGGGGTGTAGAGCGTGATGTCGGACGCCATCTCGCCGGCCACCCGGTCGACCAGCAGGCCCAGCGACTGCAGCTCGACCTCGGACGCCGTGGGCACGCCCTGCAGGCCTGTATTCATCATCGCGACGATCGCGCTGATCTTGTCGGACATCACCGTCTGGCGGTTGCTCGTGTTGCGCGAGTACACGAAGAGCACGCTCACCAGCGCCATCACGAGCAGGGTGAGCAGCAGCGAGGTGAGCAGCACCCAGGAGATGCGCGACTTGTAGTAGGACTGCTGGAAGACGGCTTCCTTGCGCTTGCCGATGACGGCCAGCGACAGCACCAGGAAAGCGAGCAGCGCCACCAGGATGCCGGCCATGATGTAGGACAGGGCCTCCACGCTGGAGCGCGAGATGACGACGCCTTCGTCCTGCCCCACCACATAGAAGAAATGGGTGTAGCCGTCCTGCCGGATATGGTCCGTCTGCGAGCCGTACAGGTTGAGATAGAGGTCGTCGTCCATCACCGTCGGATACGGGAAGATGCCCATATAGGCCTTGAGGTCCCGGTCGACATAGCGGGCGTAGGAATAGCCGGAAGGCAGGCTCACCTGCCAGGGCGGCGTGAAGCCGAGGATGCCGGCGTAGCCCTGGACGCCGCGCGTCTCGCGCGGCTCCAGCCGGACCAGCAGCCGGGACACCTCACCGAATTCGGACAGATAGAAGAACACGCCAACATAGTACGGCCGGCCGTCGCGCCGGGCGTACAGGAAGCGGGAATTGTCGGAGATCGGCACGCCGTTCTGGAGGATCGCGTTGAATTCGTCCGCCGACACGCGCGTGGTGTTGTAGTCGTTGTAGACGCGGACCGTGAGCATGTAGTCCCGCTCCAGGCCCGCGAAATAGTTGCTTGACAGGTGGTTCTGGATCGCCTGCTCCTCGCCGAGGAAATGCGACCGCGAGGCCAGGGTCGCGTCGTTCGCGATCAGGCCCTCCAGCCGCCGCAGGCGGAGCTCCATCGCGATGTCGCGGTCGAACGACAGGCGCGTCGCGAGCAGTCCCATACGGTCCTGCTCCTTCTGGAAGCCCAGCACGCCGGCCGTCACCACGAGGTAGGTCGCCATCAGCACGGCATAGATGACGCGGCCGGTCAGCGAGAACGCCTCGTAGGGGCGCCCGCCGAAGCGCGGCAGCACCGGCGCGGCGACCTGCAGCAGCAGCGGCACGCTGAGCAGCAGCGTGATGAACGACACATAGACGACCACGCAGAAGGCCGTGAGCTGTCCGAGCTTATAGATTTCCAGCGAGAAGCCGGAGTTGAGCGCGATGCTGCGCAGGGCGGACTGCGAATAGATGATCACGCCCGCCGCCAGGGCGACCATGGACACGAGCACCGCGATCCTGCGGGCGCGCGTGTCCATCCAGGCCCACACCTTCTTGCGGACGATATAGGCGCAGGCGGCGCACATCACGATGGCGAGGTTGATCAGGATGACCGCACCCAGCGAATACAGGACGTCGTCGCCGGCATACAGCATCGGCGAGAAGATCAACACGCGGTTGCGCGAGAAGCGCCCCCAGAAATACAGGCCGGCCAGCAGGACCACCGCGCCCAGCGCCACGCTGAAGAAGCGGCGGCGCGTCCGGCGGGCGGACAGGAAGACCAGGAACGCGATCAGGACCGCCACGACGGACACCCACAGCAGCGGCGACGCGTCACGGCCGGAGCCGCTGAGCGACTCCTGGATGATCTTGAACTGCGGCCGGCCCCGCACGACCACCGCCGTGCCTCCGTTCTCGGAGAGCGGGCGGATGGAGAAACGCGCCGGCAGACGCAGATAGCGGCTGACCCGGGCGATGCGGCCGAGCGGCGCCTCGTTCGAGATCTCGAGGCCGGCGATCACCCGCATATCCTTGTTCCCCACCCATTTGGCGAGATACCAGCGGGGGCCCAGGTTGCAGAAACCCAGGCGGTCCGACACCTGCAGGAGGGGCGACTCCGCCGGGACGCTGGGATTGCCGATGAACGGGACAAAAACACGCACGTCGACCCGGTCGTTGCTAATCAGGAATTCGTTGCACCAGGACTGCAGCGTGTCGTTGCAGTAGCGGTAGATCACGATGTCCTGCGGGAGCCCCTCGAGCGTGATCCATTCGTCGGGACGCTGGGCGAGCGCCTTCTGCACGAAGTCGTCCAGCTCGTCCATCCGGCGCTCCAGCACACGCTCCACGCGCCTGGCGGCGCGCCGCGTGTCGCCCGGCGCCTGCGAGTCGGTGAGCGAGGAGATGAACACGACGACGCCCACGACGAGCATCGCCGCGGCCAGCCATTCCTTCATATTTCTGCTCCAGCTCATTCGTGATGATACGGCTCACCGCGCAGGATGGTGAAAGCCCGGTAGAGTTGCTCTGCAAAAATCGTTCTCACAAGTTGGTGCGAGTAGGTCATCTTCGACAGCGAGAGCTTGCCGTCGGCGCGGGAATAGACCGCCTGGCTGAACCCGTAGGCCCCGCCGATCACGAAGACCAGGTCGCGGCCCGAGCCGGCCATCCGGCGTCCGAGCCAGTCGGCGAACTCCAGCGAGCGGTATTCCTTGCCGTGCTCGTCCAGCAGGACGACCTCGTCCGCGGGACGGACCTGCTTGAGGATCAGCTCGCCCTCGCGCTCCTTGATCTGGTCTTTAGTCAGCGCCGACACTCCCTTCAGCTCCGGGATCTCCCGGAGCACGAACGGGACGTAATGCCCCAGCCGGGAGACATACATCTCCAGCCCTTCGCGCACCCACGGGATGTCCGTCTTGCCGACCGTGACCAAAGTGATTCGCATACAGATACAAATATAATAACGTGGCTCGGAATTTGCAATCATTCCGGTCGTGCGACAGATGCTCAAATACGTGGCAGTCCTCCTGCCTCTGCTTCTCTGCGGGTCCCTCTCGGCGCAGCCCGCAGGCTACGACGTTTTCATCCCTATCCGCAAGTACATGGCCCAGGGCAACGCCGACAACCTCTCCGCCTGGTTCGACGACTATCTGGAGATCGCCGTCATCACCCGGAGCAGCAACGCCAGCAAGGCGCAGGCGCGCCAAATTGTCAAGAACTTCTTCGAGACACACACCCCGCGCTCCTTCGAGGTCAACCACGCCGCCGGGCGTGAGAACATGAAGTACATGCTCGGCACGCTCAACGCCGGCGGCGAATCCTTCACGGTCACCATCTTCGTGAGCAACAAGGGCTCGAGCTACAAGATCCAGCAGCTCAAGATCGAGCAGCAGCGATAGACGCCAGCATATGACAGACGGGGCCCGGACATCGATCCGGGCCCCGTCTGTTTGGGAGTCAGTCGCTTATGCGCGGCCGCCGTAGGAACGGTCGGCGGTGTTGACGTTGATCTTCTCGCCGGTCTCGATGAACAGCGGAACCATCACCTTGGCACCGGTCTCGAGGGTGACCTCCTTGAGGGCGGAGGTGGAGGCGGTGTTGCCCTTGACGGCGGGCTCGGAGTACGTGACCTCGAGGGTGACGTAGGTCGGGAGCTCGCAGGTGAGGCAGCGCTCCTCGCCCACGACGAACATCATTTCGACATGCTGGCCTTCTTTCATCAGGTCGGAGTTCTCGACGACGTCCTTCGGGAGAAGGATCTGCTCGTAGGTCTCTTCGTGCATGAAGTTGAAGCCATCCTCTTCGGCATAGAGGAACTGGTAGGGACGGCGCTCGACGTCGATCGTCTCGATCTTGAGGCCGGCCGTGAAGGTGTTCTCAAGGATGTTGCCGTTTTCCAGGTTGCGGAGCTTGGTCTTCACGAAAGCAGGGCCCTTGCCCGGCTTGACGTGCTGGAACCAGACGATCTGGCACGGTTTGCCGTTGTACTTGAGGAACAGTCCGTTCTTAAAATCAGCTGTTGTTGCCATAAAATATCTCTTGATAAGTTTTAATTACTCGAAATAACCGGGCAAAGGTACGGAATTGCCTGAACTATTGCAAATTTTTGATGGCGGCGGCCACTTCCTCGAGCAGCCACTTGGGCGTGGAAGTGGCTCCGCAGACGCCCACGCGGTCGTCGGGGCCGAACCATTCGCGCCGCAGCGCGGCGGCCGAGCCGATGTGGTAGGTGCGGATGTTCGCACGCCGGCAGTGCTCGCACAGGACCTTTCCGTTGGAGCTTTCGCGCCCGGACACGAACACGACCACGTCGTGCGCCCGGGCGAACTCGGACAGCTCGCGGTGGCGGGACGCGACCTGCCGGCAGATGGTGTCGTGCACCGCCAGGCGGGCGCCCGTCCCCATCTCCCCCTGCAGGACGTCGCGGACCTGCCCGTAGCCTTCCGGGCTCATCGTGGTCTGGGAGAAAAGCTCGATGTCGCGGTCGGGGCGGATGTCGCCGGAGGCGATCTTCTCCCGCAGCTGGGCGGGCGTCTCGACCACCGTCACCCCGCCGTCCACCTGGCCCACGAGGCCGAGGACTTCAGGATGGCCGATCTTGCCGAAAATGACGATCTGTCCGCCGGACGCGGCCATGCGCCCGTGCGCTTCGCGGATCTCCTTCTGGAGGCCGAGCACCACGGGGCAGGTGCAGTCGATCAGGCGCAGGCCCAGGCCGCGCACCCGGTCGTAGACCTGGGGCGGCTCGCCGTGCGCCCGGATCAGCAGGGATTCGCCCGATACGGACCCGTCCATCTGCAGGAGATCGCTCCGCTCGATGGTCACGAGCCCGCGCGCTTCCAGACGGGCGAGTTCTTCTTCGTTGTGGACGATGGCGCCCAGCGAATACAGCCGGCCGCCCTCGGCGAGGGTCTGCTCCGCCGTGCTGATGGCGCGGATCACACCGCCGCAAAAACCTGAATGGGGGTCGATCTCGACCTGGATCATACCGCTGCGTTTGCGTTCTCCCCGACCCCGGGAATCTCTTCCGGCGCATCCAGCAGGCCGAACTTGCCGCGGATGAGCCCTTCCACCCATGCGATCTCCTCCGTGAGACCCATGTCGGAATTGTTCAGCTCGAACGAGTCCGCCGCGCGGCGAAGCGGGGAAGCTTCGCGGTGCGAATCGATATAGTCGCGCTCCTGGAGGTTCTTGAGGACCTCCTCGAAGACGGGATTCTCGCCCTTGGCGGCCAGCTCGTCGAAGCGGCGCTGCGCGCGCACCTCCGGCCGGGCAGTCATGAAGATCTTGAGCTCGGCGTGCGGGAAGACGGTGGTGCCGATGTCGCGGCCGTCCATCACGACGCGGCCGGCGGCGGAGAATTCGTGCAGCCGGCGGTCGACGTACTGGCGCACATAGGGCACGGTGGCGATGGGGCTGACCTGGGAGGAAACCTCCATCGTACGGATCAGTTTCTCGATGTTGCGCTCGCCCATGAAGAGCACGGTGCCCTGCCCGAAATGCAGGTCGAGCGTCTCCAGGGCCTTCTCCAGCGCCGGATCGATGACGTTGTCCGGCGAGATCAGGCCGTGCTCCTGCGCATAGAGCGTCACGCCGCGATACATCGCGCCGGAATCCAGGTACAGGAAATCGAAAGCCTGCGCGATCAGCCGCGCGAACGTGCTCTTGCCGGTAGAAGAATAGCCGTCAACGGCAATGGTAATATCAGGAATCCGCATAATGGTTACTGTGCTTTTGTCTTTTCGTATTCGGCGCGAGCGCGCTCGACGGAGACGGAGCGCTTGAGGACGAAGCCCGAGCCGAGGTATTTGGTGCGGACGTCTTCGTCCGCGGCGAGGGCTTCGGGCGTGCCCTGCTGGAGGATGGTGCCCTCGTAGAGCAGGTAGGCGCGGTCCGTGATGGCGAGGGTCTCGCCGACGTTGTGGTCGGTGATGATGACGCCGATGTTTCGGTATTTGAGCTTGGCGATGATGTACTGGATGTCTTCGACGGCGATCGGGTCGACGCCGGCGAACGGCTCGTCCAGCAGGATGAACTTGGGGTCGATGGCGAGGGCGCGGGCGATCTCGCAGCGGCGCCGCTCGCCGCCGGAGAGCTGGATACCCAGCGATTTGCGGACCTTGGAGAGGTTGAATTCGTCGATCAGCGACTCCAGGCGTCTTTCGCGCTCGGCGCGCGGGATGCCGCGCATCTCCATCACGGACACGATGTTGTCCTCGACGCTCATCTTGCGGAACACGGAGGCGTCCTGCGGGAGGTAGCCGATGCCTTTCTGGGCGCGCTGGTACATCGGAAGTCCGGTAATCTCTTCGTCGTCCAGGAAGACGCGGCCGTCGTTCGGGACGATCTGGCCGGTGATCATATAGAAGCTGGTGGTCTTGCCGGCGCCGTTGGGGCCGAGGAAGCCGACGATCTCGCCCTGCTCCACTTCCATCGAAACGCCTTTGACGACCGTGCGGACGCCATATTTCTTGACCAGGTTTTCGCAGCGAAGTTTCATCTCCTACTCTTATTTGATATCCAGTGCGAGGTCCACCACCAGGTTGCGGACTTCTTCATTCTTGCTCATCAGGTCTTCTGCCTTCTCGGAAGGCATATAGATGCGCTTGCCCTGCGCCTCTTCCGGCACCACGGTGGGCTCCAGGCGGATCTTGCCGCAGTCCACGATCTTGGCGAAACGGCCTTCGAGGTCGCGGAGGACCCGCTCTTCGATCCATTTCTTCTGGGCTTCGTTGGTCACGGTGAAGTAGACGACCTTGCGGCCGGCTTCTTCGCCGAAGGACAGGTTGGCGTTGGTCAGGGCGTTGGCGAGGCGGGGCTGGCCGGTGTACTGCGCCGCCAGGTCCGTCCACTTCGCCGCCAGTTCTTCGTCGCCCGGCAGGGCCTTCTCCCCTTCGGAGACTTCCTCCGACGCGGGCATCACCTCCGGTTCGTCCTCGCTCATCAAGGCGCTCAGCGACAGCGACGCCGCGGACTTCTTCGCCCGCCGCGGCTTCTTCTCCTCCGTCGCCGGCTTCTCTTCCGGGACCGTCTTTTTCTCTTCCGGGGCCGGCTGACTGACGGAGCTGTTGCCCGCTGAAACTTCGCTTCGCTCATCCCCCCCACTGCTCCGCAGCGGGTCCCCCCCGTTCACGAGGCCACGGGCGGCCACGGTTTCAGCGGGCAACACTCCGTCAGCAGCCTTTGCAGGTGCGGGAGCGGGGGTATTGTTTTTCGCGACAGCCTGCACTGCGGGCTGTACCGATTGAGCAGCAGCTCCGCTGCCGCCCGTATTGGAGGCAGTCGGCTGGGAAGCGGGGGCGTTCTGGAGGAACGCCAGCTTCATCAGGGCGAATTCGATGTGGAGGCGGGGGTTGGTGGCGAGGCGGTAGCCGGCCTCGCAGGCTGTCGTGACGCCGAGGGCGTCGTACAGCCACTTGACGCTGCAGCGCTCTCCCTGCTCCCGGTACTTCGCCCGCAGCGAATCCGGCAGGTCCAGCAGGGCCTCCAGGCCGCCCGTGCGGCTGACGAGCAGGTCGCGCAGGTGCGAACTCACCGCCGCCACGAAATGCTGCGCATTGAAGCCCTTCGCGAGGACGTCGTTGAACAGGAGCAGCGCCGAGGCGTAGTCGCCGGCGAGCGATGCGTCCACCAGCTTGAAACCGTATTCATAATCCAGCACGCCGAGGTTGCGGATCACATCCTCGTAGCGGAGGTCCGTGCCGCAGAACGCGACCGACTGGTCGAAGAGCGTGAGGGCGTCGCGCATGGCGCCGTCGGCCTTCTGCGCGATGACGTGCAGCGCCTTGTCGTCGGCCGTGATGCCTTCCTTGCCCGCGATGTCCTTGAGGTTGCGGACGATGTCCGGCACGCCGATGCGGTTGAAATCGTAGGTCTGGCAGCGGCTCAGGATGGTCGGGAGGATCTTGTGCTTCTCCGTGGTGGCGAGGATGAAGATTGCGTGTGCCGGCGGCTCCTCGAGCGTCTTGAGGAAGGCGTTGAAGGCCGACGCGGAGAGCATGTGCACCTCGTCGATGATATAGACCGAGTAGCGGCCCACCTGCGGCGGAATCTGCACCTGGTCCATCAGGTTCTTGATGTCGTCCACGCCGTTGTTGGACGCCGCATCCAGTTCGTGGATGCAGTACGACCGGCCCTCCGCGAACGAACGGCAGGAGTCGCACTCGCCGCAGGGCTCGAGGTCGGGCCCGGGGTTGGCGCAGTTGATGGTCTTGGCGAAGATACGCGCGGCGCTCGTCTTGCCCACGCCCCGCGGGCCGCAGAAGAGATAAGCGTGCGCGAGCTGCCCGCGCTGGATCGAATTCTTGAGGGTCCGCGCGATGTTGTCCTGTCCGATCAGCGACTCGAAAGAGTCGGGACGGTACTTGCGAGCTGATACGACGTAGTCTGACATAGTTTACAAATGTAATGATTTTTGCGTAACTTTGCTTCAATGAAAAGCCGTTTGGTCCATCTTTTTGTCGCAATCCTCATCCTGGTTTCTTCCCTGCCGGTTTCCGGCCAGGGCAAGTTCTACACGCGCAAGATGCGGCTGGCGGACTTCCCCACCAAGACCACCAAGGTCGTCCTGGAAGGCCATTCCTTCCTGGAGCTGACCCTGCGCGAGGAGATCGCCGTCCACTGGCGGATCTCCCCCTTCGAGTTCTGCACCCAGGAAGAATACGCCCGGCTCATCCACTCCTCAGACTACTATTTCCTCACCCTCCTCCAGGAGGAAGGCATCGCCTACCTGACCCTCTCCAAGGGCGGCAAAGAAGGCGAGAAAGACCAGCTCAAGCAGGCCTTCGAGGTCGTCCGCATGCCGATGGCCAGCGTGGACGACCCCACCGGCCGCGAGCTCGTCTTCATGGGCGCCTTCCTGGACATCATCCAGCACTTCGTCGAGCAGGCGATCCTCTCCGACAAAGTGGCCTACGGCGGCCTCGAGGCCAGCAACGGCCTCCGGCTGAAAGGAAAGACGGTCTATCTGGATCCCGATGCGGCCGACGAAGCCTATCTGGAAGAGAAAGCGGACGCCCTGCTCGGCATCACCATCGCGCCTGTGCAAGTCAGCTTCAACACCTTCTGCTACAAGATGCTCATCTCGGCCGACACCCACGAGCTCTTCTACTACGAGCGGAGCCGCTACAAAGGCCCCGCCGACGGCCGCTTCACCGACGCCGAGGCCCGCCGCTTCTCCCGCCGCGGCGCCACCGTCGTCAGAGATTGACGTAGGTCTTGACGTCGTCGGCGGAGACGGGTTCGCCGCCGAGGATCAGCAGGCGGTCCACCACGTTGTCCAGCTCGCGGATGTTGCCGGGCCAGTGCTTCTGCTTCAGCAGCTCCACGGCCTCGGGCGAGAAGCTGCGGGTCTTGCCGCCCTCGGTGTATTTCGCCAGGAAGTGCTTGACCAGCAGCGGGATGTCGTCGCGGCGCTCGTCCAGCGACGGCACCCGGAAGACGATCACGCTCAGGCGGTGATAGAGGTCCTCGCGGAAATTGCCCTTCTCGATCTCGGCCTGCAGGTCCTTGTTGGTCGCCGCGATCACGCGGACGTCCACCTCGATGTCCTTGTCGGAGCCCACGCGGGAGAGCTTCTTCTCCTGCAGCACGCGCAGCACCTTGGCCTGCGCGGCGAGGCTCATGTCGCCGATCTCGTCGAGGAAGAGCGTGCCGCCGTCGGCCTGCTCGAACTTGCCCTTGTGCTGCTTGATGGCAGACGTGAAGGAGCCCTTCTCGTGGCCGAACAGCTCGCTCTCGATGAGCTCGCTCGGGATGGCCGCGCAGTTCACCTCCACGAACGGCATCGCACTGCGGTTGCTCAGCTGGTGGAGATTGCGGGCCACCAGCTCCTTGCCGGAGCCGTTGGGCCCGATCACCAGCACGCGCGCGTCGGTGGGCGCCACCTTGGAGATCATCTCGCGGATATGCTGCATCGGCTCGGACTCGCCGATCATGTCGGCGCCGTAGACCTTCTTCTTGAGGGCCTTGTTCTGCGTGGTCAGGCTGACCTTGTCCGTGGCGTTCTTGATCGTGATGAGCACGCGGTTGAGGTCCAGCGGCTTCTGCACGAAGTCGAAGGCGCCCTTCTTGATGCAGTCCACGGCCGTGTCGATGTCGGCGTGGCCGGAAATCATCACCACGGCGGCATCCAGCCCCATCTCCACGAACTTCCCGAGCACCTCGACGCCGTCCATGCCGGGCATCTTGATGTCGCAGAAGATCACGTCGAACTTCTCCTTGCCGACCTTCTCCAGCGCCACGGCGCCGTCCTCGGCCGTATCTACTTCATAACCTTCATCGGTGAGGATCTCCCCCAGCGAATTGCGGATCGCCCGCTCGTCATCTACAATCAGAACTTTCATAACGCAGCCCCTTTATCCAACAATCGCGCCATTGCTGACGGCTTCCTGCGGCGTGATGAAACGCATCGAGCCGTCGCCCTGCTTGGCCATCAGGATCATGCCGTGGCTCTCGATGCCGCGGATGGTGCGCGGCTGGAGATTGGCCAGGATGCAGATCTGCTTGCCGACCATCGCCTCCGGCGTGTAGAATTCGGCGATGCCGGACACGATCACACGGCGGTCGATGCCCGTGTCGATCGTGAGCTTGAGGAGCTTGTCCGTCTTGGGGACGCGCTCCGCCTCCAGCACCGTGGCGGTGCGGATGTCCATCTTCTCGAACTCGTCGAAGGTGCACTCGGCCTTCTGCGGCGCCACGAGCTTGGCGGCCTCCGCCTTGGCGGCCGCCTCGCGCTCGGCGCGGATGCGGTCCAGGCGGGCGAGCTGCGCGTCGATGGCGGCGTCCTCGATCTTGGCGAAGAGCAGCTCCGCCGCGCCGAGCTGGTGGCCGGCGGGCAGGATCTGCGGACGCCCGAGCACCTCCCAGTCGAGGGCGGAGCCGAGCATCTCGCGGAGGCGCTTCGCGGCGAACGGCGTGAAGGGCTCGAACGCGATCGCGAGGTCCGCGCAGATCTGGAGGGAAATGTTGAGGATGGTGCCCGTGCGGTCAAGGTCGGTCTTGGCGACCTTCCAGGGCTCCGTGTCGGAGATATATTTGTTGCCGACGCGGGCGATGCCCATCGCGTCCTTGAGCGCTTCGCGGAACTTGAACTCCTCGATGTTCTTCTCCATCGAGGCCTTGAGCGCAGGGATCTGCGCGAGGGCCTCCTTGTCGATGTCCTCCAGGGAGCCGCAGGCCGGAACCTTGCCGCCGAAATATTTGTGCGTCAGCACCATCGCGCGGTTGACGAAGTTGCCGAAGATGGCCACGAGCTCGCTGTTGTTGCGCTGCTGGAAGTCCTTCCAGCTGAAGTCGTTGTCCTTGGTCTCCGGGGCGTTGGCCGTGAGCACGTAGCGGAGGACGTCCTCCTTGCCGGGGAAGTCCTGCAGGTATTCGTGCGCCCACACGGCCCAGCCGCGGGACGTCGAGATCTTGTCGCCCTCGAGGTTGAGGAACTCGTTGGCGGGGACGTTGTCCGGGAGGATGTAGCCGTCGCCGTAGGCCTTGAGCATCGCCGGGAAGACGATGCAGTGGAAGACGATGTTGTCCTTGCCGATGAAGTGCACGAGCCGGGTGTCGGGCGACTTCCACCACTTCTCCCAGCTGTCCGGCAGAAGCTCCTGCGTGTTGGAGATGTAGCCGATCGGCGCGTCGAACCAGACGTAGAGGACCTTGCCCTCGGCGCCCTCGACGGGCACGGGCACGCCCCAGTCGAGGTCGCGCGTGACGGCGCGCGGCTGCAGGCCGCCGTCCAGCCAGCTCTTGACCTGGCCGTAGACGTTGGAACGCCACTCCTGGTGGCCCTCCAGGATCCACTCGCGCAGCCACTGCTCATAGTCCTGCAGCGGGAGATACCAGTGGGTGGTCTTCTTCTTGACGGGCGTGGCGCCGCTCAGCTTGCTGTGCGGGTTGATGAGCTCCTCGGGGCTGAGGGTGCTGCCGCACTTCTCGCACTGGTCGCCGTAGGCGCCTTCGTTGCCGCACTTGGGGCAGGTGCCCACGATGTAGCGGTCGGCGAGGAAGGTCTTGGCCTCGGGGTCGTAGTACTGCTCGCTCTCCCTGGTGATGAACTTGCCATCGTCATAGAGCTTGCGGAAGAAGCCGGAGGCGTTCTTGGCGTGCACCTCGGAGGACGTACGGCCGTAGATGTCGAAATGGATGCCCAGGCCCTCGAAGGAGTCCTTGATGATCCCGTGGTAGCGGTCCACGATGTCCTGCGGCGTGCAGCCCTGCTGGCGCGCCTTGATGGTGATGGGCACGCCGTGCTCGTCGGAGCCGCAGACGTACAGCACTTCCCTGCCGCGCATCCGCAGGTAGCGGACGTAGATGTCGGCAGGCACATAGACACCGGCCAGGTGGCCGATGTGGACCGGACCGTTGGCGTAGGGCAACGCACAGGTCACGAGGGTTCTTTTGAATTGTTTGTCCATTATTTTGCGTTTTTTTCTCTTCCCATTTTCTGTTTGATCCGCCGCTGCGCGGCCTGGATCTTGACCATCTCCTGAAGGATGGCCGTCTCCTGCTGCTCCGACTCCGCCTCCGGAAGCTCCCGGCGGAGGGTTTCATAGCGGTCCTGCATGCGCCGCTCGGCATAGCCGAGGATGGCGCGCGGGACCTGCGTGACCAGCCAGGAGGCCTTGGTGGTCATCGCATTCTCGAATGCCTGGATGGTCAGGCGGTATTTCTCCGTGGAGAGCTGCGAGGCGACGTCCGCCACGCGCCGGTCCGCGGAGTCCAGCAGGCCCTTGACGATCTCCTGCTGGCCCAGGCCCTCGTCATAGAGGGCGAAATAGGCTTCATAGACGGCGGCGTAGGCGCTGTTGGCCATCCGGGTGCCGTCGCTGAAAGCGTCGCGGATAAAATCGGCGACGCTGGGTTTGTCCTGCTCGCTGCCGCTGTAGTAGTCGGAGTCGCTCTCGAAATCCAGCTCGTCACATCCGTGGCGCAACAAAAAGTACAGCAAATCCCGTTCCGCGGGAGCGAGAAGCCGGTTCTCTTCCTGCACGGTCGGCGCCGCGGGCTGCACGGGAGCCGGTTCGGGCTCCGCCGTGACCGTCTCCCAGGCGCTCGGCGGCAGGTCGTTGCGGCGGCGCCGCTCTTCGCGCTCCGCCGCCTTGAGGGCGTCTTCCTGGATCTTGCGGCGCGTCCGCGCGATCCGGTCGAAGAGGATCGACACCTCGATGCCGAACTGCTGCGCCGTGGCCTCGGCGTAGGTCGAGCGCTTGACGGCGTCGGGAATCTGGGCGATCGTGTCGGCGATGTCGTTGATCAGGCCGGCCTTCTTGAGCGGGTCGCCCGCGGCCTGGCCGAGAAGCTTCTCCGTCTTGAAGACGACGAAGTCCTTCTCGTTGGCCGCGACGAACTCGCGCACTTCGTCCCGCGAGTGCTTGCGGGAGAAGGAATCCGGGTCGTCGCCGTCCGGCAGCAGCACCACGCGGACGTTCATCCCCTCGGCGAGGATCATCGGCACGGCACGCTCGGCGGCGTGGATGCCGGCCGAGTCGCCGTCGTACATCACGGTGATGTTCTCCGTGAATTTCTTGATCAGGCGCACCTGCTCCACCGTGAGCGAGGTGCCGCAGGACGCCACGACGTTGGTGATGCCGAGCTGGTGCATCATCACCACGTCCACGTTGCCCTCCACCAGGATGCAGCGGTCCTCCCGGGCGATGTCGCTCTTGGCGAAATAGATGCCCAGCAGGTTGCGGCTCTTGATGTAGATCTCCGTCTCCGGCGAATTGACATACTTCGCAGGATTGTCCGCCCGCAGCGTGCGCCCGCTGAAGGCGATCACGCGCCCGCTGACGGAGTGGATCGGGAACATCACGCGCTCGCGGAACTTGTCCGAAAGCGAGCCGTCGTCGTTCTGCACCGCCAGGCCGGCGCCCAGCAGGTATTCGTCTTTATAGCCGGCGGCGCGGGCGGCGTCCACGAGGGCGGTCCGCCCGGAGGGCGCCCAGCCCAGCCCCCAGCGCTCGATGGTGGCGTCTTCGATGCCGCGCGAGCGGTAGTATTGATAGCCCACGGCGCGGCCTTCGCCGTCCTTGAGCTGGTCGGAGAAGAACTTGCGGGCGAACTCCGACACCAGCAGCAGGCTCTCGCTGCGCTGCCGGCGGGCGATCTCCTCCGCAGACTCCTCTTCCTCGACGATCTCGATGTGGTATTTGCGCGCCAGGTAGCGCAGCGCCTCGACGTAGGAGCAATGCTCCTGCTCCATCACGAAGCCGACGGCCGTGCCGGCCTTGCCGCAGCCGAAGCATTTGTAGATGCCCTTGGAGGGCGAAACGTAGAAGGAAGGCGTCTTCTCATTGTGGAACGGGCAGCAGGCCACGAAATTGGCCCCGCGGCGCTTCAGCGTCACGTAGTCGCTCACCACATCCGCGATCTGCGCGGTGTCCAGAATCAGATTGACGGTCTCCTGCGGTATCACTGCGCGATCTCACATAGGAATTTGAGCCGGACGAGCCGGACTTCGATCTCGTAGTAGTCCGGTCCGAGCGCCTCGACGGCGGCCTGCACGTCGTCCGACGTGGCTTCTTCCTTGAAATAACGATAGATCTCCTCGACGATGTCGGCGTCGATATTACACTCGATGTAGTAGTCCAGATTGAGCTTGGTGCCGCTGGAGACGATGGCCTCGATCTCGCCGAGCAGCTCGTCCATGTCCATCCCGCGCGCCTCGGCGATGTCCTCGAGGTCCATCCGGCGGTCGATGCTCTGGATGATGGCCACCTTGGCGGCGGATTTGTTGGGCGTGGACTTGACCACGAAATCATCGGGACGCTCGATTTCGTTTTCGTCGACGTATTTCTTGATCAGCTTGATGAATTCTTCACCGAACTTGCGGGCCTTGCCCTCGCCCACGCCCTGGCAGTTCTTGAGCTCGTCGAACGTGACCGGATAGAGGATCGACATATCCTCCAGGGCCGGGTCGCCGAAGATGATCCAGGGCTGCAGCTTGAGGCGCTTGCCCAGGTCCTTGCGCAGGTCCTTGAGCATCGCGAGCAGGACGGGGTCGCCCGCGCCGCCGCCGGCCTTCATGGCCACGGCGGCCGCTGCCGTGTCGTCGTCGTCATCGTCGTCGCCCGTAGCCGCGAACACGCGGTCCTCGACCAGGCGGAGCTCCCACGGCTCCCGGGCGAAGCGCTCGCCCAGCTCCGTGACGTGGATCAGGCCGTAGGTCTCGATCTCCTTGACCAGCAGGTGGGCGATCAGCCCCTGATGGATCACGGTGCACCAGAATTTGTCGGAGTGCGGCGCGCCCTTGCCGAAGAACGGGAGTTCGTCGTGTTTGTAGGACTTGATGAGCGAATTGGACACGCCGGCCAGGATGTTGGCCAGGTGGTCCAGCTTGAAGTGCTCCGGCAACGCCTGGATCAGGTCGATGACCAGTTTCATCTCCTTGCGGCCGTCGAAGGTCGGCTTGGGGTGGATGCAGTTGTCGCAGCAGTGGCAGTTGTCTTCCGGGTATTCTTCGCCGAAATAGTTGAGCAGGAGCTTGCGGCGGCACTGGCTCGACTCGGCGTAGGCCAGCACCTCGGAGAGCAGCTGGCGGCTGATCTCCTGCTCGGCGATGGGCTTGCCCTGCATGAACTTCTCCAGCTTCTGGATGTCCTTGTAGCTATAGTAGGCGATGCAGATGCCTTCCTGGCCGTCGCGGCCGGCACGGCCCGTCTCCTGGTAGTAGCTCTCGATGCTCTTCGGGATGTCGTAGTGGATGACGAAGCGGATGTCCGGCTTGTCGATGCCCATGCCGAAGGCGATCGTGGCCACGATCACCTGGACCTCCTCCATCAGGAACTTGTCCTGGTTCTCCGCGCGCAGGCGGGCGTCCAGGCCCGCGTGGTACGGGAGGGCCTTGATGCCGTTGATGCACAGCAGCTCCGCCATCTCCTCCACCTTCTTGCGGCTCAGGCAGTAGATGATGCCGGACTTGCCGGGATTCTGGCGGATGAACTTGATGAGGTCCTTCTCGGGATCCACCTTGTCGCGGATCTCGTAGTAGAGGTTGGGGCGGTTGAACGAGGACTTGAAGACCGCCGCGTCGGGGATGCCGAGGTTCTTGAGGATGTCGCTCTGCACCTTGGGCGTGGCCGTGGCCGTGAGCGCGATGATGGGCGCGCGGCCGATCTGGTCCACCAGCGAGCGGATGCGGCGGTATTCCGGACGGAAATCGTGTCCCCATTCGGAAATACAGTGCGCCTCGTCCACGGCGTAGAACGAGATCTGCACTTCGCGCAGCATCTGGACGTTCTCCTCCTTGGTCAGCGACTCGGGCGCGACGTAGAGGAGCTTCGTCTTGCCGGAGAGCAGGTCCTCGCGGACCTCGTCGATCTGCTGGCGCGACAGCGAAGAATTGAGGAAATGCGCGATGCTCTCCGAACCGGCCACGAAGCCGCGCAGCAGGTCGACCTGATTCTTCATCAGGGCGATCAGCGGAGAGATGATGATCGCTGTACCATCCATCACCAGAGCCGGCAGCTGATAGCACAGCGACTTGCCGCCTCCGGTGGGCATCAGGACGAAAGCATCACCCCCTCCAATCAGGTGCGAGATGATTTGTTCCTGGTCCGCCTTGAAGGCGTCGTAGCCGAAAAACTCTTTGAGAGTCTTGTGAATCAGCGCCGAATCGGGTTTCATGGTAATAAGCTAGTCTAAGGTGTGGATGGCGAGCCCGGAGCGGAGCTTGGGCTCGAACCAGGTCGTCTTAGGCGGCATGATATTGCCGGTGTCGGCAATATTGATGAGCTGCTGCAGGCTGACCGGGTATAACGCGAAGGCTACCTTCATCTCGCCGCTGTCCACACGGCGGGAGAGTTCGCCGAGACCGCGGATGCCGCCGACGAAGTCGATGCGGTCCGAGGTGCGCAGGTCCTTGATGCCGAGAATCTTGTCGAGCACCAGGTTGGAAAGGATGGTCACGTCCAGCACCCCGATGGGGTCTGAATCGTCATAGCGTCCGGGCTTGGCGGTCAGGCTGTACCAGGCGCCCTCGATATACATCGAGAAATTATGGAGCCCTGCGGGCTTGTAGATTTCTTTTTCAGATTTGCGCTCGACGGAGAAGTCCTCACCGAGGGCCTTGAAGAACGCTTCCGTGCTCAGGCCGTTGAGGTCCTTCACCACGCGGTTGTAGTCGATGATGGCGAGCTGGCTCTGCGGGAAGCAGACCGCCATGAAGTAGTTGTACTCCTCCTTGCCCGTGTGCGCGGGGTTCTGCGCGCGCTTCTCCGCGCCCACGCGCGCAGCGGCAGCCGTGCGGTGGTGGCCGTCGGCCACGTAGAAGGCGTCGACGTCATTAGTGAAAATCTCGGTGATGCGGGCGTTGACGGCGTCGTCGTCGATCACCCAGAAGGTGTGGGTGAAGTTGTTTTCGTCGACGAACTTGTATTCGGGCGCGCCGGCGGCGGTCTTCGCGATGATGGCGCCGAGCTCGGCGTTGTCCTTGAAGGCGAAGAAGACGGGCTCGATGTTGGCGTTCTGGATGCGGACGTGGATCATGCGGTCGTCCTCCTTGTCCTTGCGGGTCAGCTCGTGCTTCTTGATGATGCCCTCGGCGTAGTCGTCGGTGTGGGCGCAGAGCACGATGCCGTACTGCGTGCGCTCGCCCATCGTCTGGGCGTAGACATAGTACTTCTCCTTGTCCTCGCGGACCAGCCAGCCTTTCTTCTGCCAGGTCTGGAAATTCTCCACGGCACGGTCATAGGTGCGCTGCTCATGCTCGCCGGCGATCGGATCGAAGTCGATCTCGGGCTTGGTGATGTGCAGAAGGGACTTCTCCCCGGCCATCTTTTTCGCTTCTTCGGAATTCAACACATCATAAGGCGGCGCCGCAACTTCAGTCACGATGCCTTTAGGCGGCCGCAAGGCGGCAAAAGGTTTGACTCGTACCATATTTCACTACAAAACTATATTCGAAGGTAATGCTTTTTTGTTAAAACACCAAATTGCCCCGGCCGTTCTCCGACCGGGGCAAATCTCAATCACTCAGCGCCTCCCGACTACTTGTTCAGCTGGAACTTCGTGCAGCCGTCCTTGAAGAAGGAGACGATCTGGCGCGCGGCGGCGAGGCCGGCGTTGACGTTGGCCTCGGCGGTCTGGGCGCCCATCTTCTTGGGCGTGGCGAAGACGCGCAGGCCGAACTGCTCCTGCAGGGCGGCAAGGTTGTCCGGAGCCACGTCGGCGACGTATTTGAGGTCCGGGCGCTCCTCGAGAGCCTTGGCGAGACCGGCCTCGTCGATGACCTCCTTGCGGGCGGTGTTGACGAGGGTCGCGCCCTTCGGCATCTTGGTCAGCAGGTCATAGCCGATGCTGCCGACGGTCTGGGGCGTGGCGGGGATGTGCAGGCTGACGTAGTCGCTGCCGGCATAGAGCTCGTCGAGCGTCGTGACGGGCTCGGCACCGCCGGCGCGGATCTGGTCCGGGGTGAGGAACGGGTCGAGGGCCTTGACCTTCATGCCGAGGGCGGCAGCCTTGGCACCGACCAGACGGCCCACGTTGCCGAAGGCCTGGATGCCGAGGGTCTTGCCCTGGATCTCGGAGCCGGTGGCCGGGGTGAACTGGGTGCGAGCCATGAAGATCATCAGCGCGATGGCGAGCTCGGCCACGGCGTTGGCGTTCTGGCCGGGGGTGTTCATGGCGACGATGCCCTTGGCCGTGCAGGCGGGCAGGTCGAGGTTGTCGAAACCTGCGCCGGCGCGGACGACGATCTTGAGCTTGGGCGCGGCGGCGACGACCTCGGCGGTGACCTTGTCCGAACGGACGATCAGCGCGTCGGCGTCGGCGACGGCGGCGACCAGGTCGGCCTGGTCGGCATATTTCTCGAGCAGGGCGAGCTCATAGCCCGCCTCCTCGACAATCTGGCGGATGCCTGCGACCGCTGCGGCCGCGAAAGGCTTCTGGGTGGCGACGAGTACTTTCATCTTATGCGTGGATCTTGGCAAATTCCTGCATCACGGCGACGAGGGCGTCGACATCCTCCTGCGTACAGGCGTTGTAGAGGGAGGCGCGGAAGCCGCCGACGGAGCGGTGGCCCTTGATGCCCACCATATCACGCTCGGTCGCGAACTTCAGGAACTCGTCCTGCAGGTCTTCGTGGCCCTCGGACATCACGAAGCAGACGTTCATGATGGAGCGGTCCTCCTTGGCGGCGGTGCCGACGAAGAGCGGGTTGCGGTCGATCTCGGCGTAGAGCGTCTCGGCCTTCTTGACGTTGATCGCGTGGATGGCGTCGATGCCGCCGAGGCCCTTGAGCCACTTCAGCATCTCGTTCATCACGAAGATGCCGAACACCGGCGGGGTGTTGAACATCGAGAGCTTGTCGATGTGCGTGCGGTAGTCAAGCATCGTCGGGATGTAGCGGGAGACCTTGCCGAGGGCGTCCTTCTTGACGATGGCGAAGGTCACGCCGGCAGGGCCGGCATTCTTCTGCGCACCGCCGTAGATCATCGCATACTTGCTGACGTCGACGCGGCGGCTCAGGATGTCGGAGGACATGTCCGCGATGAGGGGCACGGGGCAGTCGATATCTTCCTTGATCTCGGTACCGTAGATCGTGTTGTTCGTGGTGATATGGAAATAGTCCAGATCCTTCGGGATCTCATAGCCCTTCGGGATATAGTTGTAATTCTTGTCTGCAGAGCTGGCCACGGCAAAAGCCTCGCCGAGACCCTTGGCCTCCTTGAGGGCTTTCTTGGCCCAGACACCGGTCTCGAGATAACCGGCCTTGTGCTCCAGGAAATTCATGGGAACATAAAGGAACTCGAGGCTGGCGCCGCCGCCCAGGAAGACGACTTCGTAGCCTTCGGGAATGTCCAGGATCTCTTTCCAGAGCGCGCGACATTCGTCCATCGTTTCATCCCAGCCCTTGGTGCGGTGGGAGATCGAAAGAAGAGAGACACCGGTGCCCTTGAAGTCCTTCAGGGCCTCGATGGTGTTGTCGATGACCGACTGCGGAAGCACGCAGGGGCCAGCGTTGAAGACATGTTTTTTACCCATTATCTGAATGTGTTAAATCAGCCGACGAAGATACCTAATCTTTCCATACTTTCCAAGAAGTCTTGCTCTAAAGAACGACGAATCCGCACCTCGAGAGAGCATTCTGCCAGAAACGATTGATTGCGTTGTGGAAGATCCAGATCCTTGACGGTTTTCATCACGGCAGGCAGGCTCTCATAGGAGAATTCCAGCCGGACCCAGCGGCCCGCGATCTTCTCCACGACCCGCGCGGAAGCGAGGGCGTCGGCGGTGGAAGTTTTATAGGCCCGGATCAGGCCGGGAATGCCGAGCTTGATGCCGCCGAAATAGCGGACGACGACCACGAGGATGTCGCTCAGGCCGGCCGAATCGATCTGCCCGAGGATGGGGCGGCCGGCCGAGCCGGACGGCTCCCCGTCGTCGTTGGCACGCCACGCGGCGCCGTCCAGGCCCAGCCGCCAGGCGTAGCAGTGATGGCGCGCGTCGTGGTATTCTTTCTTGATGGCGGCGACGATCTGCTTGATCTCCTCCTCGGTCTCGACGGGATACGCCTTGGCGATGAAGCGGCTTCCGTTGTCCCGGAAAAGCCCCTCGCAAGGCGCCTCTATGCTCTGATATGTATCTTTTGCTGCCATCGGGGAATCAAAATTAGCGAATAATTCCTATCTTCGCAATATGAATTACAGATACAGAGTCACCCTGGCCGGTATCAAAGGTTTCTACCGGGTCTATCTCGTGAACGGCGACAATTCGCTGTACACGTTCCATAAGCAGCTGCGCTCGGATCTCGAGTTTCCGATGGACCAGCCCATCCTGTTCAAGGCGCTGGACGCCGAAGGCTCCGTCGCCGCCCGCTACGCGCTGATGGACATCGGCTTCGGCGCGGTGGACAACGTCACCATCGCCGACACGGTCAAGGCCGGCGTGACCAGTTTCGTGTATTTCTACGACATCACCTCCAAGAAGAGCGTGATCATCACGCTCGAGGGCGAGACCTCCGAGAAGGTGGCCGCCCCGCGCCTGGTGGAGTCCAAAGGCCCCGTGCCGCTCGAGTTCGAAAACGGCTACGTCGCCTTCGAAGACCTCCCCGAAGAGCGGAGGCGCCTGCCCGGCGAGTCGCGCCGCAGCAAGGACGATGACGACGACGAAGACGACGAAGATTTCGAAGACGACGAGGACGACGAGGACGAGGACGAAGACAAGGATGAAGAAGAGCTCCTCTACGACGGAGATGAGGAATAAAAAAAACCTGCAAGTCTGACGCTTGCAGGTTTTTTGTTGCCCGGGACGGGATTACTCCGCGACCGGAGCGGCAGCAGCGACTTTGCCGACCTTGGTCACTTCCACGTTGAAGAGCAGCGTGGAGTTCGGGGCGATGGAGGCGTTGCCGTTGGCGCCGTAGCCGAGCTCGGCCGGGATGAAGAGGTCGATCTTGCCGCCCTCGCCGACCAGCTGCAGACCCTCGGTCCAGCCGGGGATGACGCGGTTGAGCGTCAGGCGGATCGGGTTGGCGTCGGCGGCCACCTCGTCAAAGACGGTGCCGTCGAGCAGGGAGCCCTTGTAGCGCACCCACACGGTGTCCTGCGGGCCGGCCTTCACGTCATTGCCCGGCTCGACGATCTTGTACTGCAGACCGGACTCGGTGGTGACGACACCAGCCTTCTTGCCGTTGTCGGCCAGGAACTTCTCGCCCTTCTGCTGGTTCATCATCGCGACGCCGTTGCGGCGCTGCTCCAGATAGCGGTTGAACACCTCGGGGATCGTATTGGGGTCGATGCGGAACTGCTTCACGAACTCAGGGTCGCGCATATTGCCCTTGGCGGCGATGATCTCCTTCATGCCCTTGACGATCTCGGCGTAGTTGAGCTCGCCGAAATCCTCGTTGCGGATGGCGGAGCCGAAGTTGAGACCGATCAGGTAGCTCACGGAGTCGACCTGCGCCTTGGAAGGCTGGAATTCTTTGGGGAGTTTCTCCCCGGACGGCTGGCCGGAGCAAGCCGCCAGCGAAAGGCCCATCAGCAGGGCCATCAGAATTTTGTTTGCTTTCATTATCATTTAACGTTGTTCTTGCTTACAGTTCCCAGGCGAGGGCCGAGGCGCCGAGGATGGCGGCGTCGGACTCCTTGAGCTGGGAGAAGATGATCTTGACCTTGCCCTTCCAGATCTTGAGGAGGTTCTCCTCCATCGCGCGGCGCATCGGCTCGTAGAGGAACTCCTTGGCGCGGGCCAGGCCGCCGAAGAGCACGATGGCCTCCGGGGCGCTGAACGCCACGAAGTCCGCGAAGCTCTGGCCGAGCAGCGTGCCGGTGTATTCGAACAGGCGCAGGGAGAAGTTGTCGCCCTGCTTGGCCGCGTCATAAATATCCTTGGAGGTGATGTTCTGCAGGTCGCGCAGCGGCGTGGGCTGGCCGGAGGCCTCCAGCCACTCGCGGGCCGTGCGGGCGATGCCCATCGCGGAGCAATAGGCCTCGAGGCAGCCCGTCTTGCCGCAGCCGCAGGTGCGGCCGTTGTTGCGGACCACGCAGGTGTGGCCGAGCTCGCCGGCGAAGCCGTCATGCCCGTAGAGCACCTTGCCGTCCACGACGATGCCGCTGCCGACGCCGGTGCCGAGGGTGATCATGATGAAATTCTTCATGCCGCGCGCGGCGCCGTAGGCCATCTCGCCCACCGCCGCCGCATTGGCGTCGTTGGTCAGGGACACGGGGACGCCGCAGGCCTCGGAAAGCTTCTTGGAGAGGGGGACGGCCTGGTCGGCCGCCCACGCGAGATTGGGGGCGAAAGCCACCTCTCCCGTATAATAATTGCCGTTGGGAGCACCCACGCCGATGCCGCGGATGTCTTCCATGGTCATGTCCGCCTGCGCGACGCAGGACTTGACGGCCTCGGCAAGCGCGGCGATATAGGCGTCCGCGTCGCGGCCGAAGGTGTCCGTGCGGATCACGGTCTGGGAAAGGACATCGCCACGGGCGTCCACGACGCCGAGCTTGGAGGTCTGGCCTCCGATGTCGATACCGACTACATACTGTTTGGGCATAAGCTATATGGGTGTTTGATTATTCGACAGGGATATCTTTGTTGACGTTCTTGCAGCCCCAGATGGCATAGAAGAGGAGGTACGCGAGCATCGCGACGACCAGCCAGTAGGAGGTCATGTAGCTGACGTTCTTGGCGATGAGGTCCTGGAGGAACGGCATGACGCCGCCGCCGACCACCATCATCATGAACAGGCCGGAAGCCTGCTCGGTGTATTTGCCGAGGCCCTCGACGGAGAGGTTGAAGATGCCGCCCCACATCAGGGACGTGCACAGACCGCAGAGGACGAAGAGAAGAGCCGTGACGGGAACCTGGTTCATCGTGAAGCCCTTGCCGGCGACATAGCCCGGCATGGAGACCAGGATGTCCTTCGGAAGCACGATGCCGAGGACGATGAGGACGATGGCAACGGTGGACACGAAGATCATCTGGGCGCGGGTGCTGACCTTGCCGCTGATCGCGGAGCTGAATGCGCGGCCGACCATCATGAGCAGCCAGTACATAGCGGCGACGGCACCGCCGATGGCGGCAGCGCCGGCCGTGCCGGCGGCGAAGGCGCCCATGCCGTTCGGGTCAGCCAGGAAGAAGTTCAGCTGGGAAGGGATGCCGATCTCGATACCGACATAGAAGAAGATGGCGATGATGCCGAGCACGCAGTGGCGGAACTTCCACGGGCTGTGCTCGAACTTGACGGCCTTGCGCTCCTGTGCGGGTTCGGGAACCTTGACGAAGGAGATGATGATGAACGCCAGCGCGAACACGCCCATCGCGATGAAGAGCAGCGGCGCCACGTCGGACATCGCGGTCTTGTCGGTGACGGTGCCGATCAGCACGCCGACGAGGAACGGCGTGGCCGTACCGGTCAGGGAGTTGAGCGTGCCGCCGATCTGGATGAGCTGGTTGCCGCGGTTGCCGCCGCCGCCCAGGATGTTGAGCATCGGATTGACGACGGTGTTGAGCATGCAGACGCAGAAGCCGCAGATGAACGCGCCGAGCAGATAGACGATGATGTTGGTGCCGATGCCGAAGATCATGGCGTCGGGATTCACCTTGCTGGAGAACCACTGGACGAGCACGCCGAAGAAGCCGACGGCCAGCGCGATCAGGGTGGTCTTCTTGTAACCGACCTTGATCAGCATCTTGCCCGCGGGAATGCCCATGAACAGGTATGCCAGGAAGTTCATCATGTTGCCCATCATGCCGGCCCACTCATATTTGACCTGCCAGATGTTGCCGAACGGTGCGGCCATATTGGTGACGAAGGAAATCATCGCGAAGATGAAACACATCGTCACGACCGCTACAATGTTTATTCTTTTCTTTTCCATTTTGATTATTGTGTGGTTTTAGATTTCAGTGCTATTCGCCATACTGGACCTCCTTGGGTGCGAAGAGTCCGTAGAGCTGGGCGTCGATCATGTCGGTGACCTTCTCGAAGTCCTCGGGTCTGTTGCCGAACTTGATGTGGTCCGCGTCGATGATGAGCAGGTTGCCGTCGTAGTCCTTGATCCAGTTCTCATACTTCTCGTTGAGACCGGTCAGGTAGTCGATGCGGATGCTCTTCTCGTATTCGCGGCCGCGCTTCTGGATCTGCGAGATGAGGTTGGGGATGCTCGAGCGGAGGTAGATCAGCAGGTCCGGATTGCCGACCAGCGACATCATCAGGTCGAAGAGGTCGGTGTAGTTCTCGAAGTCGCGGGTGCTCATCAGCCCCATGTCGTGCAGGTTGGGGGCGAAGATGCGGGCGTCTTCGTAGATGGTGCGGTCCTGGATGATCACGTCGTCGGTCTTGGCGATCTCCACCACGTCCTTGAAGCGCTTGTTGAGGAAGTAGATCTGGAGGTTGAAGGACCAGCGCTCCATATCCTCATAGAAATCGGACAGATAAGGATTGAAGTCCACGGATTCGAATTTCGGGATCCAGCCATAGTGCGCGGCCAGCATCTTGGTGAGCGTGGTCTTGCCGCTGCCGATATTTCCTGCAATCGCAATATGCATGTCGTGTTTCTTTAAAATCTCACAAATTTATAAAGATTATTTAAAAAGGCCGAAGAGTTCGGCGTCAATCTTGTCCGTTATGGAAGAGAAATCCTCCGGGCTCCCCTCGAAGTCCAGGCGGTCCGCGTCGATGACCAGCAGGCGCCCCTTGTAGCGGCCGATCCACTCCTCGTAGCGCTCGTTGAGGCTGCCCAGATAGTCCAGGCTCATCGACTGCTCATACTCGCGGCCGCGCTTCTGGATCTGCGCCACCAGGTGCGGGACGCTGCAGCGCAGGTAGATCAGCAGGTCGGGCGGATTGACCAGCGACATCATCAGGCGGAACAGCTGCATGTAGGTGTCGTAGTCGCGGTCGGAAAGGTTGCCGGCGTCGTGGTTGTTGGCCACGAAGATCTCCACGCCCTCGAGGATGGTGCGGTCCTGGATGATGACCTCCGACGACTTGGAGATGTCCAGCAGGTCCTGGAAACGCTGCGCCAGGAAATAGGTCTCGAGGTTGTAGGACCAGCGGGAGATATCCTTGTAGTAGTCTTCCAGATAGGGGTTGAAGGTCACGGATTCGTATTTGGGGACCCAGCCGTAGTGTTCAGCCAGTTTGCGCGTGAGCGTGGTCTTGCCGCTGCCGATATTGCCTGCGATTCCGATGTGCATTCCGTTTGTGTGCTATCACACAAAATTAACACAACTTTTGTAAATTTGCCAATCTTTAAACGCAAACGAATGCTCAATATCCGTACCCTCACCTGCAACCCGCTCCAGGAGCGCGCCTACGTCGTCTGGAAGGACAAGGGCACCTGCGTCGTCGTCGATCCCGGCTGCTACGGAGACGACGAACTGCAGGCGTTCGAAGGCCTGCTCGCGCAGGAGAAGCTGGTTCCCGCCGCCATCCTGCTCACGCACGGGCACTTCGACCACATTTTCGGCGTCAAGGCCCTGCAGGACCGCTTCGGCGGCATTCCCGTCTATATGCATCCTGCCGACGAAGTCGTGCTGGACTACGGCGCGGACATGGCCGCCCGCCTGGGGCTCGCCCCCGCCGCGACGGACTTCCGGCGCACGCCCGTCCGGGACGGACAGGTCCTCGAGCTTGCGGGCATCCGTTTCGAAGTCATCGCCACGCCCGGCCATACGCCCGGCGGCGTCTGCTACCTCGTCCGCGAGGCGGACATCCTGTTCTGCGGCGACACCCTGTTCGCCGGCTCCATCGGCCGGACGGATTTCCCGTACGGGGAGTACGACGACCTGATCCGCTCCATCATGGAGCGCCTGATCCTGCTCGACCCGGAAGTCCGCATCCTGCCCGGCCACGGCCCCACCTCCACCATCGGCCAGGAGCGCACGGGCAACCCTTTCCTCGAGCCCTTCAACGAGCCCGAAGAGGAGCCGGACCCCGACCTGGAGCCCGTCGTCATCAACCGGGGATAGCTTATTTCAGGAAGACGAAGAAGACCGCGAGGATCAGGCAGACGAACGCGGCGAAGTGGTTCCACTGCAGGGGCTGCCCCTGGAACACGAAATGCACGATAATCGTGAAGACCGTCAGGGAGATGGCCTCCTGGATGACCTTGAGCTGCATCAGGTTGTAGGGCCCGCCGTTGCCCACGAAACCGATGCGGTTGGCCGGGACGGTGAGACAGTACTCGAAGAATGCGATTCCCCATGAGAAAAGGATGATGAGGATCAGCGGCCAGCCGGTCGAGATCTTCATCTCCTGGAGTTTGAGATGGCCGTACCACGCGAACGTCATGAAGATGTTCGAGAAGATCAGCATCACGATGGTCCAAAATCCTTGCATAGCGCCTGTTTGAAAAAGCGCCCAAAGATAATAAAAATTACTTGACGGTGAACAGGATGGAGCGCCTGGCTCCCTGCTCGTCGATCAGGGTGAGCCGGTGCGTGCCGCGCGCGGGGTCGACCCGCAGCTCGTGCTCGCCCGTGGTCTCCCCCACGAACTCGTCGTCGATGTGCCAGTAGAGCGTCGCGGCGGGGTCGGCGTGCGCGGCGCGGAACACCGCGCCGCCCAGCTCGCCGGACAGGCCGCGCGTGAGCACGATCGTGATGTCGGGCTGGGGATAGATGATCTCGATGGGATTCTGGCCGGACGAGGCCGCATCGAAGAGCGGATGCTTCGGCGGCAGCGGCCGGTAGTCCAGGTGTTTCTTCATATAATACCATTCCTGGGCCGGCGGGAGCACGAAGCGCACCTCGGCGCGCATCTGCTCCGGCGGGCAGCAGCTGGTATTGACCTGATAGCGCCCCGCGGCGTCCAGGTGGACCAGGCGGTGGTAGCGGCACATCCCGGGCTGCTCCTCCACGTCGGGCACCCACACAGTGTCGCGCTGCGGGCAGAGGTCGCTGGCGGGGAAGCCGCTCTGGTGGCAGACCTCGACCTGCGTCATCCCTTCGGTGGGGCGCGCGAACCAGGCGGCGCCCGGCAGGGCCGAGAACACGTCGAACATCACGGGCGAAGCGTAGGACACGCCCGTGACGCCGGAGCGGCCCTCGCCGTCGCTGTTGCCCACCCACACCGCGACCACCCAGTCGCGGTTCACGCCCACGCTCCACGCGTCGCGGTTGCCCCAGCTCGTGCCGGTCTTCCAGGCGATGCGGCGGCCGGTGGCGAAATCCATCCAGGACGCCTCCTCCTCGGGCCGGTTGGCGTTGGACAGGGCGTCGAAAGTCAGGTACGCCGCCGCGCGGCTGATCGGGATGCGGCGCGCGGGCAGGCGCTCGCGGCGGGCGTCCGCCAGATAGGCGAGGTCCTCGTAGACCGGGTCGCCGGCGAGCTCCGCCGCCAGGTAATAATAGGCCCGGGCGAGCGTCTCCAGCGAGATCTCGGCGCCGCCGAGGATGAGCGAGAGGCCGTAGTGGTCGGCGTCCCGGTCGATGGTGTCGAAGCCCATCGCCTGCAGGATGCCCAGGAAACGCTCCGCGCCGTACTGCTCCAGCATCCGCACGGAGGGGACGTTGAGCGAGCGCTCGATCACCTCGTGCGCGGGCACGGCCCCGTCGAAGGTGCGGCCGAAATTGTGCGGCGAGAAGTTGTTGTAGTTGTAGGGCGTGTCCTTGACCAGCGACGTGGGCAGGATCTCGCCCGCATCCAGCATCGCGGCATAGAGCAGCGGCTTGAGGGTGCTGCCGCTGGAGCGCGCGGCGGGGACCATGTCCACGTCGGCGCCGCGCAGCCGGGGCGCGCAGCCGCGCGTATTTCCCCAGTAGGCGCGGACCTTGCCGGTGTGGACATCCACGACCAGCACGCCCATATTATCCACCAGATTGGTATGATAATTGTCAAAATGGCGCTTCACGATGGCGCCTACGGCCGTCTGGAGCGACGCGTCCAGCGTCGTGGCGCTGGGGCCGTCGCCCGCCTCGCGCCGGCAGCGCTCCAGCAGATGGTAGGCCTGGTCAGGCATCGGGAGCGGCTTCTCCGGCAGGGGTTCGTCCTTGGCCAGCATGCACTCAGTCTCGTCGATGTAGCCCTTCGCCTGCAGCCTGTCCAGCAGCGCGTTGCGCTTGGCCAGCAGGCGCTCGCGGCCGCGGCCGGGATGGATCAGGCCCGGCGCGTTGGGCAGCACGGCCAGCATCGCGCTCTCGCCCCAGGAGAGGTCGTCCGCGCTGCGCCCGAAATAGCGCCAGGCGGCCGCTTCCAGGCCGACGACATTACCCCCGAAAGGAGCGTTGGAGGCATACAGGAGCAGGATTTTACGCTTGGTATGGCGCAGCTCCAGGCGCGAGGCCAGGACCATCTCGTAGAGCTTCTCGGGGAGGGTGCGCGGCGCGCCGGGCCGGCTCAGGCGGATCACCTGCATCGTGATCGTGCTGGCGCCGCTGACCACCTCGCCGCGCCGGATGTTCTGGACCAGCGCCCGGCCCGCGGACAGGTAGTCCACGCCGAGGTGCCACCAGAAGCGCTTGTCCTCGCAGGCGACGATGCAGCGGGCGAATTTTTCGGGTACATGGTCCGAAGGCGGGAAGTACCACTGGCCGCCGGAGGAGATCCGGGCACCCAACAGAGTACCGTCCTCGGCGACGACCGTTGCGGACAAAGGGACCCTGAAGAGCTTGCCTGGCAGACAGAACAGATACCAAACTATCAGAGCAAACGGAATCGAAATCAAAAGATATTTTCTAACTTTGTCCTTCACAGACACAAAAATAACACTTTTTTCAATGAAAAAGATTCGCTTCATTCTCGCGCTGGCCGTGACGGCCGGCCTGATTGCCGGCTGCCAGGGCAGCGGCAACAAGAAAAGCGCCGGCCCTGCCGTCTCCGCCGTCCGCGGCGAGACCCACATGGCCCTTCCTTCAGAGAAAGCCCCTGCCTCTGCCGAGGAGATCGACACCGAAGTGCCGACCATCCGCTTCATCAGCAAAGGATCCATCCTGCCGTCTTCCGGCAGCCTCGACCTGCTGTTTGGCTCCGTCTCGTACGCCAAGGCGCAGGTCCGTGTCAAGAAAGTGTTCAGCAACAACATCCTGCAGTTCCTCCAGCTGGACAGCTACGAGACCCGCTATGAGCTGTACAAGGTCGCCGACGTCGTCGCCGACACCACCCTGGTGCTCGGAGACAAAGACGCGGACCACATCCGCGAATGGAAGACCTACGGCCTGGGCCTGGACGAGCTGATCAAGCCCGAGCCCGGCGCCATCTACCACGTCGAGATCCGCGGCCGCGAGCCCCTCGTCGAGGAGGACTTCTGGGACAGCGACAGCTCGTTCGGCAACTACGAGACCTACAGCGAGCGCAGCGTGGACCTGCTGGCCAGCAACCTCGCCCTGATCGCCAAGCGCGGCGACAAGGACACGGAGGTCTTCGTCTATGACATCCTCAAGGGCAAGCCGGTCTCCGGCGCCCGCGTCAAGCTCTACAGCTTCGCCCAGCAGGAACTGGCCAAGGGCCAGTCCGACGGCGAGGGCCACGTCTCCTTCCCGGCCCAGCCCGACGGCCGCTTCGTGGTGGCCACGAGCGGCGACCAATACGCCTATCTCGACCTCAAGAACGAGAAAGCCCTCTCCACCAGCAACTTCGACGTCAGCGGCACCACGCACGAAGGCGGCATCAAGGCCTACATCTTCGGCGAGCGCGGCGTCTGGCGTCCGGGCGACACGCTGCACGTCAGCGTGGTCACGCTCATCGACGGCGCCCCGCTGCCGGCCGGCCACCCCGTCACCGCGCAGCTGCGCAACCCCGACGGCCAGCTCGTCCAGACGCTCTCCGAGCGCAGCTCCGCCTCCAACATCTACCATTTCCCGTTCACGACGGCGCAGGACGCCCCCTCGGGCCGCTGGCGCGTGGACGTGAACATCGGTGGCCAGACGGTCAGCAAGACGCTCCGCGTCGAGACCATCAAGCCCAACAAGCTGGACATCCAGATGCACTTCCCGGACTACATCACCTCCTACGCAGGCGACAACAGCCGCTTCGACCTGTCCGTGGCCTGGCTCTACGGCGCCCCGGGCAGCGACCTCAAGGTCAACGGCGAGGTGGAGATCACTTCCGCCGCCACCCGCTTCAAGGGCTGGGAGGCCTACGATTTCCAGGACGACGCCCGCTCCTTCGAGAAGCAGACCCTCTATTATAAGGACTTCAAGACGGGCGAGAACGGCGAAGCCGGCATCAGCACCCAGATGGACATCAACAAGGCCACCACGCCGGGCATGCTCAACGCGGGCTACACCTTCCGCGCCTTCGAGCCCGGCGGCGAATTCAGCACCAGCTACGGCAGCGTCAAGCTGTCCCCGTTCAACAACTACGTCGGCATCAAGACCGAGCTGAAGAATAACGAGTGGGGCGAGGCCTGCATCAAGGCCGGCACCGACCAGAAGTTCGACGTCGCCACGGTCGACGCCGACGGCAAGGCCACCTCGACCGCCGGCCTGCACGTGGAGGTCTTCCACGTCGACTGGAGCTGGTGGTGGAACGCCTCCGGCGAGATCGCCGGCTACATGGCCGGCCGGAGCAAGGAACTCCTCTACGAGAAGACCATCTCCACCCGCGACGGCAAGGGCTCGTTCATCTACGACTGGGCCGACGCCCCCTACGGCCTCTACTACATCCGCGTCACCGACACGCACGGCGGCCACGCCACCTCGATGCTCTGCGAGGTCAACCGGGCCGACGCCACCGACGCTTCCGAAGCTTCCACGCAGCTCAACATGCTGATCGACAAGGACAAATACACCGTCGGCGAGACGGCCCGCATCACGATCCCGTCCGCCGAAGGCGCCACCGCCCTCGTCTCCATCGAGAAGGGCGGCCGCATCCTGAGCACCCGCCGCGTGCAGTGCTTCGCGGGCAGCACGGAGATCCGCATCCCCGTGACCGCGGAGATGACGCCGAACGCCTATGCCAACATCGCGCTGATCCAGCCGCACGGCAATGTCCACAACGACGCCCCGATCCGCCTCTACGGCATCAAGAACATCAACGTCGAGGATCCCGCCTCGCACCTCAGCCCGGTGATCGACATCCCGGCCGAGACCAAGCCCGAATCCACCCTCAGCTTCAAGGTCAAGGAGGAGAAGGGCCGCGCGATGAGCTACGTCGTCGCCCTCGTGGACGAGGGGCTCCTTTCCCTGACCAGCTTCAAGACCCCGGACGCCTGGGCCGCCTTCTACGCCAAGGAAGCCCTGCGCGTGCGCACGTGGGATGAATATGATTCCGTCATCGGCGCCTACGGCGGCCACATCGAGCAGCTGTTCGCGATCGGCGGTGACGACGAGGCTTCCGGCGCGCTCAAGCGCCAGGGCGCCGACCGCTTCAAGCCGGTGGTCGCCTACCTCGGTCCCTTCGACCTCAAGGCCGGCAAGACGGCCTCCCACAGCGTCCAGGTGCCGCAGTACATCGGTTCGCTGCGCGCGATGGTCATCGCCACCGACGGCAAGGCCCAGGGCAGCGCCGCCAAGAACGTCAGCGTGACCCAGCCCGTGATGGTCCAGGCCACGCTCCCGCGCACCCTCAGCATCGGTGAGACCATCCGCATCCCGTCCACGGTGATCGCCCTCAAGGACGGCGTCGGCAAGGTCAAGCTCGACATCAAGACCGACGACCTGCTCACCGTCAAGGGACCTTCCTCCCTGGAGACCAGCATCGGCAAGGCCGGCCAGCAGGTCGAGTACTTCGAGGTCCAGGTCGGTGACAAGACCGGCATCGCGCACGTGACCGTCACGGCGCAGGCCGGCTCCGACAAGTCCGTCAGCCGCGTGGAGATCGACGTCCTCAACCCCAACCCGGCCGTCACCCGCGTGCAGTCCTTCCTGCTCGACGCGGGCAAGGCCCAGGACGCCACGGCCGAGCTCTTCGGCCTGCCGGGCACCAACTCCGTCAGCGTGGAGCTCTCTTCCATCCCGGCGGTCGACCTCGGCAGACGCCTCAAATACCTGATCGAATATCCCTACGGCTGCGTCGAGCAGACCATCTCCGCCGCCTTCCCGCAGCTCTACCTGAGCCAGGTGATGGAGTGTGACGACAACACCGTGGCGCGCAGCGCCCGCAACGTCACCGCCGCCATCAACCGCCTGCACAGCTTCCGCCGTCCGGACGGCTCGCTGAGCTACTGGCCGGGCAGCACCGCCCCGTCTTCGTTCGGCTCCGCCTACGCCCTCCACTTCCTTCAGGAAGCGGAGAACCAGGGCTACGCCGTCCCCGCCGACCTCAAGGCCGGCCTGGTCCGCTACCTCACCAATAGCGTGGTCAGCAACAAGAAGGAAGACGACTTCGTGCGCGCCTACGGCCTCTACGCCCTCGCCGCGGCCGGCAAGCCGCAGCGCAGCGCGATGAACCTGCTCCGCGAGAATGTCAGGAAGATGCCGCGCAGCGCCGTGTGGATGCTCGCCGGCGCCTTCGCCAGCGACGGCAAGAAGCAGGTGGCCACGACCCTGACCAACGGCCTGCCGTATCTGGAGTCCAGCGCTTCCGGCTACTACGGCTGGTACGGCAGCGAAGACCGCAACATGGCCATCGCCCTGCGCACCTCCATCCTGACCGGCCAGAAGGAGACCGCCTTCGAGCTCGCCGAGAAGGTGGCCGCCCGCCTCAACGACGGCCAGCACTACATGAGCACGCAGGCCACCGCCTGGTCGCTCTACGCCATCAGCGACTATGCCCGCACGATCGCCGGCGGCGGCATCAACGCCACCGTCAAGGGACCGGAGAAGAGCTATAAGATGAACACCTCCAAGGCCATCATCCGCCAGGAGGTCGCCCTCGGCAAGGACGCCGCCGGCAAGACCCAGCTCAACGTCTCCAACACGGGCAGCGGCACGGTCCACGCCGTGGTGGCCGTGACCGGCACGCCGAAGGCCGGAAGCGAGAAGGCCAAGGCCGACGGCCTGACGATGAAGGTCAGCTACGTCGGCACCGACGGACAGCCCGTCCGTGTGGACACCCTCTCCCGCGGCCGCAACTTCAAGGCCGTCGTGACCGTGACCAACACGGGCTCCGCCGCCGTGCGCGACATCGCGCTGGCGCAGAAGTTCCCGTCGGGCTGGGAGATCCAGAACGACCGCGTGGGCAAGGAGAACTTTAGCTATCCTGCCGGCGTGACCTATCAGGATTTCCGCGACGACCGCGTCTACAGCTTCTTCGACCTGGGCGCCGGCCAGAGCGTGACCATCACCACCGGCCTGACCGCCACCTACCCGGGACGCTTCTACCTCCCGGCCGTGAGCTGCGAGGCGATGTACGACGACAAGGTCGCCGCCCTCGTCCCCGGCCAATGGACGGAAGTCAAATAGAAATGAAGATCCCCGACCGAAAGGCCGGGGATCTTTGTTTTACAGCGTCTGGCCGCCTATGAATTCTCGCATGATCGAGGTCGGCGGGATGGCCGCGATCTCAGACGGCTTGAGGGCGCGGACGTTCTCCAGGAAATGCAGCAGCGACTGCGCCTTGGCGTAGGCCGGCGACGACTCGCTGATGCCGCACAGGAGCGGCTCCGCATAGTATTTCAGCAGCGGGATGTCGTAGAGGGTGGAGGAGTTGAACACGATGTTGGCGTTCTCCTCATAGGGGAAGATGTTGCGGATCTCGCCGCGGCGCACGGACGGCCAGCGGAGGATGTTGTCCTCCGGAGAGATGCCGCGGGTGCGGTTGTCGCGCACGATGCGGCGCAGCAGGCGCTTGTCCGTGGTGGAGCCGTGGTCCTTCTCGCCGCCCGGCAGGGCGGACAGGGCGGAGATGTAGATGTTGAAGATGCGGTCGCGCGGGATGTCCGGCGTGAGGTCCGGATTGAGGGCGTGGATACCCTCCATGAAGAGGATGTCGCCGTCCTCCAGGCGCAGGGTGTTGCCCGTGAAGGTGCGGTGTCCCTCCTTGAAGTCGAACTTCGGGAGTTCCACCTCCTTGCCCGCCAGCAGGTCGTTGAGCTGCTGGTTCAGGAACGCGACGTCCATCGCGGCCAGCGCTTCGTAGTCGCGCTCGCCGTGTTCGTCGATCGGGGTGTTCTCGCGGTTCACGAAATAGTTGTCCAGCTCGATCACCTTGGGCTTGAGGCCGAGCACGCGGGCCTGCTGCGCGATGCGCAGCGAGGAACTCGTCTTGCCGCTCGAAGACGGGCCCGACATCATCACGATGCGGCAGCGGTTGCGTTTCCAGTAGATCTGGTCCGCCGCCTGCGCGTATTTGCGCTCCTGGCGGGCCTCACAGAGGTTGATCAGTTCGATGGCCTTGCCGGCCTCGAGGGCTTCGTTGACTTTCTCGAGGGTGTCCACGCCCACGGCGCGGCACCAGTCCTGATACTCCGTTCTTGCAGCTTCAATCTTGGTCATAAAAGGTCTTTTAAATAGGGGCCGGTGACAGAGGCCGGATCGGCGGCGATCTGTTCGGGCGTCCCCGTCGCTACGATCCTGCCGCCGGCCGCGCCGCCGTCAGGACCCATGTCTATCAAATAGTCGACGGACTTGAGTACGTCGAGGTTGTGTTCGATCACGATGACCGTGTTGCCCTGGTCCACCAGGCGCTGCAACACGCCCATCAGCACCTTGATGTCTTCGAAATGCAGGCCCGTGGTGGGCTCGTCGAGCATGTAGAGCGTGCTGCCGGTGGCCTTGCGGGCCAGCTCCGCGGCCAGCTTCATCCGCTGGCTCTCGCCGCCGGACAGGGTCACGGCGGACTGTCCCAGGTGGACATAGCCCAGGCCCACGTCCACGAGCGCCTTGAGCTTCGGGGCGATCTTGGGATGCGCCTTGAAGAACTCGTAGGCCTCGGAGATGGGCATCTCCAGCACGTCGCTGATGTTCTTGCCGCGGTACTTGACCGCGAGCGTGTCCTCCTTGTAGCGCTTGCCGCCGCAGGCGTCGCAGCAGACCGTCACCGACGGGAGGAAATTCATCTCGATCACCTTGAGGCCGGCGCCCTTGCACTCCTCGCAGCGGCCGCCGGGGACGTTGAACGAGAAGCGACCCGCCTTGAAGCCGCGGACCTTGGCGTCGGGCGTCTCCTCGAACAGGGTCCGGATGTCGTTGAACACGCCGGTGAAGGTGGCCGGATTGGACCGCGGCGTGCGGCCGATCGGGCTCTGGTCGATCTCGATGACCTTGTCGATATTCTCGAGCCCCTCGATGCCCTCGTAAGGCAGCGGCTTCTCCTTGAAGTGGTAGAACTTGCCCTTGAGGATGGGCATCAGGGTCTCGTTGATGAGCGTGGACTTGCCCGAGCCGCTCACGCCGCTGATGCCGACCAGCATCCCGAGCGGGAAGTCCACCGTCACGTCCTTGAGGTTGTTGCCGCGCGCGCCGCGCAGGGTCAGGGTGAGGCCGTTGCCGTGGCGGCGGGCCGCCGGCACCGGGATCGGGTTGACGACCTCGCGGGCCGGGCCGCTGTAGCAGATGCGGCCGCCGTGCTCGCCAGCGCCCGGGCCCACGTCCACGATCCAGTCGGCCGCGCGCATCGTCTCTTCGTCGTGCTCCACGACGATGACGGTATTGCCCTCGTCGCGCAGCTTCTTGAGCGACGCGAGCAGCTTGCGGTTGTCGCGCTGGTGCAGGCCGATGCTCGGCTCGTCCAGGATGTAGATGACGTTGACCAGCTTGGAGCCGATCTGCGTGGCCAGGCGGATGCGCTGGCCCTCGCCGCCGGAGAGCGAAGCCGTCGGGCGGTCGAGGCTGAGGTAGTCCAGGCCCACGTCCAGCAGGAACTGGACGCGGTCGGTGAGCTCCTTGAGGATGTCGCGCGCGATGGTGCCCGCCCGCTTGTCCAGCTTGCCGGGCAGCGCGCGCAGCCAGGAGGACAGCGCGCTGATCTCCATCGCGCTCACCTCCGCGATGTCCTTGCCGTCGATGCGGAAGCAGCGGATGTGCGGGCCGAGACGTGTGCCGTGGCAGACCGGGCAGACGACCTTGTCTTCGACGTCGCCCGTGACGCCCTCCCAGTTGACCATCTCCGTCTGCGCGCCGTCCCCGACGCGGTAGAACTCGTCGGAGCCGTAGACCAGCAGCGTCACGGCCTCGTCGGGCAGCGCGGCGATGGGCTCGTAGAGCGAGAAATTATGTTTGCGCGCCATGGCGCGGACCAGTTCGAACTTGCGCCCGTCGCGGATGCGGCCCAGCGGGGCGATGCCGCCGTCGGCGATGGACTTGCGCGGATCCGGGATGATCGTGTCCATGCTCACGTCCGGGACCGTGCCGAGGCCCTTGCAGTGCGGGCAGTAGCCTTCCGGCGAATTGAAGGAGAAGGTGTGCGGGGCCGGCTCCTGGAGGGAAATGCCGTTCTCCGGGTCCACCAGGTGCTTGGAATAGTGGTGCAGCGCGCCGCTTTCGTGGTCGAGCACCGCGAGCGATCCCTTGCCCAGGCCGAGCGCGGACGAGACGGACGCGCGGATGCGCGACTCGTCGCCCTCGCCGGGTTTGAGCTTGTCCACGACCAGCTCGATGAAATGCGCCTTGTAGCGGTCCACCGCCTCCACTTCGTTGAGGCTGAGCACCTCGCCGTCGATGCGCACCTGCAGGTAGCCCTTCTTGCGGAGCGACTCGAACAGCTCGCGGTAGTGGCCCTTGCGGCCACGCACGAGCGGGGCGAGCAGCAGGCACTTGCGGCCGTTGAACTCCTGCAGGATCAGGTCCACGATCTGCGCGTCGGTGTAGCGCACCATCTCCCGGCCCGTGACGGGCGAATAGGCCGTCGACGCGCGGGCGTACAGCAGGCGCAGGAAGTCGGAGATCTCCGTGATCGTGCCGACCGTGGAACGGGGGTTGCTGCCCGTGGTCTTCTGCTCGATGGCGATGATGGGGCTGAGCCCGTCGATGCTCTCCACCTCGGGCTTCTCGAGGATGCCCATGAAGTGCTTGGCATAGGGAGAAAGCGTGTTCATGTAGCGCCGCTGGCCCTCCGCGTAGAGGGTGTCGAAAGCCAGCGAAGACTTGCCGCTGCCGCTGATGCCCGTGATTACGATGAACTTACGGCGCGGGAGGTCCACGTCGACATTCTTCAGGTTGTGGGCGCGTGCGCCGCGGATTTCGATCTTTTTCGCTTTCATGGAAAGGAAGACAAAAATACAAAATTTATGGTTAACTTTGTCAAAATCTCAACCGTTCTATGTGGCTTTGGCTTACCGTCTGTTCCGCGCTGCTCCTCGGCATCTATGATGTCTTCAAGAAGCAGGCGCTCAAGCGAAACGGGGTGTACTGGATCCTGGTCGGCTCGACAGGCCTCACCACCCTTTTCCTCTCCCCGTTCCTGTCGGCGATTTCCCTGCACGACCACTTCTGCATCCTGATCAAGGCCGTGCTGGTCTCGGCCTCCTGGGTATCGGGGCTTATCGCTATGAAACACCTCCCGCTGACGACCGTCAGCACCATCAAGGCCTCCCGGCCGATGTTCGTGGTCATCTTCTCCATCATCCTCTTCGGCGAGCGCCTCAGCCCCCTGCAGTGGCTGGGTGTCGCCATCGTGATGGCCGCCCTTTTCCTCAGTTCCCGCTCCAAGCGGCACGAGACGGACAAGGCCAATTCCGCCAAGGGCATGGTCGCCATGGTCGTCTCCGTGCTGTCCGGCGCGGCGAGCGCCCTCTACGACAAGCATATCATCTCGGGATTCGAGCCCCTGGCCCTCCAGAGCTGGACCAATCTCTATATCACCGCGCTTCTGGCCCTGATTTTGCTGATCCAGTATCTGGCAGACAAGGAGCATTTCCAGGGCTTCGCCTGGGACTGGCGCATCCTGATCATCGCCGTGCTGATCACTGCGGCCGACGCCGCATACTTCTTCGCGATAAAGGATCCGGACGCCATGCTTTCCGTGATCTCGATCATCCGCCGCTGCTCGGTGCTCGTCACGTTCCTGGGCGGCGCGCTGATCCTCAAGGAAGGCCAGATCCGCGACAAGGCGCTGGACATGGTCCTGATGATGGCAGGCGTGGGCCTGCTGCTTTACGCCACTGCTTAAAAACGACATGATGAAACGCACCCTCCTACTGATAGGACTCCTCGGCGTCACGCTGACCGCTGGCGCCCAGTCCCCCCGCTTCAAGCTCGGCAAGTGGACCGAGATCCAGACCGCCATCCTCCAGGAGCTCAACCGCTCCTACGTGGACTCGCTGCCCGTCGACCGCATCGAGCGGCGCGGCATCGACGCCATGCTCGCCGACCTGGACCCCTACACGGTATATATCCCCGAAGAGGACAATGAGAACCTCCAGATGATGATCCACAAGACCTACGGCGGCATCGGCGCCGTGATCTACAAGCCCGACGTGCAGGGTCCGGTCATCATCAACGAACCCTACGCCAACTCCCCGGCCGCCAAGAACGGCCTGGTGTGCGGCGACGAGATCTACGCCATCGACGGCGAGCCGACCGCCGGCCTGACTTCCCAGCAGAGCAGCGAGAAGATGCGCGGCGACCCCGGCACGCAGGTGACCTTCCAGGTCAAGAAACTCAGCACCGGCGAGATGGTGGACATCGTCGTCACGCGCGAGCGCATCAAGATCGGCGACATCGAATATGCCGGCATGCTGGACGACAAGGTCGGCTACATCTCGCAGAACGGTTTCACCGACGGCGTCGGGGCCGAGCTCCGCCAGAAGGTGACCGAGCTCAAGAAGCAGGGCATGCAGCTGCTCGTGCTCGACCTGCGCGGCAACGGCGGCGGCCTGATGAACGAGGCCGCCGAGATCGTGTCCGTCTTCGTGCCGAAGGGCTCCCTGGTCGTGTCCGCGCAGGGCCGCGAGAAGAACGCCAGCTATTCCCTCCGCACGGAGAAGGATCCGGTGGACGAGAAGCTGCCGCTGATCGTGCTGGTGGATTCCGGTTCGGCTTCCGCCTCCGAGATCGTGGCGGGCGCCCTGCAGGATATGGACCGCGCCACCATCATGGGTGAGCGCACCTTCGGCAAGGGCCTCGTGCAGAGCATCCGGCCCCTGCCCTACGGCGGCGAGCTCAAGATCACGACCGCCAAGTACTACACGCCCTCCGGCCGCTGCGTGCAGGCGATTGACTACGCCCAGCGCCGCGAAGACGGCAGCGTGGCGAGCATCCCCGACACGCTGACCCACGAATTCAAGACCGCCCACGGCCGCGTCGTGCGCGACGGCGGCGGCATCACCCCGGACGTCAAGCTGGACTTCCACGAATACAGCCGCCTGACCTATTCGCTGGTCACCTACGGCATCCTCGAGCAGTACGCCCTCGAGTTCGTGCGTCACCACGCATCCATCCCGCCCGTGGAGGAGTTCCACCTGTCCGACGCGGACTACGAGGATTTCATCGCCTTCGCCAAAGGCAAGGAATTCGACTACCGCTCCTCCGCCAAGACCTACTTCGACCGCGCCAAGGAAGAGCTGAAGCGCGACGGCCTGGACACCGCCATGCAGGCGGAGCTCGACGCCCTCGAAAAGTCCCTCAACATGGAGAAGGAGGACTTCCTGCGCCTCAAGAAAGACGAGATCGTCCCCTTCATCGAGGAGGAGATCGCCGTCCGCTACTACTTCCAGGAAGCCGGCGTGAAGATCCGCATCCGCTACGACGACGCGCTGCGCCAGGCCATCGCCAGCGAGCGCATCAAGCAATACTGATGGTCCACCACACCCGGCTCATCATCCTGAACACCACCAAGGTCGGGGAGCGCTCCCTGGTCCTGCACGCCCTCAGTCCCGACTGGGGGCGCCGCAGTGTCATCGCTTCCGTCCCCAAGGGCGGCGGGATGGCGCTCTTCCAGCCCCTCAACATCCTGGACGCCGAAGTGACGGAGAATCCCAAATCCGACCTCTGGCGCGTCCACGCGCTGTCTCCCCGGCACCCGCTGACGGGCCTGCGCACCAGCGCCGGCAAGAACGCGATGACGCTCTTCATGAGCGAGGTCCTCTACCGGACCATCCACGAGAGCGCACGCGAAGACGGCCTGTTCGAATGGTGCGAGCGCTCGATCCTGACCCTGGACGCGCTGCAGGGCGACTACGCCAACTACCACCTCCGCTTCCTGCTCGAGCTCGCCGCCGCCCTCGGCTTCTCGCCTTCGCTCGAAGACCTGATGCCCTTCGCGGGCGAGCAGCTCGCCGGCATCCGCGCCCTCGTCCAGTCGGACTTCGGCGCCTGCATGCTCGTCCCGCTGAGCGGCGAGGCCCGCAGCGACATCGCCGAGCGGCTCCTCCGCTACCTCAGCTACCACGCCGAGACCCGCATCGAAGCCCGCTCCCTCCGCGTCCTGAAGGAACTCTTCCGCTAGGCGCCGCCCGCCCGCACGTCCCGCTCCCCGGCTCTTTTTAAACAAGCGGAATCGACCTGATACAGCTTGCCAACAGCAATCGGACAGTCGCAGCAGGTTATAGCTCAAAGGGCACGCGCCCAGTCTATGCTGATATGATTATGGACGGTCTGCTCCAATGCTCCGTCTGCATCCTGGATATATGAGGTGTGGCTTATGACAGCCGGCAGGATCGTGTTGGTTTTCTCAAAATACTGATACCGGACTGATATCTGATATGAGTTATAATCTTTGTCTCCCGAGGTGAACGTAGCCGTCACACGGTCCAGAATCCCGGTCTCGGCGTCAATATAGGCAAGGCCCTTATACTTGCTCCCTTTGTCCCGCCCTTCATAATCCTGCGGCGGGACGAAAAAATAGAAGATCTCATACCGGCCATCCGAGCCGCGGTACTCGACACGGAGCCCATGATGCTTCCGACCTTTACAGAGATCCCTGGACAGGGCTCCCGCGTTGGCAATCTTCGTTATCAGACTCTGTTTTATCCCGCGTTTCTCTTCTTTCGACAACGCTTCTTTCTGGCTGTTCTCAACACCCAGAATCGAGACATCGTGCTTCAGCAATTTGAAGTCGCCCCCGATCATCGGAAAAGAGACCAGGCCTCTTTCTTCAAGAAACAGTTTCTTATCGCCAGCTGACAACGTGTCCCTTGAGACATATGGGACCTTCCCGCCAAAATACCCGTCGGACAAACCGTCCCGGAGTTTTTCTCTCAACACATCGTAATCAAACTCTTTTACATACGCCGTCCCTTCGAGATTAAAATACTGCGGAGTCAGAACGATGGTCGTATCTCGCGGATCCGCAGAAAGCACAAACTCTTTGGGGGCATAGGCAAGATGCGTCACGCGGATGGTGTCTCCCCTGCGGAGACTGCTTAAAACAACATGCCCGTCCTCGTCCGTCGCGGACGCAAACGTATCATTCACAAAGACAAAAGCAGACGGGACGCCTCCAGTCTCATCCACAAAGCGATAACAGACCTGTGCGCAGAGCGGCTGAGCAAAAAACAGAGCGGTTAGCAACAGGATTTTCTTCATAGGGAGAACAACATTTATTCCCCGAAGACGCGGGAGAGGGCGGCGTCGTACTTGGCGGCGGTGTCCGCGCGCAGCTTGTCGGCGAGCAGGGGATATTCGACAGGATGGTAGGATTTGTAGATCCGACCGTCCTGCAGGAGGTGGATCGCGTCGCAGAGCGGCGAGAGGGACTCGAGGATGTGGGAGGTGACGACGACCAGCCTGCCGGCGGCGCTGAGTTTGCGCAGGACCAGCTGCAGGACCGAGACCGACTCCAGGTCCAGCCCGTTGAAGGGTTCGTCCAGCAGGAGGACCTTGCGGTCCAGCGACAGGATGCCGGTCAGCGCCAGCTTCTTCTTCATTCCCGTGCTGTAGGAGTCGACGAAGTGGTCCAGCGGCACGCTGAAGACAGAGCACAGCGTCTCGAAGTCGAAGCGTCCGTTCTTTTCCCGGAACAGGTTCAGGTAGTCCCGCCCGGTGATCCGCGAATAGAAGAAGGACTCCGTCTCCAGATAGGCGATGTCCTTCCGGGAGAGCGGCGCCCCGTCGAAGCGGATGCAGTCCCGCTGCGCGGGAATCCCGTAGATGGCATTCAGCAGGGTGGTCTTGCCGGCCCCGTTGAATCCGACGATTCCGTGGATCCCGCCGCGCTCCAGGGAGAGATCGAGTTGGGAAAGGACGGTATGCGTCCCGTAGGAGACGGACAGATTATCGATCGTAAGCATATAGGAAAGTCTTTAAGTGCCGGACGGCATCGGAATAATATACGGCGGTCAGGATGACGGAGACGGGCAGGAGGAACGGGACGATAAACCCCAGCATGCCGATGGCCTGCATGATCGTTCCGCCAAAAGGCTGGATGGGGACGTACGACCTGTATTTGGCGCAGACGGAGGCGGTGATCTGGAGCGGACAGAGCACCACAGGGACCAGGGCATAGTATGCCGTCTCCCAGTTGAAGACGGCATAAAGGGCCAGGACCGGCAGGACCGGGACCGCCCAGAAGCGGATCTGACGCCAGATCTTCCTGCGCAGGAACTGCCGCGCGGGCAGCCCGTCCAGGCAGAGCAGCGTCAGGGACTCGCACTGCGAGTAAATGGCGCCGGAAGAGAACAGGACC